>ERZ1292645.467-Hain-H14-02um-R2-467-length-14804-cov-5_pt1 | contig 14804 bp, 23 predicted proteins | sample MGYA00564401_ERZ1292645 | MGnify/ENA primary metagenome ERZ1292645 (study PRJEB36523, sample SAMEA6512644) | groundwater metagenome | collected 2019-01-09 | study: AquaDiva: Metagenomics assemblies of 32 groundwater samples | reverse complement strand
AGATCTCTGTCCTGGAGCTAAAAGCAGCGTTAAGACGAGCGGTTATTGCATATAAATTAGTCCCAATTTTTGCAGGATCGTCTCTAAGAAATAAAGGAGTACAAATTCTTTTGGACGGAGTTGTTGATTATCTTCCATCCCCGGTTGATTTGGGTCAGGTCAAAGGATTAAATCCAAAGACTCAGGTTGAAGAAGTCAGAAAACTTGTTCCGCAAGAGGCGATGGCGGGTCTAGCTTTCAAAATCCAGAATGATCCTCATGTTGGAAAACTTACCTATTTTAGGATTTATTCAGGTAGAGTTACGGCCGGAACTTATATCTATAATAGTACTAAAAATATTCAGGAAAGGGTTGGGCGGCTGCTTCTCATGCATTCCAATGAAAGAACGGAAATAAAAGAAGCATTTGCCGGAGAAATTATTGCAATTGTGGGGCTTAAAGACACAACCACTGGGGACACTCTTTGTGATCCGGAAAAACCAATTATTTTGGAAAAAATTACTTTCCCGGAGCCGGTTATCTCCTTGGCAATTGAACCAAAAACCAAATCAGATCAGGAAAAATTGGGATATGCTTTGAAACGTTTAATGGATGAAGATCCAACATTTCAAGTTAAAACCAATCACGAAACAGGACAAACAATTATTTCAGGAGTTGGGGAGCTGCAGCTTGAGGTTAAGGTAAATACCATGAAGGCTGATTTCGGAGTTGAGGCAAATGTCGGAGACCCGCAAGTTGCCTACAAAGAAACTATTATAAGAACCGCAGAAGGAGAAGGAAAATACATTAAGCAATCCGGAGGAAAAGGACAATACGGACACTGTCTTTTGCGAGTTGAACCAAAGCCTCGTGGAGAAGGTTTCGAATTTGTTAATGGTGTTAAGGGAGGAGCAATTCCAGCTGTATTTATAAGCTCGATTGAAAAAGGAGTCAAAGAAACAATGGAAAACGGAATTCTGTTGGGCTATCCGATGGTAGATATGACAGTTACGGTTTACGATGGTAGCTATCATGAGGTCGATTCTTCAGATATCGCCTTTAAAATTGCAGCTTCTCAAGCCTTGCAGGCAGCAACAAAAAAAGCAGGCCTTACTCTTTTGGAACCAATCATGAAGGTTGAAGTAACGACTCCAAATGAATTTATGGGAGATGTGATTGGAGATTTGTCTTCCAAAAGAGCGCAGATTTCAGGAACAGAAGAAAGAAGCAGGGCGACGATTATTTTGGCAATGGTGCCCTTGTCAGGACTTCCGGGTTATGCAACTGCACTTCGCTCTATGTCTCAAGGCAGAGCGTCTTATTACATGGAGCCTTCACATTACGAAGAAGTTCCGCAAAATATTATAAATCAAATGCTTGAAAAATCCACATTTACCGGAAGAGTTAATGCGCAATAAATAGGGTATTGACTAGAAGGAAAAAATATTGTATATTTATAAGTGACCTTCCAAAAGGTTAATTTTTTTTTGTAAAATTTTATGGCAGACACAGCTAAATATCAAAGAACCAAACCACACGTTAATATCGGAACCATTGGGCATGTTGATCACGGTAAGACAACTTTAACCGCAGCTATTGCCACAGTTCTTTCCAAAAAAGGAATGGCGCAGGCCAAAAAGTACGAAGATATCGATAATGCTCCGGAAGAAAAAGCAAGAGGCGTTACTATCAATCTTACTCATATTGAGTATGAGACAGAAAAACGCCATTATGCTCATATCGATGCCCCTGGACATGCAGATTACATCAAAAATATGATCACAGGCGCCGCCCAAATGGATGGCGCTATTTTGGTGGTTTCGGCACCGGACGGACCAATGCCTCAAACAAGAGAACACATTCTTTTGGCACGACAAGTCGGAGTTCCTGCAATTGTAGTATTTCTTAACAAAGTAGACATGGTACAAGATCAGGAATTATTAGACTTGGTGGAAATGGAAGTCAGAGAACTTCTTACTAAATACCAATATCCTGGGAAAGATACTCCTATTATACGAGGTTCAGCTCTTAAAGCTTTGGAGGGTGATCCGGAAGCAGAAAAACAAATAATGGCTTTAATGGATGCAGTTGACACATTTATACCTACTCCAAAAAGAGATACGGATAAACCATTCTTGATGCCGGTTGAGGATGTTTTCTCTATTAAAGGCAGAGGAACAGTTGTAACAGGCAGAATTGAAAGAGGAATTGTCAAAATTAACGATGCGGTAGAGATTGTCGGACTTAAAGAAACGAAACCAACTATAGTAACAGGTGTTGAAATGTTCAAAAAGCAATTGGATGAAGGACAGGCTGGAGACAACGTCGGAGTTTTGCTTAGGGGAATTGAAAAAGCAGATGTGGAAAGAGGACAAGTTGTTGCCAAACCGGGAAGCATAACGCCTCACAAGGAGTTTGAGGCGGAGGGATATATTCTTACCAAAGAAGAAGGCGGACGCCATACACCGTTCTTTACAGGATACAGACCTCAATTTTATATTAGAACAACCGATGTAACAGCAGAAGTTACTTTACCAAAAGGTGTGGAAATGGTAATGCCCGGAGACAGTACTAAAATGACAGTTAAGCTTATTGCCCCGGTAGCTTTGGAAGAAGGGCTTAGATTTGCCATCCGCGAAGGCGGAAAAACAGTCGGAGCCGGCGTTATCTCGAAAATAATCGCCTAACTTTTTAGATCTTCATTTTTAAATTTACCATAATACTCCTTGAATAATATTTTCTTATATAGTAAAATAGCTGAATGCCTAAAGGAAGAATACGCGTTCGTTTAAAAAGTTACGATGCCAGAGTGATAGATCTTTGCTGCCAGCAAATTTTGGATACTGCGATAAGAACCGGGGCAAAGGTTGTGGGTCCTATTCCTCTACCTACCAAAAGAACTGTTTATGCAGTTAATAAATCTCCATTTATAGATAAAGACGCGCGAGACCATTTCGAAATGAGAGTCCATAAAAGATTGATAGATATAGTTTCCCCGACAGATAAAACAATTGACAGTTTAACCCACCTCGAACTCCCCGCAGGCGTCAATGTGGAAATCAAAATGTAGTTTCTTATTGCATTTATCCCCATCTTCTTATATAATTACCTTTGAAAGTCATGTTTAACCGACTGGAGGTAAATAAGGCTGCATAAATAGAAAGTTTTTGGGATTTTTTCCCTGAAGCGACTGTGTGCAGTCGCTTTTTTGGTTTTACGGATTATGAATGCAATATACGGCACGAAAATAAAACAAGCGCAAATGTTCCTTCAAAATGGAATACGTATTCCTGTTACTCAAATAAAAGTGGACGGTAATGTCGTAGCTGGAATAAAGACAAAAGACAAAAACTTATACGATGCTTTGCAAATAGGTGTTGGAATAAAAAAAAGAGCAAATAAGTCAGTGGTTGGATTTATGAAGAAAGCTAATCTGGCATTTATCCCCAAGTTTTTACGCGAGATAAAAGTTGCGGATGGAGAAAATTTGCCAAAATTAGGAGATGTTATAAAACCACAAGATGTATTTAAACCCGGAGATATTGTGGATGCCATTGGTATATCTAAAGGCAAAGGTTTTGCCGGAGTTGTTAAAAGGCATCACTTTAAAGGCGGACCAAGAACCCATGGACAATCAGATAGAGAAAGAGCCCCGGGATCAATCGGACAAACCACAACGCCGGGAAGAGTTTATAAAGGAAAAAGAATGGCAGGTCATATGGGGTCGGAAAAAGTTACCATAAAAAATCTGGAAATCGTCGCAGTAGACGATATTTTTTTGTACGTAAAAGGTTTGGTTCCCGGCAGTGTCAACAGTCTTTTGAGAATAGAAAAGGTTGGGGAAAGCAAGAAGTTTGTTCCTCTTTATCGAGAACCCTCCTCCGCTGAAGCTTCGGCGGGCAAGGAAGAGAAGGTAGAAGTCGTAACCGAGCCAAAAGTTGAAGCTAAAAAAGAAGATAATCAAGATAAGGAGGCAGAGAAGAAAAATGCCAATTGAGAAAACAAAACCCCCCACTTCGCTAAAGCTTCGTGGGGCAAGCAAAATTAAAAAGGGTGCTCTTAAAAAGAAAGCGGCAGTTGTTGCTGCTAAAAAAATTGCTGCCAAAAAACCAAAGAATTCATTGTCTTTGGAAGTTTTTGACACCAAGGGAAAATTATCAGAAACAATTTTATTGCCAAAAGAGATATTTGGAGCAGAAGTTAACGATAAACTTCTTGCTCAAGCTGTCAGAGTTTACCTTGCCAATCAAAGAGAAGGATCTGCGAGGACGAAAACACGAAGCACTGTTCATGGTACAACTAAAAAGGTTTGGCAGCAAAAGGGTACGGGAAGAGCCAGACATGGCTCCAGAAAGGCGCCTATTTTTATCCATGGAGGAATTGCTTGGGGACCAAGACCAAGAGATTTTTCGCTTTCTCTTTCCAAAAAAATGCGCAGGGCGGCGTTATTTTCGGCTTTATCTTTGAAGCAAAAGTCCAATGAAATTAAGGGCATCAAAGGTTTAGAAAAACTAACACCTAAAACGAAACTAATAGTAGAGGTTCTGAATAATTTAGGGGTAAATAAAGATAATAAAAAAATACTTTTGATAACGCCAAAGGGAAAAGAATTTGAAAATGTTTATAGAGCGGCAAGAAATATTCAAGGAGTGAGTCTTTTGCCGGCGGACATAATTAATGCATATCAAATTATGGACAATAAACTGATTTTGCTTATGGATAAATCTTTGGATGTTATCACAAGTAATTTCTTAAAGGAGAAAGCATAATATGTTAAATTTAAATGTTATAATAGCGCCGGTTATCAGCGAAAAATCAACCAAAGGAATTGCGGATAGTAAATTTACATTCAAAGTTGAAAAGACCGCAACAAAGGGCGAAATTAAAAGAGCAATTGAGAGCCAATTTAAAGTAAATGTTTTGAAAGTAAAAACCAGTATTCTTAAAGGGAGACAAAGTAGAGTTGGCGTAAGAAGAATAGAAAAATCCCAAAGCAGTTTTAAGAAAGCAATAGTTACCTTAAAAAAAGGTCAGAAAATCGACATTTTCGAAGTGGCAGGTTAAATAATATATGAGTAAATTAAAATTTATCAAAAAGAAACATTCAGGCAGAGATGTAACAGGAACCGTGTCTGTTCGTCATCAGGGAGGAGAGCAGAAAAGATTCTTGCGTATTATAGATTTTAAACGGGATAATGTAGGGATTGCGGGAAAAGTAGCTTTGATAGAGTACGATCCAAATAGAAGCTGTGATATCGCTTTGATCCAATACGCTAATGGAGAGAAACGCTATATCTTAAGACCGGAAGGATTAAATGTAGACGATGTTGTCAAATCGGGTAAGGGTGTTGATATTAAGGTTGGTAATGCGCTCTCTTTGGAGTCAATACCCGTTGGAACAATTGTTCATAATGTGGAATTGATACCGGGTAAAGGCGGACAAATGGCACGAGGAGCAGGAACAGGAGCAGTAGTGCAAGTAAAAGAGGGAAGGTATATTCACCTAAAACTTCCATCAGGAGAGATAAGAAGCGTTCTTGGGAAATGTTTTGCAACAATAGGAACTTTGGGGAATATTACTTTTAAGGACAGAAATTTGGGCAAAGCAGGTACAAGTATTCATATGGGCATAAGGCCGACCGTTAGAGGTGTAGCTCAAAATCCAAGGTCTCATCCGCACGGGGGCGGAGGAGGCAGAAGCGGTATAGGTATGCCTACGCCGAAAACATATGCCGGCAGACCTGCAGTTGGTAAAACAAGAAAAAAGAAAAAATATTCAGATAAACATATAATACAAAGGAGGAAGAAATAAAATGTCAAGATCGTCAAAAAAAGGTCCATACGTGGATCCAAAATTACTGAAGAAGGTTATTAAGCAAAAACAATCCGGCGATAGAGGAGCTATTAAAACCTGGGCAAGAGCCAGTCAAATCCCGCCGGAATTTGTCGGACATACGTTTGCAGTTCACAATGGACGATTATTTATTAATATTTTCGTAACAGAATCTATGGTTGGGCATAGACTTGGGGAGCTTGCTCCAACCAGAACATTTAGAAGTCATGGAAGAGTAGTCGCAAGAGAAATATCTAAAACTTAGAAATTAGCATATGGAAATTGTAGCAAAAAGTCAATCAGTGGGAATAGCGCCCAGAAAAATTAGATTAATTGTTGATGCAATACGCAAGATGTCTTTGGATCAGGCGCTAAACACGCTTTCTACGGTTAATAAGCGCGGAACAAGAGTTATTTATAAAACTCTTAAAAGCGCTTTGGCAAATGCTAAAAACTTGAAAATGCAGAGCCAGGAAAACCTTTTTATAAAAAGCATAGAGGTATCCGGAGGTTCATTTCTCAAAAGAGCTAAGCCTTCAACACGCGGAAGACAGCATCCTTATAAAAAAAGAACAAGTCATATAAAAATAGTATTGGAGGAAAAAAATGGGACAAAAAATTAATCCAAAAATTTTAAGATTGGGATCTTTGTATACCTGGAGCAGCCGGTGGTTCGCAGATAAAGGATATAAAGAAACCCTTCTTGAAGATATCAATTTGAGAAAAGCTATTCTGGAAAGGCTAAAAAATGCCGGTGTATCAGAAGTTCAAATTGAAAGATCGATTAATAGCATGAAATTAATTATTTACGTGGCCAGACCGGGTATGGTTATCGGCAGAGGAGGAAGCGGTCTTGAAGAAATAAAAGAATTTGTGCATAAGACTCTTAAAATAAGTAAGGATTCTAAGACCGCGCCAAAAATAGACATAAGAATTGAGCCGGTTAAGGAACCGAATTTGGACGCTTTCCTAATAGCGAAAAACATCGCAGAGCAACTGGCCAAAAGAATTCCTCATAGGCGTGTAATGACTAAAACTCTGGAAAGAATTATGGAATCCGGAGCAAAAGGAGCCAGGATTGTTCTTTCAGGAAGAGTGGGCGGAGCGGAAATAGGCAGAGTTGAAAAATTGCAGCGCGGTACCCTTCCTTTGTCAACCATCAGAGCAAATATTTCATTTTCTCATGTTCCTGCCCTTACGAAAAAAGGCTACGTTGGAGTAAAAGTTTGGATTAATAGATCGGAAATAAAATAAGTTTAAATTAAAAAATATGTTATCACCAAAACGAGCAAAATACAGAAAACAACACAGAGGAATGCTTAGGGGAGTTGCTCATAAGGGTACGGAAATTGCCTTTGGAGAATACGGGCTTATGGCGGAAGAAAAAGGTCTCGTATCAAGCAGACAATTGGAAGCAGCACGAAGAGCAATTACTCATTATACTCAAAGAGGAGGAAGAATTTGGATAAGAGTTTTTCCCCATAAACCTATTACGAAAAAACCGCCGGAATCGCGAATGGGCGGAGGAAAAGGAGATGTTTTTGAATTCGTTGCTGCAGCTAAGCCCGGCACCATATTGTTTGAAATGGGCGGAGTTACGAGAGATATAGCAGTTACCGCCTTAAGACTTGCATCGCACAAGATAGGCGTAGCAACTAAATTTATAGAGAAAAAAGCACTACAAGTATAAATATGAAAACAAAAGATAAACAAGCATTACATACGAAAACAATAGCAGAGCTTAAAAAGCTTTTGCAGGATTTGAAGAGCGCTTTGTTCTCTTTATCTCTTGACAAAACACAAAATAAGCTTAAGAATACAAGGTCAATCTATTTGAAGAGAAAAGAAGTTGCGCAGATAGCAACTGTTTTAAGAGAAAAGGAGCTTGAAAAATGAAAAAAATATTAGAAGGAATTGTTGTTTCGTTAAAAATGTCAAAGACAGCAGTAGTTAAAATAACAACCGTAAAAGAACATCCGATGTATAAAAAGCTTGTTAAAAAACATAAGAAAATAAAAGCAGATACGTCAGATTTAAAATTGTCTTTGGGAGATAAGGTAAAAATGGAAGAAACAAGACCTATTTCTAAAGATAAACATTTTAAGATTTTGGAGGTTTTGAAAGTATGATTCAACAGAGAACAATTATGCGTCCGGCAGATAACTCAGGAGCGAAAGAGCTGATGGTTATTCACATTTTTGGCGGATCATCAAGGAAATTTGGATACATAGGGGATATAATAAATTGCGTTGTTAAAGAGGCTAATCCCATAGGGCAGGTAAAAGACGGACAAGTTGTGAAAGCAATTGTAGTTAGGACAAGAAAAGAATATCGAAGACCTGACGGTTCATATATTAGGTTTTCCGATAACGCAGCGGTTATAATAGATAATCCGCAGGATAAAAATCCTATAGGCACAAGAGTTTTTGGTCCAATCGCTAGGGAAGTGAAAGAAAAAGGATTTACGAAAATCGCCAGTATGGCTGTAGAGGTATTATAAAATTATGAAACTTAGAAAAAACGATCAGGTAAAAGTCGTAGTAGGAAAAGATGCTGGCAAAACAGGAAAAGTAGAGAAAGTTTTTTATAAGAAAGGTTTGGTTTTGGTAACAGGTGTTAATCAGTATAAAAAACATATGAAGGCTAAATCTCAAAATCAGCCATCAGAAATAGTTACCTTAACTAAGCCTTTGGCGGTTGGAAATGTAATGCTTATTTGCCCAAATTGTCACAAGCTTACACGAATAGGTTTTAAGACCGATGGCAAAGTGAAAATTAGAATTTGTAAAAAATGTCAGGAGAAAATATAAACTATGAATAGCTTACAGGCTCATTTTATGAAAACGGGTTTGAAGGAATTACAAAAAGAATTGGGAATTAAAAATCCAATGGCAGTACCTGCTTTAGCAAAAATAGCAATTAACGTAGGAGTTAAGGATGCGATTTTAGATAAAAAGAATGTTGAGAAAGCGAGCTCTATTTTCGCTCAAATTACCGGTCAAAAACCAAAAGTGACCAAATCTAAGAAAGCCATTTCCGGATTTAAGCTAAGAGAAGGAGTGGAAATAGGTCTTATGACAACTTTAAGAGGTAAAAAGATGTATGATTTTTTTGAAAAATTAGTAGCTATTGTTTTGCCAAGATTAAGAGATTTTCATGGAGTGAGTACAAAAAGTTTTGACAATAGAGGTAATTATAGTTTGGGTTTTGAAGAATCTGCCGTATTTCCGGAAGTTGACACGGGAAAAGTAGAGAAAGTCCAGGGTTTTGAAATGACTATAGTTACAACAGCCAAAAACAAGAAAGAAGGATTTTTGCTATTGCAAAAATTAGGTATGCCTTTTCAAAAAGATAAAAAAGATATAAAATCGTAGTTTAAGAATTTATGGCTAAAGTATCTAGTATTTTAAAATTTAAAAAAAAGCAGAAATTTGAAGGCAGACAAAGAAATCGATGTAATCTTTGTGGAAGAGCGAGAAGCTATATGAGGCGTTTCGGATTATGCAGGTTATGTTTTAGGGAATTAGCGATGAAAGGAGAATTGCCAGGGGTTCTTAAGTCTACTTGGTAGTTTTATTTTATGAATCATAAAGTTTCAGATTTTGTCATAAGAATAAAAAATGCAGTCCTAGCCAGAAGGAAGAAATTTTCCGTTCCTTCGTCTAATCTTATTAAAATAATAGCTGAAACTTTGGTTAAGGCAGGTTTTTTAGACAGCGTAAAAGAAAATAATGTTGATGATAAAAAAGTTTTGGAAATTACATTAAAGTATTATAAGAGAATTCCTTCTTTAACCGATGTAAAGATTATTTCTAAACCATCGTTAAGAATTTATGTGACAGCCAGGGATCTTCCTGAAGTTTACAGAAGAGGTAAATACACAATTATACTTTCAACCAGCAATGGAGTGATGACGGGAAAAGAAGCATATAAAAAAAAGATTGGAGGAGAATTACTTTTTAAGATTTGGTAACCCTTCGACGTTGCTCAGGGCAAAGAAATATATGTCAAAACTTGCTAAAATTCCGGTTATTCTAACAGAAGGGGTATCGTTTACCTTGGATAACGGTATTGCTAAAATAAGCGGTCCTAAAGGAAATCTTTCCTTTGTTATTCCGGAAGGTATAGATGTTAAGTCTTCCGAGGGCAAGCTTTTATTTACTCTAAAGAATAAAGATGCTGAAAATAAAAAGCCGTTGTTGGGGCTTACAAGAGCTACTCTTGCGAATATGGTACTTGGAGTTTCCAAAGGTTTTGAGAAGAAACTTGAGCTTTCAGGAGTAGGTTATAGAGCTGCCGTTTCCGGCAACGAACTTAGTCTTTCGATAGGATTTTCGCATCCCGTAAGAATAACGGCTCCGCAAGGAATTGCTTTTTCGGTTGCGGAAAATACCATTGTTGTTTCCGGAATAGATAAGTATTTGGTAGGTAATACAGCGGCAAGAATTAGAGCGGTGCGTCCTCCGGAACCATATAAAGGAAAAGGAATTAAATATCTCGGAGAAAAGATAAGAAGAAAAGCAGGAAAAGTAGCTAAAGCATTAGGAGCAACAAAATAAAGTATGATAAATACAATACGAAAATACAAAAAGAAGCTTAGAACCAGGTCAAAGATAAAAGGAAGTCAAAGACCAAGGTTGTCTATTTTTAGATCTAACCGTTTTGTGTACGCTCAAATTATTGATGCTGAAGGGAAAAGCACAATTGTTAGCGCAACAGAAAAAGAATTGGGAAAAGTAGAGATAAAGGGAAAAATGGGAAAAGCAAAAGCGTTGGGGCTGCTTTTGGCTAAGAAGGCGAAAGCGAAAAAAATTAAAGAAGTAGTTTTTGATCGGGGAAACTATGCATATCATGGAAGAGTAAGCGCTATAGCAGCAGGTGCTAGAGAAGGAGGATTAAAATTCTAATGATCAACACGGGATTTTTACAAAAAAAACCACAAAGTGAATTTGAAGAAAAAATAATCCAAGTGAATAGAGTTTCTAAGAAAACAAAGGGAGGAAACAAAATTGGATTTTCGGTATTAATGGTAATTGGTAATAAAAAAGGAAAAGTTGGAGTGGGTTTAGGTAAAGCGCTAGATGTATCTTCGGCAATTAGAAAAGGCGTTGCCCTTGCTAAAAAGCATACAATAGATGTTCCTATCGTGAACGGAACTATTCCATTTGAGCTTTTGGTAAAATTAGGTGCGGCTAAAATTTTATTGAAACCTGCTCCTAAGGGTAGCGGAGTAATTGCCGGGGGTGCGGTAAGAAGTGTTGTTTCTGCTGCAGGAATTGAGAATATTTCATCTAAAGTTTTAGGGACAAAAAATAAAGCCAGTAACGTATACACTGCAATGGAAGCTTTGAAGAGATTGGGGCAAAGATATAGAAACATTAGGGAGGCATCCGAAAACAAATGAATTTAAATAATCTTATAACAATCATAAGGAGAAAGAAAAGACGTCTTGGTCAGGGCTATGGTTCAGGACGAGGCAAGACAGCAGGTAGAGGAACAAAAGGACAGAAAGCACGCGGGATGGTCTCAATTTCATTTGAAGGAGGAGGAGTATCTCTTATCAAAAGACTCCCCTTTATGCGCGGTAAGGGAAGATTCAAACCGGTTAGAGAAAAGCCAATTATTCTAAATCTTGATGCGCTCAATAGTCTGAAAAAGAACAGTAAGGTAGATATAAAAACTTTGATAGAGAATAATATGGTAGATAAAGATCGTGCAAAGGCAAATGGTGTAAAAATTTTAGGGCGCGGAAAAATAAATATTCCTTTAGACGTAAATTTACCTGTTTCCAAATCTGCCGCTTTGAAAATTGAAAAAGCAGGCGGAAAAATAATAAAATGAATAACATTTTGGGGATTTTCAAGAACAGCATTAATGCCCCAGAAGTAAGAAAAAAACTTATTTTTACAGCTTTAATCTTCGTAGTATTTAGAATGTTTGCCCATATACCTGTGTCCGGAGTAAATCTGGTTGCCCTTAAAACCCTTTTTTCCCAAAATCAATTTTTAGGACTTTTGGATGTTTTTTCAGGGGGAACGCTTGCTAATTTTTCCATCATGGCATTGGGCTTAAATCCTTATATCAATGCTTCAATAATTTTGCAGCTTTTAACCATGGTATTTCCCAAACTGGAAGAGTTATCCAAAGAAGGGGAAGCGGGCAGGCAAAAAATAAATCAATACACAAGAATGTTGACTGTTCCCCTTGCGCTCGTACAAGGTGTTGGTATGTACGCGCTCTTAAAAAGTCAAGATATTATTTCTTTGCTTCCGCCGATAAATTTAATTTCTTTTCTTTTGACAATGACAGCCGGAACAATGCTTATGGTTTGGTTTGGAGAACTTATTTCGGAAAAAGGTGTTGGCAATGGGATTTCACTTCTTATTTTTGCCGGAATAGTTGGAAGAATTCCGGTTATTTTTGCTCAAACAGCCTTTACAACGACAGCTACTAACATGCTAAGCATTATTGTTTTTCTTGCAATGGGGCTTTTGGTAATCGCCTCCATAGTTATTATAAATGAAGGGACAAGGCAAATAACCGTATATTATGCAAAGAGAGTTAGGGGGAATAAAATGTATGGCGGTCAGTCAACCCACCTTCCCCTTAGGGTTAATCAGGCGGGAGTAATTCCTATAATTTTCGCAGTGTCTTTGGTTCTTTTGCCTTCCTTAATTGCCAATTACTTAACCGCATCCAGCAATCCTTCCTTAAGAAGTGTTGCGACAGCTATTTCTTCGTGGTTTAATCCAGAGGGGATATTCTACAACGCTTTGTATTTTTTCTTGGTAGTAGGATTTACGTATTTTTATACGGCAGTGATTTTTAATCCAAAGAAAATTTCCGAAGAAATCCAAAAATACGGAGGTTTTATTCCGGGCATTAGACCTGGCAGCCCTACGGCTTCGTATCTAAATTACATCCTAACAAGAATAACGTTGGCCGGAGCAATTTTTCTAGGTATTATAGCCATATTTCCTTCAATTGCCAAACTTTTTTCAAACGTTCAGACTCTTATTTTGGGAGGTACAGGAATATTGATTGTCGTATCGGTTGTTCTTGAAACAATAAAAGCCATAGAAGCGCAGCTTGTTATGAGAAATTACGAAGGATACAATAAATAGTGAGCGGAGTCGAATCTATGAAGATAATTTTAATTGGAATTCAGGGAGCAGGAAAATCAACCCAGGGCAATCTTTTACGCGACAAGTTAAATATTCCATATCTTTCAAGCGGACACATTTTGCGAAACATTGCAAAAGAAAAAACAAAAGAAGGCCGTTATATAAAGGAAACAATTAATGCGGGAGTTTTAGTTCCCGATGACAAGATGACGTCAATAATAGAAGCCTATCTTAGTAGAAAAGAATACGAAGAAGGGTATGTTCTTGATGGTTACCCAAGAACCGTGGAGCAAGCAAAGACTTTTAGAGAGAAAATAGATAAAGTTATTTATCTTAAAGTGTCCGACAAAGAAGCTCTTTGGAGGCTTTCCTATAGAAATGGGGAAGTTCGTGAAGATGAAACATTACTAGTTATCAGGAAACGTATAGATCTCTTTCATGAATTTACAGAGCCCGTGCTAGAGTTTTATCGCAGAAGAGGTATCTTGATAGAAATTGATGGCGAGAAATCAGTAGAAGACGTACGTAAAGAAATACTCCAAAGCTTAACACCTTAACTTTCCTATTTAATTCTTCATTTCAATTAAATCCTAGTTACGAAGAATAATAAAATACTTAATTTAAATTTATCTTTTATTTCTGATATGAAATATTCTGAACACTTGACGTGTACCATATAGTAGCGTAGAGTATACATACTGGTTACACATATTTTTTAAAAATACATATGGGAGCAGAAGCACCAAAATTTTTAGATCAGTCATTTAATAGTCAACGCGAACGATATTCATTAATACTTGAGCAAAGCCACAGAATACGAAATAAGGAAAAATTAACGGATAGAGAGCATTTAGCTCGTCCTTATCCAGGAGGAGATTTTGATCTTTTGGCAATTAATGTTCCTTCGACATATCAACAGGGGGTGATTCCCGATGGAGAAGAACCGCCATGGGGCATGCTTCGTATAGTAGTCACAGCAAGGGAAAGATTCGGGTTGAAAGCGGGGATACTAGATGCCCATAGGCTTAAATTGCAACCAGAAGAGATTAAAAATCAAATATTAAAAACTAAAGCAAAATTAGTAGGGATTAATCCTACTTCAGTAAACGTACCCGAAGGAGTATTAATAGCAGAAATTTGCGATGAGATTGGAATTCCTTATATTTTAGGTGGTATTCATGCTACTTTAAATCCGAGCATTGCCCGTGATGATTTTCCCAAAGCTTTTGCAATTGTAAGAGGAAACGGCGAAAGCGTAATTGGAGAGGTTATTAGCGTAGCGCTTAATAATAGTCCAAGATCGATTGCATCCGGAATTTACTACCATGATCAAAATGTTAAAGGTAGGCTTGATTATGCGAAAAAACTCAATCCCGATGAAGTTCCAATGGTCAAGCAAAATGAATATATTGAGGAACCAGTTTATTCGCATACTGTTCAAATCCGAGGGAAAGAGAAAGAAATACATGAGGCAACATTGTATGTCACTGATGGATGTCCATTTGGATGCACTTTTTGTGCATCTCCAGTAATGGTTAATAGGGGTAAAGATAAACCCTATCTTAGACCAAGGATGAAGAAGATTGTAGATGAAGTAGAGCATGCTGTTAATGATGTTGGCGCTGATGCAATCCATTTTCTTGACGATATGGCATTTATTAAAGGAGAAAATATTAGAGATTTTTATAGAGGAGTTGCAGAAAGAAATTTAATGGGAAAGTTTATATGGAGAGGTCTTACAAGGGCTTCCGTTATTTTAAGAGAGGATTTTGATGATGAGGTTATGGAAATGATGAGGGAAAGTGGTGCATGGAAAATAGCGCTAGGTATAGAAAGTGGCAATAATGAAGTTTTAAAAAATATTAAGA
>ERZ1292645.466-Hain-H14-02um-R2-466-length-14805-cov-8_pt1 | contig 14805 bp, 18 predicted proteins | sample MGYA00564401_ERZ1292645 | MGnify/ENA primary metagenome ERZ1292645 (study PRJEB36523, sample SAMEA6512644) | groundwater metagenome | collected 2019-01-09 | study: AquaDiva: Metagenomics assemblies of 32 groundwater samples | reverse complement strand
CTCTACCTGGATCAATTCCTCAACAGAAGGATCCAGCGTAGAGGCATAGGTAACATACATCCTGTCATCCAGCAGCTTCTTTCCCACTGTGAATCTCGGGCCGGATGACGATTTAACTCCTGAATAGTATGGGTCGACCTGAAAGCGGTCCACACCTGTTATGCCCTGAACCTTCTCCTGAACAAGCTCTTCTACCAGCAGAGAGGCTGCCGCCTCCTGCCCTACATTCTTCTGGGTCTGAGTAAGCTCAGTCGAAGTCCTTCCTACTGTAAGGAGGACAAGGATATCGGTCTCGCTCAGAGGGGGATTTGATGAAAGCTGCAGGTCAAAACGATCCAGGGTTCCTGTCAGGCTTGTATCAATCTTATATGTCCTTACCTTTGTGTTGATCTTGAAGTCAAACTGCGGTTTGGTTGCCTTCGGATCAAGGAAATCTACTGTACCTGATTTTACCTTAAATTCGTTTCCTCTGAAGAAGACAGACCCGTCGTTCGCATCTATCCTCCCTAATAATACAGGCCTGTTCACAGAACCCTTAAGATACAGATCCAGTTCAAGCGGAATCTTGGCAATATTATTATTTATCCATATCCCATCCTTTCCATAGAAATGGATATTTAAGGAGACATCATTTGATGCCTTGGCAGGCCTCTGGGCAGAGGTGATCTTCCTGGCCTCGATTAGCCACCTCGTCATATCTATCCGTTTCTCATACTTACCCTTCTTGATATCGATCTCCCCGGTAAGCCTTCTTGACTTATTATTTGTCTGAAAGATGAGTGTACCATCGATCATGGAATTAAAGTCAGGTATCAAGGCGTGTCTTACTTCCTTAAATTCCAGGATCATCTCTATGCCGGCAACAGACATATTCTTGATGTCTATCTTTCCCGAACCATGTATGTTCCCGCTTCCAACAAGGCCTTCAAATTTTTCAAGAAGGATCTGGCGTTCATTGAAGAGCAAGTTCATTGCAGTTATATTAATCGACTGGGTCAGTACGATATTGGTCCTCACGATACCGCCCATTACCTTAAGGTCTCCCCTGATCTTGGGATCCCCCAATTTATCCGATACTGTCAGGGCAAAGACAGCCCTCCCTTTGCTAAGAGCGATATCCCTTGTGAATAACCTGAGCAGGCTCAGGTCAGCTTCACCCTCTACAAAGATATTAAGCTCGTTCCGGGCGATTAATCCTCCCTTTATATTAATTGAGGTACCTTCCCCGCGGAAACTTAATGAGACGATCCTGACCTCCTCTCCCTTTATTTCAATAGAGATCTTTTTGTCGTTTCTCACCTGGTAGCCTGATATGTCAATATTAAGATTTGTAAGAATGATGTCGGTATGGATCGACTTGGGATCGGCGAGGTTCCCGTTTATTGTAATGCTCCCTGATGTTGTGGCCGATACCCTGGAGGGAAGTTCGGGATGAACAAGGTCCAGAAATATACCTACAGGCATCTCTGTGAGATTGATATCTGCCGCAACAGGAAGGCCTTCCTTCATGCCTATTTTTCCCTTTGCTGTGAGACGGTCTTTGATCACGGCCTTAAAATCCAGATCCAAGGCCTGGGTCCATACCTCAATCCTTGCATCCCCGATAACAGACCCCTGATAAGATAGACCGCTAATAGATATGCCGCCCAGTATCTTTGGATTGGTAAATGTGCCGGTTCCGGATAGCTCAATGGAGGCCTTTCCCTTTATATTCGGAAACAAGTCTGAAACGATATTAAGGTCTTGGAGCCAGAAACCACCTGCCTTTATTGTAGATTTGAATGTCCCGTCAAATCCGATCCAGCCTGTCCCAGTCACTACGCTTTTATCTCTTTCCAGGATGAACGTTGAGATCCTTATTCCACTATTACTTATAGCCAGATCTGCCCTTCCTGAATCGATGGATTGCCCGTAGATCTCTCCCTTCCTTATTGACAGGTTTGTAAGGAGATTTAACCCTCTGACATATCCTTTCACCGACATCTCTCCGGTAATAGGCGTATTGATCCTGACCTCTTTATGGAACATCCGGGCGATGTCTTCGGGAGATCCGCTGTTTATCTTCACATCCAGATCTATGTAAGGATTATTAATGTCATCCTTCCAGACAATCTTTCCCTGAAATTTATATGATGCAACACCTGTTACAGCCAGGGCTTCCGAAAGTTCGATTTCTTCTTCCGTTAATACTATACTGGAAGTAAATTTATCGATACTTACCCCTTTAATGAGGGCATCCTTCACATCGATCTTTCCCTGAAATAGAGGTGATGATATATTTCCCTTGAGCTTGCCTGTTAAATCAACCTCCCCTTCCAGGTCTGTAATACCTGACCCTTCCAGAAAGGTCTTAATTGCCTTGACGTTTGATCGGATTTGGAGATCCAGGTCGTTGTTTTTGAACACCTGTCCACTCATCTCAAGATTTGAACCGGCAGAGGATATCTTTAGTGTCCTTATATTGAGATCACCACCAGTCATCTTAAACGCCAACAGTATATTATCGGGCAATGAGGTGAGGGTCTCCTTCCATGAGGCGTTAGATTTGTCCTTAATCTGATCAGGTCTGCCGGATATCCTTATTTCGCCTTCTCCACTCATAGATTCCCTGTTAAAACCTATTCCTTGAAGCGATATTGTTCCATCTATTGTTTTGCCCGGAACTGGGATGTATTTAGGTACTATTTTCTTAATCTCCTCGGTCTTAATCTTTTCAAAGATAAGTTGCATGTGGTATCTTGATTCTTCTGTTGGGGAAATGGCGCTCGTCATATTTCCTGCTAGATGTCCGCCAAATATATCGGCTGAGGCATTTGAGAGCATGATCTGATCTCTGGATAGGGAAATATCAGAACTCACTTTTCCAAGGGATGAAGATTCATAAGTGAGATCCTTTGAGGACAAATGACCCTTCCATACGACATCAGGGTACTTACCTGTGATCGTACCTGCGGTCTCTACCTTTCCCTTAATACCTTTAAGGGGTTGGTATAGTCTATCTATGTCATCAAGCGCTGTTGAAGACTTTACCTCCAGGTCGATTCGTGGTTCCTCAAAGCCACTGATCGTTCCCATGAGGCTGAGCATCAGGTCCCCTGATCCGTTTTCTAACCTCTTGATCTCAAGGTAATCGGGGTGGAGGGAGGCCGTCCACTCTACCTTGGCAAGCCGCCTTGTAATGCCGGAAACACTTAGTACAGCATCCCTTAATGAGGCTGAGATTTGATAGTTTTGCATTGTTAGGTCAGGTTCTATCAATGCGTTGAGACCCGCGATCTGTGCCTCCAACTCACTATCCTTTACCTTGATATGGCCAACTCCCTCTCTTATTTCAATCTTCCTGATTACCGTGACCTTCTTCCTGCTGCTGCTTCCAGAAGAAGACATGGGAGCAAGAAGATCTTTAAGACTATTATCCTTCCCATAATCCGATAAATCCAACACTGGTTCTGTTAAAGATATCTTTTTTATTAGAAAGACCTCTGTAATTAATGACAGTAGTGAAAAGTTAACCTTGACTTTTTTTGCGCTTAAGAGGGGTGTCTTGGGGTGATCAACGGGGCCTTTCAGGGAAATGTCCGTAATCTCGATTGATGCTGGTACGAGATCAAGACTTACCTTCCCGATCCTAACACCATCTCCGAAGACCTTCTCAAGTTGTGCCACTATAATGGGATGAATCATCTCAGAAAGGAGGTTGGAATGGAGAAAGATATTTGCAGATACAATTGAAAGAAGGATTAGAAGAACGACTAAAATCTTTCTTGCAGGTGAAGGAGGGGTCTTCAGATAGTCAGGTTCTGCATAGTCGTCATCCTTGTTTATTTGATTTCTCTTTTTTTTCCACATATCGCATTCTCAGATCAAAGAGGAGATTATCAAGAAGGATTCCTTCCTCCTTGTTCAGGTTTCCCTTTGTCTTATCCTGGAGTATAGTAAGCAGGTCTATCATCTCCCTTGCCTGAGGTAGATTTACCATCTTTTCTCCCTTGATCGGATCCTCAACAACTCCAAGCAAGATCAAGGTGGAGCTTCCAAGGGAGAGGATAAAGGTGGAGAAGTCTATTCCCCTTGGTTTCTCTTCCTCCTCTTTTATGACCTGATCTATCTTCGGAGGAAGTTCTGTCTTTGGAGAATCCTTGCCCTGGTCGTCGAGGGTAACCCTCCTCTTATCAGTGACCTTAAACCCCTTTTCCTCTTCTGACTCAGCCATATCTTAATCTCCTAAGATCATCTTAAAATTACCATAAATTGCAGTATGTTTCAAGGGCTTAAGGTAATTACTAAAAACAGACGACCTGGTAGGTTAAATCTTTTGGCTAATAGGGGAGCTTTACACTCCTATCACTTGAATATATGATGATAGATCATTTAAGATAAATCAAAACGAGAGGGAAACTGAATGCCTGAGAAGTTTGCGAAGCTGGTTAAAATCATGGAGAGGCTGAGGGGTGATGACGGATGTCCATGGGATAAGGAGCAGACACCTGAATCGTTGAAGCCTTTTTTAATTGAAGAGGCCTATGAGGTCCTTGAGGCGCTCGATGAAAAAGACAGCGCCAAATTAAAAGAGGAGCTTGGTGATCTTTTATACCAGATCCTGTTTCATGCCCAGATTGCTAAGGAAAAAGGTGAATTTGACATAAACGGTATACTTGATGCCTCTATAGAAAAAATGACCAGGCGGCATCCCCATGTATTTGGAGACAAGAAGGCCAAGGATTCAAAAGAGGTTTTAGTGCATTGGGAAGAGACGAAGAAAAAAGAGAAGAGGAACAGGAAGTCAGTACTCGATGGTGTCCCAAAAGAGCTTCCGGCACTGCTGAGGGCGCATCAGCTCCAATCAAGGGCCGCCAGGGTTGGTTTCGACTGGAAGAAGATCGATCAGGTCTTTGATAAGGTGGAGGAGGAGATCTCGGAGTTTAAGGAGGCTTACAGAAATAAAGAGAGGGGGAGGGTGGAGGATGAATTGGGTGATATCTTCTTCTCTTTGGTAAATGTAGCGCGCTTCTTAGAGGTAAATCCTGAGGATGCCTTAAGATCTGCGATAGGGAGGTTTACCTCCAGATTTTCCTATATTGAAGAGGCGGCAGAAGCCGAAGGGAGGTCTTTATCCTCTTTGTCGATAGATGAGATGGAGGGGTTGTGGAATAAGGCCAAGATGGCTGAGGATAAAGGCAAACCTTGATTTATCTCCCTGTATAATTTAAGCTGTATTTATACTGCATTATTATATACTATCATTGTCAAGAAACTTTTAAGAAGTCTTGACACATACAAGATTGTCATGTTAGGAATATAACAGATTAGTTACGGCAGTATAAAGAAGAATGTTGGAACCACAAAGAATGAACAGAATCATTGACAATATAAAAATCGGAACAGTCGGTGAGTTACTCGTTCAACTCCGATTACTCGAACACAACATCCATGCCGCCCCGCCATTAAAGGATTCAGGAAATGACCTCATCGCCATAAAGGGCAAGTCATTTCGAGCCATCCAAGTCAAGACAACTGCAAGGGGCAATTTCAAAAGGCCAGAATCCAGTCGGTTATTCCACATATTGGCGGTCGTTCATCTCGACTACGATGTGAACATGGTACATCTCGATAGTTCGTCTATATTCCTTATCCCCAGAGATCAGATTGCGGCGGTGTCCACTCGCATCAAAGACTTGGAGGCATTTCGGATGACGCCAGATCATGTCAAGAAACTTTTCGAAGCAAGCTCGCCGCCGACGTTAGGAAGCAAGAAAGGAGCAACGAAATGAAATTACACAAGACCTTATTATTACATCTCATCCTCTTGAGTTTCCTTTTTCCTATGATATGTAATGGTGAGGAAACTGAAGTGAATCAACGTAAAAAGATTATTAGTGCCCTTCAAGCCCCTCGGATAATTACTCGTCTCGATTGGATGTTTCTTCGTTGGGAACTTATACTAAATGACGGCGCTATGAAGAAAGTTCTTTTAGATCCATTTGAAGAAAAAGAAAATTGCCAGTTTGGAACAATTAGACTTGATGAAAACAATAATGCGATCAGGGTCCCGATCTTATGTACTGACGACATTTTAAAAAAAACTAAACAGAAAAGGCTTGACATAATAGAGGAACGGGCACTGGGTTATTTAATGCTTTTTAATAGCATGGTCTGGTCTGGCTTGTCTGTCGATAAATTCTCAGAGGAAACATTCAATGGACTCAAAAAAATATTTAGCTTTGATGCTGAAGCCATAATTAAAGATCAAAAAGGGGACATAGTTGATCTTATAAAAATTGGTTCATATGAATTTGGTGAAAAAAAACTTCCTAAAAAAGAGGAAAAATTTTCGTCAAACTCAATGGGGTCAGACCTTCATTATTCAAGATTATCCTATATAGAAGAGGCGGCAGCAGCCGGAAGGTCTTTATCCTCTTTGTCCATAGATGAGATGGAGGGGTTGAGCCGAGTGAAAAGGGTATGAGGAGGTAACTATGAGAAAGCATTTTATGATATGTGTAGATAATCGCGGCTACGAATTGTCGCTGGAGGTAAGAAAACTATATGAGGTATTGACTGACAGGACGGCCGAAAAACATCACCAGATAAGAGTTATTGATGAATCAGGGGAGGACTATTTATATCCTGAAAAATATTTTGCCCCTGTCCGGTTGCCTCACATTACAAAAGAAAAATTAGAATTGATATCGGCATAACAAAAAAATCCAGCGGATGCGGTTATACCGCTGATTTTGGCCGTTGAATCTGTAGAAAAAGCCAAAAAAGCACTAGAGTATCCTATCAAAAAACGACTTTTTCTACAGACTCGTTATACGCCAAAAATCGATGCGAATGTATATCAACCTTGACACGAGAATACTGGTATGATAAAAGGTAATACTTGGAGGTGGTGAGCATGAGTACGGTAAAAGTGGCCATTACTATAGATGAGGGTTTGCTAAGGCATCTGGACCGACTGGTCAAGAATCATCTGTTTGAAAACCGCAGCCGCGCTATTCAAGAGGCAGTGAGCGAAAAGCTGGCGCGGCTGGAACGTGGCCGCTTGGCGCGGGAATGCGCGAAACTTGATCCGGCATTTGAGCAGGGAATGGCAGAGGAAGGCATGTCGGCCGAAACGGAAGAATGGCCAGAATACTGAGAGGCGACATTGTTTGGGCAGACTTGAATCCGACACGTGGACGGGAACAAGCCGGCCAACGGCCGGTGCTGGTTATAAGCCAGGACATATTCAACGATCATTCCGGCACAGTTATAGCGGTTGCCCTGTCAAGCCAGCCACAAAAGGCAGGCTTTCCTCTAACACTTGAACTGTCACATCCAAAACTTCCGAAGAGGTCATGGGTGAAGATCAGTCAAATACGAACTCTTTCAATTGAACGCTTGGGTAATAAGATAGGACGGGCATCAGCAGAAGAAGTGGGTCAGGTAATTGAAGGATTAAATGAGATAATAGGCGCATAACAATTCTCATCTGTTCCTTTCCCCCTTTAATATTTTATAGAAGCAAACCTTTTGTCCTGTAAGCGAGTAGAAGCGAATCTTGATTTACCAATCCATTTAATTTATACTTTCAACTCGACATTTTTATGGGGTAGAAGGGTGAGCGGCGAGCTTACACACTTTAATGATGAGGGAAGGGCCCGGATGGTTGATGTCACCGAAAAGGGTGCAACCATCAGGACTGCAGTGGCAACAGGAAAGGTCTATATGCAGCCTTCCACGCTGGAAAAGATAAGAGAGGGGAAGATAAAGAAGGGCGATGTCCTTGCTGTTGCACAGGTGGCGGGGATTATGGGCGCAAAGAAGACCCCGGATATAATACCGATGTGTCATCCTATCCTTCTGTCAGGGGTGGATATCGGATTTGACGTAAATGATATCCCGGATAATAATCTCTGCTCAATAACCATCAAGGCTACAGTCAGGACATCCGGTCAGACAGGGGTTGAGATGGAAGCGCTATGTGCTGTTACTATAACGGCCCTAACTATCTACGACATGTGTAAGGCCGCTGATAAAGGCATATCCTTCGGCGAGATATGTCTGCTTTCGAAAACAGGTGGCAAGTCAGGGACATATGAGAGGGTAGGTTGAGGATCAGTAGATGGTTACAATAAGACTCTTCGCCATTTTGAGAAATATAGTCGGGAAGGATCAGATTGAGCTTGAGATAAAGGGTGAATCCAAGTTTAAAGACTTTGTCTCCGATTTAAGGATTCGATTTCCGCAGGTAGTCGACATGATAGACAAGAAAAGGGTTCTGGTCTCAGTAAACCAGGATCTGGCGGATGAGAATACAATAATAAAGGACGGAGACGAGATTGCTATTATGCCTCCCTTCTCAGGGGGATCTGAGACTGGCGATCTGATCAGGATGCAGAAAGAGGACTTTTCGCTAGATGAAGAGGTTGCAAGGGTAAAGAAGACGTCTAGAAGGATAGGCGGAATTGCAACATTTCTTGGCACTGCAAGGGATTTTTCAAAAGGAAGGGAGATCAAGTCTCTTGCCTTTCAGTATTACGAGGGGATGGCCCAAAAGAGGTTAAGCCAGATAAGGGATAAGGCCTTAAAGGATTTCAATATTATAGAGGTTGGGATAGTCCACAGACATGGTGAAATAGAGATAGGGGATAATATTGTCCTGATTGTTGTCGCGGCAGAGCATCGGGATGAGGCCTTCACGGCATGCAAGTGGTGCATTGACGAACTGAAGAGGATTACCCCTATCTGGAAGATGGAGACTACACCCCAAGGAGATATCTGGGTTGAGGAGCATCCGTAACAGCAACAAACAATATAATATGGGGTAGGTGCCTTCAAATTTTTTATGATCGAGAGGATAGTAATTATATATCAAAGGTGTCGCATAAAAAATTTTCAAGCACCAACCCCTTTGTTTAATTGCAGATTGAAAGATAAATGAGCAGGCTTATTACAATAGCAGGCAATGGCAAAGAAGGTTATTCAGGAGATGGAGGCCCGGCTATAGATGCCAGCCTTAGCAGTCCACTCGCGCTTGCACATGACCCTTCCGGCAATATCTTTATAGCTGACTCTAATAACCATCTGATAAGGATGATTGATGCGAATGGGATCATTACTACTGTTGCGGGTTGCATTGAGTCAAGGTATGAAAAGGAACAGAAGAGTTGCAGTAAATTCGGATCCCTTGATCTTTCAAAAAAGGAGAGTAAAGAAGAGGAAAAAGATCTTGCCATTACCCTTTTCCTTGACCACCCGGACTCCGTTGCCTTTGATAAAGAGGGGAACTATTATATTGCAAATCCTGGCATTCATTCAATTTTAAAGGTTACAGACGGAAGATTTACCACATATGTAGGTACAGGCGAGAAGGGGTTCAGCGAGGACGGGGTCAATCCCCTTTCCGCACAACTTGATATGCCGGAATCCCTTGCCACTGATCCTTCAGGAGATCTATATTTTAATGACTCTGAAAATTTAAGGATCAGGAGGGTAGATAGTAGCACTAACACCATAATCACGGTCGCGGGTAATGGAGGCCTCGGATATCGTGGGGATAACGGGCCTGGTATATACGCAAGTCTTTACAGGCCGATGAGTATCTGTATTAGTCAGGATGGAAAACTCTATATTGCCGATTCAGGGAACCATAGGATAAGGATGGTAGATATCGCCTCCGGTTTTATTACAACAGTGGTTGGAAGTGGAGATGCAGGGAGTGAAGGGGATGGCGGAAAGGCCACATCTGCAAGCCTGAATTTCCCAGAGGGGGTAGCGGTAGACAATAAGGGGAATATCTATGTAGCAGATTCGGGCAATAACCTGATAAGAATGGTGGAAAAAGGTAGTGGGATTATTAAGACGATATTGGGAGGGGATGCCTCACCTGAAAAACTCGACCACCCATCAGGGCTTGCCGTGGATCAGAATAAGGGCCTTTATATAGCGGATACATTCAATAACAGGATACTCTTGTTTACCATCTTTGAATAAAACAATCAGGTTTTCTCTTTTATCAAGAAACAGGACACAAGGAGAATATGACCAAGATGAAGGGGAGCTTCCATGGATCATATGGGCCGTTGCAATGCAGTGTGATAATGCTGCAGCCAAAGTACCTCTCAAGGCAGGTAGCGGCCAGAGCGAAGTCAGATTTATATTTAGAAGGGGAATTAATTATTGCGCCCCTCGATTAGACGGGCTTCAAGATCGTAATTTGTATATATCTCTTCTGTGTCCTATGGCCTGAATTTCTATGCTATCTGCCTCGATAGCATAGACAACTCTCCAGTCACCTATCCTTAACTTGAATTTTCCAGAAAATTCGCCGGAAAGGGGTTCCGGGGTAATATTGTTAAAATGTTCAGAAAACCATGTTACTTTATTTAGAATGCGCTTGACTACCGATTTATCTAGCTTTTGTAAGTCTTCTAAAGAATATTCTGTCCATTCAATCTTATGCGAATCGTTTCAGGACATCTTCATGTGGAATCTTCTTACGATGCCTCTTTAATCTTTGCTCCAGCTTAGCTTTAAATTCCTCTTTTAATTTAAGTCCTGAGTCGGGATCGCCGAGCAATTCGAGAAGTTTATGCTCTATTAATTGTTCAAGATCATTGATGGTCATATCTTTTACCTTGGACATTTTTCTTCCTCCTTTTTTCTGATTATATCCCTTTAAGAAAACGTTGACAATCCTTTTTTCAATCAAAAATTCTCTGCCGGCATGAGTTTCCAGAAGATAGATAAATTACCACCCTATAATTCAGATATAATCCTATCTTAATCTAGGTTGAAATGAGTCATCATTTTTATTGGGGATACCATGTTTAAATCGTACACCTCAGCATTAGACAACCTTTTGTGTCTCAGGCAGATAGCGGGGGAGGGCGAAGTGGGGCGGTTCCCCCCTCTGGATTATATGGTGGAGATAGCAAGGCCCTATCACTCTTGCAATACTTGCCATGACCAGATGATATTGTCTATAAAATCTGGTTTTAAGGGAAATAGGTATGGTGCCACCGATTATGGAGAGGATTGATATTGACCTTTGACACTTACTAGGGACTTTGCTATTCTATTTTTGAATTTACTTATCCACCAGATAAGCTTAAAAAAGGAGACCATAATGCCCAAGGTATTAGAACAATCTAAAGATGCTGAACTTGTCGACCTTGAGAGACTGGCACATATTAATCAAGGACTCACCCCTCGGGAATTGGAAACACGGGAACTGTTAATTGATAAGGATGCCTTATCCACCATTTATAAATCCCTTAAAGAACTGAATCAAGGTAATGGGATACCCATAGATGAATGGTAAACCTTATGCCATCATTATGGCCCCTTCTGCCCACGAGAGATATAAAAATATGACCCAAAATTACAGCAAAAGATTAAAGACGAGTCTCGAAATATCGCCGATTCCCCATATTCTTTCAAGCAATTAACTTCACCTTTAAAGAACATTAGATCCTATGGTTTTAACTATCAAAAGGTTGCTTATCGCATTGCCTATCGGATAAATGATAAGTAATACCAGGTAGAGATTCTTCTCGTGAATACACGGGAAAATTTCTATGATACTCTCAAAAATGTCCTAAGACTGTAAAAGTTTGTAAGAAAATGACAAACGATATAAGGACCTCCTTCCAAAATATATATCATGGCAGGTAGCGGGTCAGAAAGAACTTAACGAGAAAAATATAGAACTTGCCCAGACCAACAAGGAGCCCGGATAGGAAAATAGCCTATGTGAGGGTTAAAAACTAAGGGCCTCACGGAGAGAGGAATTGACCCTTCAGGTTATAGACCTGAGGAAGCAACAAGAAATCACCAATCTCAGATGGCCTCGTGGGCTTTTAAACTACTGAACCAGTCCTCTACCCTGCCACGAATTAAAAAAACAGAACCCTTCCTGGACCATATACCTTAATTCACAAGTCAAGCACAGGCACCTTTTACCCCTTCCGGAGATTTTGACAAATAGCTAAATGTTATTTTCCCTTGCGAAGTCTGCCATATTGGGGTACTATTTTGATGCATGACTGATGAAAATGAAGTACTTGAAAGAATCAAAAAACTTGTTAAATCAGGTAAATACAGGATTAAAATTCATGCGGTGCGCCATATGATAGAAGAGGGTTTTAATGAGACAAATATTATTGAGGCCATTAGAGGAAAAGACAAGATTATAGAAAACTATCCTGATGATTGCCGGTGTCTTATTTTGGGGAGCTTCCGTTTTGCAGGAGACACCACTTCTCCTTTGCATGTTGTTTGCGATTACTCAAGGCCTGATTTGGCGGATATTATTACAGCATATATACCTCAAAAACCGTGGTGGATTAGTCCAACTAAAAGAGGGATGATGCCATGAAAAAACAAAAAGGATTAATGGAGCAACCTTGCTCGGAGTGCGGTGGCACCTTAGAAATAAGATTGATCTCTCAGGAGTTTGAAAGGGAGGGGGTAAAGATCAGACTTTCAGGGATAAAGGCCTGGGTCTGTGAGGGTTGCAGTGAGATATATTTTCAGCCTGGCGGAGCAGACAAGATGGTCAAGGCGGCTAATTGTCTTTTTGAGCTAGCTCTGGCAGAGAAACAACATAAAGGGAAACTCACCGCACAGATTTAATAGACCAGTTGAATTTTCCTTAGTATTTTTCACCGACCGGTTCATCTTTCAGTTTCATCGCACAACTTCAACCCGTTGATAATGTCCTCCATCCTTGCACAATATCAATTGAAACCTTTGAGGTAAGGCGATGGCCATACATCCCTGCATGGGAAGACGCCCGCTATCAATATTCAATGGGCAATGGTCTTGCCTTGATACCTCACAGTAGAAGTAGATATTGTTTGTCTGTATGTCAAAAATCAATTACTGTTGTGAATGGGTGACCCTTTTTATGTTTTCTTAGTTATAGAAAAAACTTTTTTTGCGGCGTTGCCCGTGGAGGTCACATGATTAGACCTCCCCCGCATATTCGATCCTCAATGGCTTTGCCATGTGTAGTCTGTAACAGAACTAATCTTACATTCCAAGACCCCATGACTTCTTCTAATGCCGGGAGTGGAGGAAAATCTCCGTAGTTCCCTTTAGTTTCTAAATTTAGAATATTCGCTTCCCTCTGTAAATTAATGGGTGCCTTTTAATGAGCGTCCCCTTTAGTTTGATTAATCTAATATTTTTTAGAACTTCTCAAGGTTACACAACTATGATATATTAGCCAAAAAGGAGGTATAAATAAAATGCCTATAAAAGTTGATCTAACAATAGAGCAGATTGCGGAAACATTAAAACATATGGAAAAGGCTGAACTAGAAACTCTAGAAATTCTGCTTGATACGAAGATAGAGAAGGAGATATTAAAAAGACAGAAGGAGGCACGTGCAGGAAAAACTATTCCAATGAGCAAAATGAAATCTTTTAAAAACATTTGATGTATCAAGCAGAATTCCATCCAAAGGTAGATAAAGATCTGGCAAAATTGGATATAGGTCTAAGGAAAGATATCCGTGACAAACATATTCCAAAAATACTTGAGGACCCGTACACTACAGGGAAAAGTCTGACAGGAAAACTTGGAGGCCTAAAAAGTTATAGCTTTACCGCAAAGAGGGTGGAATATCGAATTGTTTATGATATTAATACGGAAAAAGTAATTGTCCTGTTTCTGATGGTAGGGCCAAGAGAAAATTTTTACGAAAGACTACTAAGAAGGCTTGGAAAGTAGACAGAACGTCCAAGGGTCCTTTCACTTTTAATTATTTTTCCCCTCTTATTACTCTCTCCTTTAAATCATAAACAGGCAGGTCTTGAGGACTTTACCCATCTCCCCAAGCGCGGAAACAACGGCAAAAGCAGAAAGAGGACTAACCCTGCCACATGGCTGGCCCCTTGGACCGCTGCCACTATGGATATCAATGCTCCCGTAACCAAAGTACCTCTCATGGCAGGTAGCGGGCGAGGGCAAAGTCAAAGACAACACCATCAAGGACTCTCCTGCTGCAACGATCTTTCCATCTGATGGATACCAAGGACAGAAGCACATTCCAGGTTAAAATTTTTATTGTTATCATCTTTCCATGACCCACTTTGACTTCATATTCTTTATTTGCGGGGCTTGGAACTTCCAAATGCTGAAAAATTTATATTACGAACAAAGCTTCCTTGGCCTGTGTTTATATCTATAAGTAACAATATTCCAATCCCATTGATATATGAAGTAAGACCATAAAGTTGCCCGCCAACAAAAGATAATCCCCATATATTGGTAAACCCGCTATCAATTATAGAATTTATACGGCTGGCCGTCCCAGTATTTTGGTCAACGATTACTAAAACAGTGTTTGTAATATTCGGATCCTGTACTGCTGCGTACAAGATACCATTAGGAGAAAACGCAAGATCGCCAGATGATATAAAACCTGATCCATATGGACCTATTGGTGTCGTCAGGCCAGTACTGGTATTTATGCTCAATAAATAAGCAGGATCGAGCCCTGCTCCAAAAAGATTGCCATTTGAATCGCTGGCTAGTGCATTAATACCGCTAAATCCAAGCCCGCTACCTATCGGTGTAGCAATAGCTGTTGTTTTGTCAATTAAATACAGAGTATCAAAAGATATCCCATATAAGATACCATCCCTTGTTAATGCTAAATCTGTAATGATAGGATTTGTACCATCAGGAGTAGTTATCAATCCAACAAGCGTATCAATTCCATCAGTTGTCGGGACAACTTTATATAGGTAACTAGCCCGACTTTCGCAATTCGACATGCTTCCAGAGAATTTTTTGCACGATGGCATGCA
>ERZ1292645.211-Hain-H14-02um-R2-211-length-24701-cov-8_pt1 | contig 14815 bp, 13 predicted proteins | sample MGYA00564401_ERZ1292645 | MGnify/ENA primary metagenome ERZ1292645 (study PRJEB36523, sample SAMEA6512644) | groundwater metagenome | collected 2019-01-09 | study: AquaDiva: Metagenomics assemblies of 32 groundwater samples | reverse complement strand
TTTCTTGTGCTGTTTTTTACACGGTACATTGCCTTGTCAGCAAGATGAATGAGTTCTGCCGTATCCTTTGCGTCATCCGGTATGGAGGCAACGCCAAAACTGGCTGTCATCTTCAGGTTTAATCCATCGTCTTTTAAAAACATATACTCATTTATGGTTGTCCGTAATTTCTCAGCAGCCAGATGCGCCTGTTTTTTTGAGGTTTGCGGCATTACTATTGCAAACTCATCGCCCCCGTATCTGCAGGCCATATCCACTTTTCTAAGCCCGTTTGCAATAAGCCTTGCCACCTCGGTAAGGAGTTTACTACCATTCAGGTGGCCATAGGTATCGTTTACCTCTTTGAATTTATCCATGTCAAGGAATATCATGGCAATATGACTCTTATACCGCTTGGCCCTTTCTGTCTCGTAGTCCAGGAACCGGTATAGATGCCTTGAATTGTATAACTTTGTCAGGTCATCTGTTATTGTCAGTTCCTGAATCTTCTGGAAAAACTTGGCATTTTCAATTGCAATGGCTGTATAGTCAGCAAGGGTTGTAAGAACAAGGAGGTCTTCCTCCTTGAAACCTCCCTGCTCAAACATTTTGTTTATAAGCTCTATTACACCCAGACATTTTCCCCTGCTTTTTAAGGGGACAGCGATTATTGACTTTGTGGTAAATTTACTGGATTCATCCACCTTTTTACAAAACCTTGGATCTTTGTTAACATCCGGCACAAGAAGCGGAGCCCCTTCTTTGGCCACCCAGCCGGCGATACCTTCGCCAATCTTCAGCCTTATATCCTTTACCTTATCTGCGCCTTCTCCAACGACTATCTCAAAATAAAGTTCATCTTTCTCCTCATCCACAAGAAGAAGCGACCAGTTTTTTGGCTGAAGCAGGTCGCTTATCTTCTCCATGACAACATTCAGTATTTCCTTTAAATCCAGAGTAGAGGTAATGGCCTTGCCAAGCTCGCTAAAAGTGGTGAGTTGTTTTAGCCGCTGGCTGTCCTCTGAAACAGAGCCACCGATTGAAGCTGTCGGAGGTTCACGTCTTGTTTCTCCGGCCTCTTTTCCCATATTATAAGTAGTCATTCTGTTTATAACACTATCTTATTTATTGTGAGAAATCAAGGGATTAATCCCTTTAATATCGTGTCTTTATAGGCTTGCTGGAGCCTTTTGGTCAGCGCGCCGGGTTTGCCATTGTCAATTAATTTATCCTCTATCCTTAAAAGAGGCGCTATTCCAATTATAGAATTGGTAAGAAACGCCTCTTTGCTGCGCAACAATTCATTTTTTGTTAAAGAGGTTTCTGTGATTTTTATGGATAATCTTTTTGCCATATCTATTACAATCCTTCTTGTAATTCCTGGAAGGATGCCATCTTTTATCGGCGGTGTTTTAATGCCTTTTCCATCCGAAACGAAGATATTGGTAACAGCGCCTTCAAGTATTTTATCGCCATCCGTAAATATTCCTTCCTGCATTTTCATTTTTTTAACTTCCATTAATCCTACAATAGCTGGCAAAAGATTTAAAGATTTGATATAGGGGAGGCTTCGTTTGTTGGATAAAAATATAGCGCCTATGCCTTTTTGTTGATACAGTTCCATTTTTGTATCTATGGGTTTTGTTATAATTAACAGAGTGGGCTTTAATGAGCCGGAAGGCAGCAGTCTGCCATAATCTACCCCTCTTGTTACAATCAATTTTATATAGGCATTTCCGCTTGTTAGGTCATTTATTTCAAGTAATTTATCAAGATGATGCGTTAGGTATTTTCTATTTTGTCCAATGGGTATCCCAATCAGTCTGGCACTGTCAACCAGACGCTTAAGATGTAAATCTAACGCAAATATCATTCCATTATAGGAGCGCATAGTTTCAAACAGACCATCTCCATAAATAAAGCCCCTGTCAAATATCGACACTACTGCCTTGTCTCGCGGTAAGAATCTGCCGTTTAAAAAAACCATATCATCCATAGCTAAACCAGCTTCCTAATCCCTAACCCCTGTTCTTCAATGCCAATTGCCTTGAAAAACGCCTTGGCCTTCAATATTGTCTCCTGATATTCTTCTTCCGGCTTAGAATCAGCAACAATACCGCCGCCTACATTCAGATATAAATGCCCATTTTTTAACACAGCAGTCCTTATTGCCATTGACATATCCATATTGCCGCGAAAATCTATCCAGCCTATTGCCCCTGTGTATATGCCGCGGGACGTGGGCTCCATCTCTTCTATTATCTCCATTGCCCTAATCTTGGGTGCGCCGGTTACTGAGCCGCCAGGGAAAAATAACCTTAAGCAATCTACAGGCCCCATCCCATTTTTTACCTTTCCAGTAACCGTGGAAACCATGTGGTGAAGCGTAGGGTATGCGTATAATTTTTTTAGGGACTTTACCTTTACTGAGCCGTATTCGCAGAACCTCCCCAAATCGTTTCTCTCTAAATCCACTATCATTATATGCTCTGCTTTTTCCTTTTTGCTGTTTCTAAGGTCTCTTATAAGATATTTATCCTCTGTTATGTTCTTCCCCCGCGGTCTTGTCCCTTTTATCGGGCTCGTTTCTGCGATGTTGTCTTTAATTTTAAGAAGCCTCTCAGGCGAATTGGATATTATCTGGAAATCCCCATAATTAAGGAAAGCTCCAAATGGGGCAGGGCTTATCTTTCGCAGGGCATTGTAAAGGGCTGCCGGATTCCCTTTATAATTGACAATAAATCTTTGAGACAGATTTGCCTGATATATGTCTCCAGATGCGATATATCCCTGTATAATCCTGATTGCATCAATATAACCGGTTTTAGTAAAATTTGACTCAATGTTATCTTTGTATGTGATAGTCTGCGAAGGGAGAATCCTTTGGCTGTCATCTGTGCTGATAATGTCCAACAACCGGTTTATCCGCTCTTTTGCTAATAATTTTTCCTCTCTGCCGTCAGAAGTCAAGCCGGCGGAAACGCAATAACCTTTATTTATTTTGCAGTCATAAACAAAAATGGTATCATATACACCCAGAATACAGTCGGGGATAACAGGAAGGACGGCCCTTTTCTTCGAAAGATCCTCAAGCTGATTTTTCAGGTCGTATCCGAAATAGCCCGCCATGCCTCCCCCTTGAAAAGGGAAGGGGAATGACAATCTTCTTTTGGCTTTTTTGAATTTATTGAATATAGAATTTACTGTGGTAAATACATCATCTGTTGTAATCTTTGCTTCGCCGCAGCCGGTAACTTCTACCTTGTTGTTTTGCGCCTTTATTAAAATAAGCGGGTTTGCGCCCAGCAAAGAATATCTATTTATGCCGCAGCTATCTAAGAAAAAGGAAAAAGGCTGCGCGCATATTTTACGGAAGACATCTAAAGGTTTGGCAGGACATGCCTCTATCAACATGGCTGGGCAAAAGCTTATAATCTTTTTCAAGACAGGTCAAGGCTATAAATGATAAAAAGGTTTCTTAATAATCTGGCGCTAAAGACGAAACTCTTGCTGACGATGCTTGTCTTATGTTTTGTGTCCATCGGCCTCTTGTTTATTTTATATGATATAGCTGAAAATAGGCTGATGACTGCAGTGGAACGTTATACAGAGGAACTTGCATCTGCCATACAGATGAGCGTGGAGGAACTTACAGCAGAGGACATGGAAGAAAATAAGGAGATACTTAAAGAATATGCCGGTAAATTTAAGAAAAAAGGGGTCAGGGAAATATCTGTCCTGAATAATGATATGGAGGTAATTGCCAGCTCCAATCCAAAAAGGATAGGGCAGAGGATTGATATGAAGGGGAAGAAGACGGGTGTTCCACAGATAAGCGGGGAGAATCCCGCTGTCCAGGACAGCAGACGCAATTATGATTTGATGCTCCCTGTAACAGTAGGGAATGAGCAGGTAGGTTATATCCATCTGCTAATAAGGTTTGATGTCTTTTCGGATATCCTGAAGGCCAACCACCACAAAAGGCTCATTGCCACGACTATTGTATTTGCCATAGGTATAGCGATTGCCGTCTTTCTTTCAACAAAATATGTAGAACCGATCAATACGCTCGCAAAGGCAACAGAACGGATTAGGGAAGGCGAACTTGAAGAGATACCCGCTGTTGACTGGAAGAATGAGATAGGAAAACTTACCATGAATTTTAATGAGATGGTGAGGGGGCTAAGGGAAAATAAAAAGTTAGAAGAGAGACTCGGGGAAGCGGAACATCTTTCCAAGATAGGGCAGCTTGCGTCCGGTATGGCCCATGAAATAAGAAACCCCCTTAATTTTATAAATTTAACAATAGACCATTTGAGAATGGAATACGAACCAGGGGATTCAGGGAAAAAAGCAGAATTTGAAGAATTGGCGTCAAACATAAAGGCTGAAATTGCAAGGCTAAACAAATTGCTTGGCGATTTTTTGGATTATGGGAAACCCATCAAACTGGATATTCAAACAGCTTTTCTGGAGGATATAATTAAAGAGGCAATTAGCATTGCCGACTGCAAAATCCGCGAGCAAAAGATAGAATTAAATACAGATTTTTCAAAAAATATGCCGCTCTTAAATCTTGATAAAGAGCAGATAAAAGCCTGTATCCTGAATGTTGTGTCAAATGCAATTCAGGCAATGCCATCCGGAGGAAGGCTGTTTATAAGCGCCTCTGTATCTGGTGGTTTTGTATCTTTGAGAATAAAGGATACAGGGGAGGGGATTAAAGAAGAAGACCTTGATAAAGTCTTTAACCCATATTTCACAACAAAGACAGCCGGCATTGGATTGGGTCTCGCTATTACAAAAAGGATTATAGAAGAACATAAAGGAAGTATTGCTATAGAAAGCAGCTATGGGAATGGCGCTGTTGTGTCGATAGAATTCCCAATAACTTAAGTACGGTAAGGAGATTTTATGGGCAATATATTGGTTGTTGATGATGAAAAAGGGCAGAGGGACATTTTAAAGAAGATACTTGCCAATCAGGGCTATGAGGTTTTAACCAGTCCAAATGCGGCAGATGGTTTAAGATTATTCAAGGAGAATGAGATTGATGTTGTTTTAACTGACCTCAAAATGCCCGGGATGGACGGCCTGGAATTTCTTAAAGGCATTATCAAAGAAGGCCCTCATGCAACAGTTGTAATTATGACAGCGCACGGTACCATTAATTCTGCTGTAGAGGCGATGAAGCTCGGCGCATTTGATTATCTCACAAAGCCCTTTGAGATGGACGAGATGCTTATTGTAATAAAAAAGGCTGTTGAAAGGACAAACCTGCATAAGGAAAATACGCTTCTAAGGGAACAGTTGGAAGAAAGATTCAGCATAGACGGCATTATCGGTAAAAGCGGGGTAATGCAGGATGTATTTAAAATCTTAAAAAAGGTATGCGAAAGCAATTCCACTGTTCTTATCTATGGGGAGAGCGGGACAGGGAAAGAATTGATAGCAAAGGCTATCCACTATAACAGCCGGAGAACGGATAAACCATTTATGGCAATAAACTGCGCCGCAATACCAGAGACATTGCTTGAGAGCGAGCTGTTTGGATACGAAAGGGGGGCATTCACAGGGGCGGGTGCAAGAAAGACCGGGCTTTTTGAAGCCGCTGGCAGCGGAACCCTTTTTCTGGATGAGATAGCTGAGTTTTCTACCTCTTTGCAGGCAAAGCTGTTAAGGGTTATACAGGAAAGGGAAATAAGAAGACTTGGTGGAAATGAGAATATCAAAGTTGATGTCAGGATAATTGCGGCTACAAATAAGAGATTGGAAGATGAGATAAAGGCAGGAAGATTCAGGGCGGACCTTTTCTATAGATTAAATATTATCGCATTAAAACTTCCTCCATTAAGAGACAGAAAAGAGGATATCCCTGAGCTTGCTGAATATTTCGTAAAAAAATGCTCTAATGCCGGCGGCAGAAAGGTAACAGGGATTTCAAGAGAGGCCATGAATCTCCTTATAAATTATACATGGCCCGGCAATGTAAGGCAGCTTGAATCTGCCATAGAAAGGGCAATACTCCTTGCTGATGATACCGCATTTATAGAGACAAACCTTCTCCCCCGCGAGGTTAGTGAGTGCATTTACCCAACAAGCAAGATGGATTTTGAAATCCCAACCGGAGGCATATCATTTGAAGAATTGGAAAGGGAGATAATCATAAAGGCTATGGAAAAGGCAAATTGGGTCATTGCCGGGGCCGCGCACCTTCTTGGCATGAGTTATAAGACCCTTCAATATAGACTAAATAAATTCGACATTAAAAAAGGGGTTCATAAAAGGCATACAAATACCCCAAATGAGGCAGGGGATGCCTCAAATAGGTTAAAAAGGCATAGTATTTAGTCTTCTGCTACAAGCAAGTCTTTAATTTTATTGAGATTATTATTTTGGCACAGATTGTGCAATAAATTTCTATATAAAATAGTGAAAGGAGGTGAATATCTGATGAAAAAGATTTTAGTATTATTGGTAGCATTAACAGTAGCTGTCGCATTCAGCGCTGTTACATTTGCTGACGAGGCAAAGAAGATGGAACCGGCTAAGGCAGCAGCGCCGGCTGAAACAGTTAAGGCAGGAAGCGGAACCGTTACAGCAGTTGATGCCAAAGCAATGACAATTACAGTGAAGACAAAGAAGGGCGAAAAGGTCATTGCTATTACAGATGAGTCTAAGATTACAGTAGGCAAAGAGGCAAAGAGCATCGCGGATGTAAAGGTCGGCGATAAGGTAAAGGTAAAAGTTGCAAAGGCTGCAAAGAATCCCTGCGCAAAGAATCCATGTGCAAAGAAATAAGCGCTTTTGAACTGCGCTGATTTTTAAAAGGCATTGCCCAATTGGGCAATGCCTTTTATTTTTTCCGCTCTTTTCCTGTTCTTACTCATTGCAATTTCCTTATTTGGGTGATAATCTTTTTTGCAAATGAGGAGATTGTATGCCGCCCTTTAAATCAGGTTTTGTGTCAATCATAGGCCGTCCGAATGTCGGAAAATCCACGCTCCTTAACGCAATCCTCGGAGAAAAGATTGCCATAGTCTCCCCTAAGCCCCAGACCACAAGGAACAGGATCCGCGGCATTAAAAATATGGAGGATGCCCAGATAATATTTCTGGATACACCTGGCATACATTCTGCAAAAGGGTATCTGAATGAATTTATGATAAAAGAGGCAATCTCTGCGATTCAAGATGTTGATGTAATCGTTTATCTTGTTGAGGCTGCAAAGATGCTTGAAAAGGACGATTCTTTGATTATTGACAATCTAAGGCGGATTAAATCCCCTGTCATACTCGGCATAAATAAAACAGATATAACGCGGAAAGACAATATCCTGTCTTTGATAAATGAATATTCAAAACTATACCCGTTCAAAGAGATTATCCCTATATCTGCGACCCGGGGAGAGGGAATAGAGACGCTTGTAAAGCTCGTCGTGGAACTGCTGCCAGAGGGGCCGAAATATTTCCCGGAGGACATATTAACAGACATTCCTGAACGTTTTATAGTTGCTGAGATTGTAAGGGAAAAGATATTTAAGCTTACAAGGCAGGAGATACCTTACTCAACTGCTGTGGTGATTGAAATATTTAAGGAAAACCCGAAGGGAAAGATTATTTCCATTTCAGCGGCAATCAATGTGGAGAGGGACTCGCAGAAGGGGATTATAATCGGCAAGGGCGGAAAGATGCTGAAGGAGATCGGCACGCTCGCCCGCATTGATATTGAAAAACTCCTTGGCGCAAAGGTCTATCTTGAGCTCTTTGTAAAAGTGGAAAAGGACTGGACAAAGGATAAAAAACTATTAAAGGAGTTTGGATACCATTGAAACCCATTGTTGCAATAGTCGGCAGGCCAAATGTGGGAAAGTCAACATTATTTAACCGCATCATCGGCAAACAAAAAGCCCTTGTCAAGAATGAGCCTGGTGTGACCAGAGACTTAAATTACGCAGATGTGGTTGAACAGGGGAGGGTATTTACCCTGATTGACACAGGCGGTTTTGAGCCAATCCCCCCTCACCCCCCTTTGAAAAAGGGGGTAAAAAGGGGGGATTTGACTATGCTTGCCAAGGTAAGGGAGCAGGTTATGCTTGCAATAGAAGAGGCCGATATCATTGTGTTTCTCATGGACGGCCGCGAGGGTTTCCTTTCATCTGACAGAGATATTGCAGATATATTGCGAAGGGCTGATAAAAAGCCCATTTATGCGGTAAATAAAATAGATACAGATAAGCAAGAGCAGGGGATTACTGATTTTTATGCCTTAGGCATGGAAGACCTCGCTTTTGTTTCAGCGGAAGGGGGGAGGGGAGTGTATGAACTGCTGGACAAAATAATAGACTCTATTCCTAAAACCAGCGCCAAAGAGGAAGAAGATAGGATAAAACTTGCGGTTGCAGGGAGGCCCAATGTCGGCAAATCCTCTCTTGTAAACAGACTGCTCGGATATAAAAGGGTCATTGTGAGCGATATTCCCGGCACCACAAGAGATGCAATTGACACGCCGTTCAATTATAATAAAAAAAAATATCTGCTTATAGACACAGCCGGCATAAGAAAGAAGACAAGGATTGCCAGAACGCTTGAGCAGTATTCTGTCATGTCGGCCATAAAAAGTATTGACAGGTGCAATATTGCGCTGCTCATCATAGATGCAAAGGACGGCTTGACAGAACAGGATGAGAAGATAGCAGGTCTTGCCTATGAGAGGGGGAAAGGGTGCATTATTGTTGTAAACAAATGGGACATTATTCAAAAGGAGACAAATACCATCAAGGAATATACAGAGAGGATAAGATGGAAGGCAGGCTTCTTACGGTTTGCGCCTGTGATATTTGTATCGGCATTTACAGGCCAAAGGGTCTTTAATATCCTTGAGAAAGTAGAAGAGGTGCTGGCGCAGCTTGAGAAAAGGGTGCCGACATCACAGCTAAATAAATTTTTTGATGGTTTTAAAAAATATCACCAACCGCCTATCTATAAAAGCAAGGCTGTGAAGATTTATTACATAACCCAGACAGACATAAAGCCGCCCACATTTGTTGCCTTCGTGAATTTTACGGAAGGCATCCACTTCTCTTATGAACGGTTTCTTGTAAACAAGATTAGAGAGGCATTTGGATTGGATAAAATACCCATCAGGCTTTATTTTAGAAAGAGGCAGAGGTAAGATGAAAAGATTTTTTGCCCTTATAGCTGACAGCATAAGGGCGTTTTTTTATGATAATTGCCTTACTATGGCCGCAGCTATATCATTCTACGCGCTATTCTCTTTGCTGCCGCTCATGTTTCTTCTCTTCTCCTTCATAGGTTTTATCCTTGGAGCAGAGGTATGGCTTTTTGAGCAAATTTTAGGATTTGTGAAAGAAAGTCTTCCGTATTTGAGCGACAGTATCCAGGATGATATTAAAGGGCTTGTAGCCAATAGCAAAGTCTTTGGCTGGATTAGCATCATACTGTTAATCTGGAGCGCTGAGTTTGTAATACTTGCCATAAGAGATGCAATGAATATCATTTTTGGAGAAGCGGAGAAGATGGGCTTCGTAAAAACCAGGCTGGTTGTATGGGGGACATTCTTTATCTGGTGTGCGGTTTTTCTTATTTCCATAGGTCTTCCTCTTGCCGCAGAAATTTTAAGCAGAATAAAAATAGCTGCCTTCGACATAGATATCTCCTACTATCTTGCGAGGAGTGTAACCTTTAAATATTTCATGCCGGTTGTAATTATGGTTATTGCTGTAGCCTTTATATTCAAAATAATGGTCGGGAAAAACATAAAGGCAAGACATGCTATTTTAGGCAGCATAATATTCTCTGTCTTATGGGAGGCGGCAAAACAACTCTTTACCTTATACATCACACATTTCGGAAGTTTTAACAAGATGTATGGCTCTCTCGGCGCTATTATGATAATGCTTTTATGGATATTTTATTCTGCAATTATATTGCTTTTCAGCGCCGAGTTTATTGCATCTGTAAAGGCGCCCAAGAAATGATAACAAGATATTGCGCAGGGATTAGTATTTTGTTATAGTTTTTAGAACTTATTATGATAAAACCTTATAAAGACATAAATCCAAGGATAGCTCCAACAGCATATATTGAAGAGAGCGCCCGGATAATCGGCGATGTGGAGATAGGCGAATATTCCAGCGTCTGGTGCAATGCTGTCCTTCGCGGGGATGTCCATTATATCAGGATAGGCAAAAGGACAAATATTCAGGACAACTGTGTTTTCCACGGCACAAAAGGCGTTTATCCGGTTATTCTCGGAGATGATATTACAGTTGGGCATAATGTTACGCTTCACGGGTGCATCATCAAGGATAGATGTCTTATTGGCATGGGTTCAATTATACTGGATGGTGTTGAGATCGGAGAGGATTCTATAATAGGCGCAGGCGCATTGGTTACCGAAAAAAGCATTATACCGCCGCGGAGCCTTGTAATGGGTCTGCCTGGAAAGGTTGTAAGACAGCTTAAAGACGCGGAGGTTTCAAGAATTTTACAATCTGCGAAAAACTATATTGAATATTCTGAAGACTATAAAGGAAAGATAATATAAATACACCTTATTTTTATGGTAATAACACCGCTTCTCGTGATGCAATCCTTTAAAATCAAAATAAAAAATGAGCATGGCAACACGATACGCATCAATTGACATTGGCACAAACACCTTAAGGCTTCTTATTGCAGAGACTGACGGTAAAAAATTAAATCCTCTATTTTTGCAAAGAATCATTACAAGACTCGGCGGTGATTATAAAGAAGATATTGGCATATCGCCGGCAGCAGAGGAGAGGACAATAAATGCCCTTGGGATATTCGCTGAAAAGATTAAAGAGTATGGCGTAAAAGAGATTAAGGCTGTTGCCACCAGTGTTGTGCGGAGGGCAAAGAATAAAAAAGAATTTCTCAAAAATGTCCTTGAAAGAACAGGATTGGACGTGAGGGTAATATCAGGGGATGAAGAGGCAAGGCTCTCTTTGTTAGGAGTTTTATCGGTTATCGAAAATGGAAACAAAAAGTGTCTTGTGGTTGACATAGGCGGCGGAAGCACAGAATTTATTGCAGTAGATGCCGGAAAGATGATTGGTGCGTGGAGCATGGAAATGGGAGTTGTACACCTTACAGAGATTCATCTTAAAAATGACCCTCCAACAAGATTAGAATTAGACGCAATGGAAGAAGAGATATTTAGGGTTATTGAAAATTTAAAAGAATTGATAGGGCGTGATAAAGTTTCGGTTAAAAGCTATTCAACGAATGCAAGTGCGCTGTTTGTAGGCACAGCAGGCACGATAACAACACTGGCATCAATTGACCAGGGGCTTGAAGAATATGATGCTGACAGGATAAATAATTATGTATTAAAATATGAAACTGTTAAAAAGATGTATCAATGGCTTGCGTCCATGCCTTTGAAAGAAAGGGAAAAGGTGTTATCTCTTGAAAAGGGGAGGGAGGATATTATAATACCTGGGGCGGCTATCGTATTAAAGGCAATGGAAGGTTTTGGCTTTGACAGCATCACTGTAAGCGATGCCGGGCTTTTGGAAGGGATATTGTTAGACAGTTGCAAGTTACAAGTCGCAAGCTGTAAGTAAAAACTTGGAGATTGAATCCTGAAACTTAAAAATTGGAGGTTTAATATATGCCAAAAAATAATAATATGAAAGAAGGTCTTGCCTTTGACGATGTTTTATTAGCGCCGGCATATTCAGAGATACTGCCAAGGGATGTGGATACATCTACACGGCTTACAAATACAATAAAATTAAACATCCCTCTTTTAAGCGCTGCCATGGATACGGTAACAGAATCCCGCATGGCCATAGCCGTAGCCCAGGAAGGCGGCATGGGCATAATCCATAAAAATATTACCATAGAAGAACAGGCAATAGAGGTTGACAAGGTAAAAAAATACGAAAGTGTTATCATACTTAAACCCAGAACCCTTGACCCGGAGCAGCGCTTATACGACGTATTGGAGATAAAAAAGACTGAGCAGATATCCAGTTTCCCGATAGTTAAAGATGGAAAGTTAGTCGGAATACTTACCAATAGGGATTTAAGATTTGAAAAAAATCTTTCCAAAAAGATATCTCAGGTAATGACAAAGAAGGTCGTAACAGCGCCTGTTGGCACATCAATAGAAAAGGCAAAGGATACACTCCATCGCCACAGGATTGAAAAATTGCCTATAGTGGATAAAAACGGGCAACTCAAAGGCTTGATAACAATAAATGACATAGAAAAGCGTGAAAAATATCCCAACTCCTGTAAAGATAAACTCGGCAGGCTTATGGTCGGCGCAGCGATTGGTATTTCTTTTGACCGCGAAGCAAGGGTGGAGGCGCTTTTAAACGCAGGCGCTGATATCCTTGTCATTGATACGGCCCACGGCCACAGCAAGGGTGTGCTGAATGCTATTAGGGATACAAGAAAGAACTTTCCAAAATGCCAGCTCATAGCAGGCAATGTCGGGACATCTGAAGGCGCAGAGGCGCTTATAAAAGCCGGTGTTGACGCAATAAAGGTCGGTATAGGTCCAGGTTCAATATGCACGACAAGGATTGTAACAGGTGTTGGCATTCCACAGATAACAGCTATTATGAATTGCGCAGCAGTTGCCTGGAAAAAGAATATACCGGTTATTGCTGATGGCGGCGTAAAGTTTTCAGGAGATATGGTAAAGGCCATTGCCGCCGGCGCAGACTCTGTAATGATCGGTGGACTCTTTGCCGGCACCGATGAAAGCCCCGGCGAAACTGTATTGTATCAGGGACGGACATATAAAATGTATAGGGGCATGGGTTCAATTGAAGCTATGAAAAAAGGCAGTAAAGACAGATACTTTCAGGACGATGTTGAAAGTGAACTTAAACTAATTCCTGAGGGTATTGAAGGAAGGGTTCCGCATAAAGGGCCGGTATCTTCAACTATATTTCAGCTCATTGGCGGCTTAAAATCAGGCATGGGTTATTGTGGTTCAAGGACTATTCCTCTTCTTCAAAAGAAGGCAAAATTGGTAAAAATAACCTTTGCAGGGCTGCGCGAGAGCCATGTCCACGATGTGATTATCACAAAAGAGGCGCCAAATTATAAAATAACAGAGTAGGAGCAAGAGGTGCAAGACATCCATAAACAAAAAATCCTGATATTGGACTTTGGCTCTCAATATACTCAGCTCATCGCAAGAAGGGTGAGAGAGGCAAAGGTATATTGCGAGATACATCCTTATAATATCGGCATGGACAGGATAAAGGGTTTTAATGCCAAAGGCATTATCCTCTCAGGCGGACCATCAAGTGTCTATGACAAAGATGCGCCGCTTATTCCCAAAGAGGTTTTCGATCTGGCTATCCCTATCATGGGCATCTGTTACGGTATGCAGCTTACAGCCCATCTCCTTGGCGGCAAGGTAGAGAAATCAATACATAGAGAATATGGCAGCGCAGAGCTTGTCATAGATGATGCCGCTGATCTCTTTAAAAATCTCAAATCTCAAATCTCAAATCTCAAATCTGCTATTGTCTGGATGAGCCACGGCGACAGGGTTATTAAGATGCCGAAGGGATTTGTATCTATTGCCCACAGCAAAAATTCGCCTATATGCGCAATGAGTGATGACAGAAGAAAAATATTCGGCGTCCAGTTTCATCCTGAGGTTGTCCATACGCCAAAAGGCCGGCAGATTATCAAAAATTTTCTTTTTAAGATATGCGGATGCAAGCCAACATGGACAATGGAATCATTCATAGACACTGCTGTAGCAGATATAAGGGAGAGGGTGGGGAAGGGGGGTATTGTGTGCGGCATAAGCGGAGGCGTTGATTCTGCCGTTGCCGCTGTTTTGCTTCATCGCGCCAGCGGCAGGCAGCTAACCTGCATATTTGTTGACAACGGTCTTTTGAGGGCAGGGGAGGCGGAGAAGGTGGAACAAGTCCTGAGGAAAAACTTCCGCATGAGGCTTATTTGCATAGACGCCTCCAAAAGATTTCTTAATAAGCTTACAGGAGTGGAAGACCCTGAAAAAAAGCGAAAGATTATCGGAAATGAATTTATAAGGGTTTTTGAAGAAGAGGCCATGAAATTAAAAAATGCGGCCTTTCTCGGGCAGGGGACATTGTATCCTGATGTGATTGAAAGCATATCATTCAAAGGCCCTTCGGCTACTATAAAAAGTCATCATAATGTAGGCGGGCTCTTAAAAAAGATGAAGCTCAAGCTGGTAGAACCGTTAAGAGAATTATTTAAGGACGAGGTTCGCATCCTGGGCAGGGCATTGGGCATGCCTGAAGAGATAATAAACAGGCATCCATTTCCGGGGCCCGGCCTTGCTATAAGGGTTTTGGGCGAGGTTACAAAAGAGCGGTGTGATATTCTGAGAAAGGCCGACAGAATAGCGCTGGAAGAGATAAAGATTGCGGGACTTTATACAAAGATCTGGCAGGCATTTGCAGTGCTTTTGCCGATAAAAACAGTTGGCGTAATGGGAGATGAAAGGACTTATGAAAATGTAATTGCAATAAGGGCGGTAGAGAGTGTGGACGGAATGACAGCGGATTGGGTAAGATTGCCTTATGATATTATGGCAAGAATTTCAACGAGAATAATAAATGAGGTAAAAGGTGTAAACAGGGTGGTTTACGATATAAGCACAAAACCCCCGAGTACAATAGAATGGGAGTGAACAAGGGGGTGTCCCCTCTCCACTTGTGGGAGAGGGTAGGGCGAGTGGTAAAGGAAGTTTAAAATAATTTAGTGGGGGTAAAAATGGTAGAGGATTTAAAAGGCCAGGAGACTTGGCGGATATTCAAGATAAT
>ERZ1292645.465-Hain-H14-02um-R2-465-length-14881-cov-5_pt1 | contig 14881 bp, 19 predicted proteins | sample MGYA00564401_ERZ1292645 | MGnify/ENA primary metagenome ERZ1292645 (study PRJEB36523, sample SAMEA6512644) | groundwater metagenome | collected 2019-01-09 | study: AquaDiva: Metagenomics assemblies of 32 groundwater samples | reverse complement strand
GCCAAGAAGATGGTTTTACCGCCGTGTTTATCATAGAATCTCTGGGTCGTATCTATGTGTTTTTGGTTGATTGGAATTCTGGGATTATCAACCATTTTTTGGCCAAAGTAATGCCCTATCCAGTAATTTGCCATATCGCCCAAAAAGGCGGCGGCCCAAAGCAAGAGAAGCAAAACAACAATATTAAGAGAGCCGATTGCCGAAAAAGCTCCGGCCGCGAAAAGAAGCGAATCTCCGGGCAAAAAAGGCGTAAATACAAATCCGGTTTCGGCAAATATGATCGCAAACAAAACCACGTAAGACAACATTCCATAACGGACGATGATCTCGCCCAAATGGGTGTCAATGTTAAAAATGAAATTAAAAATATCTGCCAAAATTTCCATGTCTTAAGGTTATTATTAAACAAAGCAGCAATCAAGTAAAAAAGCGCAGAGAAATCTACGCTTTAGAATCCGGCGGTTGGTCGTCGGATTTGGGGCCACAATATATGCGTTCGATAAAGACTCTTTTTCATAGAGTATCAAAAAATTAGAGATATTGTTATAATAAAGCCATATGGAACATCAAAAAAAGTTATTCACTCTTTGGTTGCCGGCGGTATTCATATTGTCGGTAATAATTTCAATAGTTTATATATTTAATTTTGAGAGTGTGACATATTTAAACGCTTCTCCGCTCGGAAAGGCGGCGTTTTGGGAAACTATCGTCGTTATGTTTTTTTCCGCGCTTCCGGCTTCCGGCGATTTGATCACAATCGTTTTGTTGTGTTCTTTGGCCCATCTTTTGACCGTAGAAGTTTTTTCTATTATCAGATTATTCAAATTGCGAAAAATAGAAGGGAGCGGAAGTTTAAAAATGCTGTTTCGTTTTCTTTCCGCGCAGGCAATCGGAGCGGGGGCGGTCACATTCAGTTTCCTCTTTATATTAGTCGTTTCTTTAGAGGCTTCGTTTGTCTACGGATATGGGGATTTGAAAATGAGCGCGGGAGCGGCTTTGAATGGGACTATCGCTGACGATAAAGAAATTATAAAAAATATTCAGGCGTCTTCTTCGGTTATTGATGTTTATGACGCCTCCGACGAGGCTGGCGCGGTGCTGGCAAAAAGGGATCTCAAAAGGAAAGAAAAATTGACCACATATGAAGGCACAGTACTTCCTTTGCTCGCTAAATTTAAAAGGAAAGATCCGGCAGGCACATCGTTTTTTATTCCAAGTACCAATAGCGTTGTCTATACGAATTTCATCAAAGGCAGGACCGACCCGATTATAATTGAACTGGCTTTTAATCATTTAAAATATCATCCTAATCCCGCCGTAGCGTCGTTATTTGAAAAAAAGCCAAAACCCGCCGCGGTTACCTACCTTAACGATCAAGCTTACGCTCCTTACGTGGAGAAAAAACGTAATGAACTTAATCAAGAAACGTTGAGCTATAATCAAAAAATATTGAGCGACTTCAAAAGTATCATTGCGTCAAATGAAAAAATCGTGTCGGAATGCAAAGTTCAAGATGCCGCTAACGCGAAAGTGGTTGCCGAGCAGGAAAGCGACTATCAGCAAAACTGCGTTCTTAAAGTAAATTATTCCAATTGTGCGGAGTTTAGAAACGACATTAATGAAAATAAAAAAATAAGCCGGGAAGCGGCCGATGTTTGTCAGGAAAATAAAGCGGTGCTCGCTCCCCAGTATAAAGAATTTGAGCAGCTTAAAGCCGATGTTGAAAAAGAGGCATCAACTGCTCTTGAAAAGCAACATAGCGAGCTAACCGCCGGTTTATATTTTTCTGAAACGAAAAACGTATATATGCGCTTAATTCCGGACCAAGACGCGTTTGTGTATCTAAACACCTTATTGCATGAACTGTTCCATCATTATTCTGGCGCCGGTTCGGAATTACCGACATTTATAAATGAGGGCATTACCGACTATTTGACATATAAAAGTTTTAATTTAAGCGACTACGAAATAGCCGGCGCTTCCGGATATTTTAGGGAAGTCCAGGCCGTTATGGCTTTATTGGAAAAAATACCGGAATCGGAATTATTAACCGTTTATTTTACTAATAACGCGGCGGCGCTTGAAGCATCGTTCAAAAAGTATTTTCCGGAAGTTGATTATGAAATATTTTTGAGCAAGGGCAATGATATGTATAAAGAGACGTATGAAGAAATTGGCCCCAAATTTAATCTTGGTTTCTGGGATACCGATATTGACCATCCGGCTGTCCGGGACTTGAGAACTTTCATGGGATTAGAGCCGGGGAAATTCTCTACGTATTAGGCGTTTTGGTGTCTTCCCAATCTATTATCAAGGTTGTCCGTACAACTCAACAATGCCAAATTTTGATATCAGAAGATATCAAAATTTATCATTGCGGAGGCGGTGAGATTCCTCTTGTCTCGCTACCGCTCGACTGCGAGTCGCGATTGCCGTCAGGCAATCGTTCGAATCTCACCAAACTTTCAACAATGCCAAATTTTGATATCAGAAGATATCAAAATTTATCATTGCGGAGGCGGTGAGATTCGAACTCACGAAGAGGTTTTAAAGCCCCTTAACTCCTTAGCACGGAGTCGCTTTCAACCACTCAGCCACGCCTCCGCTTTGTGTCCAATGCAATGTGCGCCCGCGAAAAGCAAAATCATTTGCTTTTCGCCCACTCAGCCACGCCTCCTTTTCGTTTGTATTCTATAATCTGCGGAGTCTTTTAGCAACCGCGCGGACTGATTTTTTCCATTTCGCGGGGATGGTCGTATCAATTTCGGCTAAAAATTTTATCGGCAGTTTGCGAAGCGTGTACGAACCGCCATGCGTCTTGCTCCATTTGTAATGCCAAGGATATCGCCGGCAATGTTCGCGAAGGGCGATAGCCGTGCTTTTAAACATTGTTTTATTGCCGTATTTCGCGTTGATTATTCTTTCAAGCATTATATCTCGGTCGCAGACTAGGCGCAGATAAAAAACGCGCGCACCATTTTTACGGGCTAGTTTTTCAAGCGCCCCCTTTTTATTTTTTTCGGCAAAATCAGAATTTAAAATAACGTTTTTTCCGGACGAGACGGCGTTATTTATCAGGGCGTAAAATATTCTATCTGTTTTTTCTGGAGTGAAGCCGTGCCCCTCCTCGCGGAGTTTTATTCGTATCGCGTCTTTTTCAATGATTTTCCAGCCAAGAGTTTTGGCGAGCGCTTTGGCAATCGTGCTTTTTCCGGAGCCGGTTACACCGACCAAAGTCAACAAAATTTTATATTTTTTCATAAACTTATTTTAAATCCAAAATTCACCCTCCGTCAACTGCAATTTGACTTTTATATTAATGAGCGTATTATTGATACAGATTTTAAAATAATTTGTAGGAGGCGCGCATGAGTCCTGTTTACATTCTTCCGGAGACGCCGTGGGAAAAATGGCCAATGAATAAGAAGATTTTCGGCCCCGATGCCTGGAGCGATACAATATCGCGCGAGACATTTTACAGAGCAATTTTTACAGGATATGCCGAAAAAATGATGTACAATTTTGAATGGGTTTTTCGTGCGAAAGATGACGATGAAGCGGCCAGGAGAGTTAAAGAATTTATTGATAAGAAAGCGGCGTGGGATGATTCAGATTGGATCCCGTTTGTAGAAAAAGATCGAGAAGAACTGCGTCTCCGAGATATTTTATGCCTTGAATTACATCGTATTGTCGCGTCGCTTTACGCGCGCCCGAGAGACACTCTGTTGGCTAAAAAGGGAGAGTATTGTCTTTTGCGTAATATAACATCAACCAAGTAGGGTTGTATTAAGCAGCCCTATTTATTTTTTTTGATGCCGGATTTTTACAATTCTATACTCTTTTTTCCGCGGCCGCATAAACGGTTGAGCGATGCTGGATAACAAAAATTTTAACCGTCTGTTTTTCAATTCTGAAAATAGCGCGATAATCACCCACGCGCAGTTTTCTGTAATTTTTAAGCGAGTGACGAAGCGGCTTCCCGTACAAATCCGGATTAACGGTCAATTTTTCTTCAATGGCTTTTTTTATTTTGTTTCTCCATAGCGACGGAAGCTTAGGAATATCATTTTTAACAACCAGATAGTGATATCTGATTATAAATTTCACTTCCATGCTTTTTGATGCGGGACGAATCGCGCGCTCTTTTTGTCTCTTTTACCGGCAATTTCATTCCATACCCCGTCTTCTTCCAATTCAAGCGCCATCTCAATAAGTCGGGCCGCCTTCGTTGCTTCCGGGACGCTATCCCGTTTCGCGATTTTAGAAAGAGCTTGGCGCATTTTGTCCGGCAGGCTCACGTTTATCCTTGTTTTCGTCGTTGGCATAAGCAGTGTCGCTAATTTAATAATATTATAAGTGTATCAAAAGTGTATCAGTAATGTCAAGCCATGCCGCGCACGCCCCATTTTTTACCTGGCAACCGCGGCGCAGATTATTTTTTTGACGCCGGATTTTTTAAGAACACGCGCGGCTTCATTCATTGTCGCGCCGGTGGTGATGATGTCGTCAACCACCACGACGAACTGCGGAACTGAAAAATTTTCGGCGATTTTAAAAACGCCTTTTGTGTTTTCAAGCCGTTCTTCTCGGTCTTTGATTTCGGCCTGCGGTTTTGTTTCGCGTATTTTTTCAAGCATCGGTAGACATTCAAAAGCCAGATTTTTAGCCAAATGCTTGGCCAAAAGTTCAGCCTGATTAAAACCGCGGACCTTTTTTCTTCCGTCGGTCATGGGAATCGCCGTAATTATCGGTACCAAACCGTATTTCAAATAAGGCCCCAAGTCCTTCGCCATTATTTCGGCAAGTTCGTAAGCTACGTCTGAAGCCGAATCGTACTTAAGTTTGCGCAAAGCTTTTTTCATGGCCGGATGGCGGTATGACGAAGATGTTATCGTAAATTCGGCGTTTTTCGGATATTCGATATCAGGCTCCAGAACATCTCGGCGGCAGATAGCACATAGATATTTACCCCTCTTTGAGCATCCGAAACAGAAGCGGGGGAATATGATTTCGGCTAAAAAGGCCCAAGCTTTGTGGATAAGTATAGACATCAAGCAAATTATCCTATGTTATAATAAAGTAGGCAAAGCCCGCATGATGCATGCCAGATTTATCATTTTTCAAGAACTTGTCGCTACCGGTCAGCTTTTGGCCCTGGAAAAAAGGGGGTGAGAGCGTTTTGGGCATTGATTTCGGTTCTTCTACAATAAAATTAATTGAACTGAAAAAGCGCCAGGAGCGAGCGGTGCTCGTAACTTATGGCGAGCTGGCTTTAGGCCCCTATGGCGGAGTTGAAGTCGGGCGCGTTTCAAGAGTCTCAGAGTTAATGGCTAAAGAGGCTCTTCTGGATTTGCTCCGCGAGTCGTCAGCCAAGTCCCGCGAAGCGATTGTCGGAATACCTGCCCGTTCAAGTTTTGTCACTATCGTTGAAATGCCGCTTATGAGCGAAAAAGACATGGCCGAAGCCATAAAGTTTGAGGCCCGCCGGTACATTCCGGTTCCGATTTCAGAGGTGGTGCTTGATTGGTGGATTATACCCAAAACTTTTGACCTTAATTCCGAATCAACCGAGGACGAGGGTTTGGGTAAGAAAAAAAAGATGATGTCGGTGCTGTTGGTCGCGATTCACAACGAGACAATTGAAAAATACCGGTCTTTCATGGTCGCTTCCGGCATTAAGATATCGGGTTTTGAGATAGAAGTATTCAGCGCCTCCAGGGCACTTATCGGCAATGACCTGGCCCCGATTCTTTTGCTGGATATAGGCGCGTCATCGGTCAAAATGACGATAGTGGATTACGGCATAGTGCGGATGGTTTACGTTCACGACCGCGGTTCGCAATCTCTTACCGACGCGTTAGCGGGTGCCCTTGGAGTGGATTTTGCCAGAGCCGAGGAGATGAAGCGGGCCATAGGCCTTTCGTCCAAGCCCGAATATCAGGAGATTAAAAGCGTCATTGAGCCGATTCTTGATAGTTTTTTATCCGAAGCCAGCCGTTTGATGGTTGATTATCGCCGTAAATCAGGCCGGTCGGTAAGCCGGGTTATGCTTTACGGCGGAGGCAGCGCGCTTGGAGGGATTGCCGAAAAAACAGCGGAGCGCCTTGGTTTGGAAACAGCGCTCGGACAGCCTTTCAGCCGTATTGAGTATCCGCTTTTAGTGCAGCCCGCGGTTAAGGAGGTCGGATTGGTTTTTGCCTCCGCTGTCGGACTGGGACTCAGAGGACTTAAATAATTTAAAATATAAAATTTAAAAAATGGCCGAAGAACAAACATTTATTCCAAAAACAACCGCGGCAACTAAATTGCTGTATCAAGGCCGAGGCTTAGGCTGGCTTACCGGCGCGGCTTTGATTTTTTTCGTGGCGTCTCTTCTTTTGTCTTTCGGCCTGTTTTTTTACAAAGATTATCTTGAGGCCGATAAAAAGACGCTGGCCGATGAATTAAAAAAATCAGAAAGCTATTTTGAGCCCTCTTTAATGCTGGAACTGCAAAGAACGGCTAAGTCCATCAGTTCAACCGGCGATTTATTGGACAAGCACACGGCTCTTTCGCGTCTTCTGGATTTTTTGGCGCAAAATACGATGGCTGACGCGCGATTTTCAAATTTTTCTTACGACAAAAACGAAGTTCAGATATTAGGAGTAGTAAAATCATATACGGCTTTAGCTCAGCAGTCGCTTATTTTTGAAAAAAGCCGGCTGATAAAAAACGTTTCATTTTCAAATTTTTCTCTTACATCCGAAGGTTTTGTAAATTTTAGCGTTAAATTCGGGGTCGAACCCGAGCTTATTTCTTATCAGGCTCCGTCAACGGCGGGGCAAGCACCTTCAAACTAACATGCGTTTAATTATTTCGGTTCTTTTATTGGTTGCGGGTGTCGCGGTTCTTTTTTTCTGGGGCCGGACTTTATGGCAGGACATACAAAAACTGCAGGTTGAAAGAAGCGCCTACGAATCGGTTCTCTCAAGACTGAATGAGCTAAAAAAAACCCGCGACACACTGCTGACAAGTTATAATTCCACTTCGGCCGCAGACATTAAAAGAATCAAAAACTTTTTGCCCGATACGCCAAACACCGGTCCCCTTGTGGTGCAGATGGCCAATATCACCAATGAAAGCGGCCTTCTGCTTAAGAACATAAATATCGGCATTTCCACGGAAAAGTCCATGGAGGTTCCGCTTTTGCTCTCCGTCTCCGGAAGCTATCAGAACTTTATCGGTTTTCTGCAGAAGCTCGAAAAAAGTTTACGGCTGATTGACGTTGTTAAGCTTTCTTTTTCTTCAAGCCGAGAAGACTTTTACGATTTTAGTTTAGAAGCGAAAAGTTACATACAAAAATAATCATGTCTGGCAACTTGCGTTCAATCATATCAATAGTTCTGATAGCCGCAGCTCTTTTTGGTTCGGCGTTTATTTGGTACCGTTTTTTTACTTCAGCGCCTCCAGTGCCGGTGGTCGGCTCGGTTTCAGCCAATAATAATATGGAAGTGGGATCTAAGAGCCTGCTTTTGTTTTTGGAATCTTTAGAGGGTCTGAAATTTGATCTGGGCGTTATTGACAGCCCTCTTTATAAAAGTCTGCAGGATTTTACGCCGAATATTTTATTGCCTACAACCAAAGGCCGGGCCAATCCTTTCGCGCCTTTGCCTTAGCCAAAAACATGCCGGACACTTCTTTTATTGACCGCTTAGTTGAAAAAGGCGTTTTTAGTCTAGATGATGCGGCTCGGGTAAAAAATGAGGCGGCATCCCCCGGCGCATCAGTAGAATCGCTTTTGGCTGCAAAAAAAATTCCGGATGAAGAAATTTTAGCGGCCAAAAGCGAAACCTACGGCGTGCCGATACGTGTTTTAGGCGGACGTAAAGTTACCTTTGAAGTTTTGAAACATATACCCGAAGAATCAGCCCGCCACTACAACTTCGTTCCCCTTGACGTTAAAGACGGCGTTTTGGAAGTTGGAATGCTCGACCCGGCAGATATTGAGGGCCGTGAGGCTCTGAAATTTATTGCTTCCAAGACCAATGTGCCCTTTAAGATTTGTGTTATTTCGCCCCGCGATTTAGCGGCGGTTTTTGAAGAATATAAAAGTTTGGGCGGAGAGGTGACAAAAGTTCTTTCGGAGTTTGAGCTGGCTTTACAGGAAGAAAAGCCCTCGGCTACCGCTCAAGCAATGGTTCGCGAAGGAGCTTTTATTGAAGAGGCGCCGGTGACTAAAATGGTGGCGGTGATTATTAAACATGCCACCGAAGGACACGCTTCAGACATTCATATTGAACCGGTGCAGGATAAATTAAGAGTTCGTTTTAGGGTTGACGGCGTCCTTTACACCAGCCTTTTTTTACCGCTTAGCATGCACGAGTCAATTATTTCGCGCTTGAAAATAATGACCAATATGAAGTTGGATGAGAAACGAAAGCCTCAAGACGGGCGTTTTTCGGCTAAAATTGAAGGCCGCGCGATTGATTTTAGAATTTCAACTCTGCCGACGTCTTTTGGCGAGAAAGTCGCCATTCGTATTTTGGATCCCGAAAGCACTATTCTTGATTTAGAAAAACTGGGCCTTGACGGGCGCAATTTTGAAGCGGTGAGTAACGCGTTAAAACAGCCTTACGGCCTGATACTGCTTACGGGTCCCACTGGATCCGGAAAAACAACAACTCTTTACGCGATGCTTCAGACAATAAACGACGAACGCTACAATATAATCAGTTTGGAGGACCCGATAGAATATAGTGTCGCCGGCGTCAACCAGTCTCAAGTCAGGCCGGAAATAGGCTATGATTTTGCCTCGGGGCTTCGTTCTATTTTGCGCCAAGATCCTGATATAATATTGGTAGGCGAGATACGTGATAAGGAAACAGCAGGGCTGGCAATACATGCGGCGCTCACGGGCCATTTGGTTTTATCCACGCTTCATACCAACAACGCCATCGGCGCTATTCCGAGACTTATTGACATGGGCGTGGACAGGTACTTGATTGCTCCGACTCTGATTGCCGTTTTGGCTCAGCGCTTGACCCAGACTCTATGCCCCGAATCCCGCCGTCCGATAAAGGTTGACGGCGCTTTGAAAGAGAAAATTTCCGCGGCGTTAAAAGATATTCCGGAGCCGACTAAAAGCCGTATAAAACTGCCTAAAGAAATTTATGAAGCGATGCCGTCATCAGCTTGTCCTAAAGGCACCCGGGGTCGAGTGGGGGTTTTTGAAGTACTGACCGCAAGCAAAGATCTGGAAAAAGTTATTTTAACCGACCCCAGCCCCGATGCTCTTGAGCGCGAGGCGAGACGTCAGGGCATGATTACAATTCGAGAAGACGGCATGCTTAAAGTTTTAGATGGCAGAATAGGTCTTGAACAACTGGCTCAATTATAAAATGAATGCGACCATAAAAAACAAAAACAGGCAGGGCTTTACTATAATCGAACTTTTGGTGGTCGTGACCATCGCCGTTTTTATTTTATCTATGGTTTCTATTTCGTTTCGCGACGCCAAAGCCCGCGGACGGGATGCCAGGCGCGAAGAAGACCTTAAACAGATTCAAAACGCCCTGAATATTTATCAGATTAACCGCAGGCAGTTTCCGGTCTGTCCGCTCACGGTGCTTGATGGGTCCAGCGATTGCCTTGCGCAAGCTCTTTTGGGCGATAACGTCACGAATGTTTTATCAATCGACCCATTACATGGTGGAACCGGCACTTGTTCGGCCGGGGGCTCATATGTTTATTGTTATGAATCAGATGGCTCGGATTATATCTTGCGTTATAATTTAGAAACCGACACCATTATCGGCAAATCGGCCGGATGGCATGAGGTTAAATCATAAATATCAAACTCCAAATATTATGGCTGAAGAATTAAAAAAGAAAATATTCATCATTGACGACGACGAATTTTTGCTTGATATGTATGCGGTTAAATTCCGCGAGTCAGGCTTTGACATTGAAGTCGCGCTCTCGGGCACGGGTGCTTTGGAAAAAATAAAAGAAGGTTTTTCTCCGGACGTTATTCTTTTGGATATAGTAATGCCCGGAATGGACGGGTTTGAATTTTTAAAAAGAGTGCGCGCCGAAAACCTTATTCCGCAAACCATGGTAGTCGTTCTAACTAATTTAGGCCAAAAGGAAGATGTTGAGCGCGGTATGGCCTATGGCGTAAAAGATTATGTTGTTAAAGCTCATCACACGCCGTCAGAAGTCGTGGCTAAAGTTAAAGAAATTATCGGCGCATGAGTGAATACAAAAAACAGCTTGATGAACTGATGACGCTGGTGGCCAAAGAAAAGGCTTCAGACCTTCATCTTTCGGTTGGGCGCCATCCGTCTTTAAGGATTTCGGGCGAGCTCATGGCTCTCGTCAAACAGCCGGTTTTAACCGCAAAGGACACCGAGGGCATGGCTTTTTCAATCATAACTCCCGAGGAGAAAGAAAAATTTTTAAAAGAAAAATCTCTTGATCTGTCCTATGGCTATGAAGACAAAGCCAGGTTCAGGGTGAATATTTTTTTTCAGCGCGGGTTTGTCGGCGCGGCTTTTCGTCTGATTCCGGTTGAGATTCAAAGTTTGGCCGAATTGAATTTGCCGCCGATTCTTGCCGAGTTTGCCCGCAAAGAACAAGGTTTTTTTCTGGTAGTCGGTCCGACCGGCCACGGAAAGTCAACGACGCTCGCTTCCCTGATTGAAATCATAAACCATGAGCGGGCCGAGCACGTCGTGACCATTGAAGATCCGATGGAGTATTTATTTACGCAGGATAAGTCCATCATAGACCAGCGCGAGATAGGGCGCGACACCGCCGACTTCGCCTCCGCTATAAGAGCAATGTTTCGCGAAGACGTGAACGTGGCCATGATCGGCGAGATGCGCGATGCCGAAACAATGTCTGCCGCGGTCACCGCCGCCGAAACGGGTCATTTGATATTTTCATCGCTTCACACTAACAGCGCGTCGCAGACGATTGACCGCATCCTGGATTCGTTTGCCGCCGAACAGCAAAGTCAGATACGGACTCAGCTGGCCAGCGCTCTTTTGGGGGTTTTTTCCCAGCGGCTTGTGCCGCGGATATCCGGAGGCCGGATTCCGGCTTACGAATTGCTTATCGCCAACACCCCGGTTCGCAACTTGATACGCGAAAATAAAATTCACGAGATAGATTTATATATTGAAACCAGCTCGGAGGTCGGAATGGTCGGTTTGAATCGGTCGCTGATTGATTTGGTCCGACGAGGCGAGATAACGATGGAAACCGCCCGGGCTTATTCGCTAAACGCCAAAAGCCTTGAACATCTTGTCGGCTAATCTATGTTTTTTTACTATTCAGCCAAAACTCAAGAGGGAGAAGAAAAAACCGGAACGGTAGAGGCGGCAAGCTATGATTTAGCCGTATCGGCGCTTCAAAGGCGGGGCTTTATTATAATTTCTCTGGAATCGGCGGAGGAGCGCGCGCCTTTTTGGAAGAAATTATTTTCGTTTTTTGAAAGAGTCAAGGATAGGGATATAGTGATTTTTTCGAGACAACTGGCGACTCTTTTTTCGGCTAAGGTGCCGGTGATTGACGCGTTGAGGGTGCTAATGACCGAGGCGCCGAGCGAGACTTTGAAAATGAAACTAGGCAATGTCGCTGACGACATTCAGGGGGGTCTTCCGATATCTCAGGCCCTTGCCCGGCATCCGGATGTCTTTTCAAATTTTTATGTCCAGATGGTCCGTTCCGGCGAAGAGTCCGGTAAACTCGATGACATCCTGAATTATCTGGCTGACTATTTGGAGCGCTCATACGATCTCGCTTCAAAAGCGCGAAACGCCTTAATATATCCGGCGTTTGTGCTCGGCGTTTTTTTGGTGGTCGTCGGCATCATGCTGGTCGTGGTCGTGCCCAAACTTTCTTCAATTATTTTGGAACTTCAGCAAGACGTGCCTTTTTACACCAGAGCGGTAATAGGCGCGTCTGATTTTATACGGACATTTGGCGTGTTCTTTTTGGTCTTAGCCGCGCTCGGGGTCATTTTTGTCTGGCGTTATCGTTTGACTCCGGCCGGACGCAGGTCTTTTGCAAGGCTTCAGCTTTCAATCCCCGTGATCAAAGACCTTTATCGCCAGATATATCTCGCCCGTTTTGCCGACAATTTGCAGACTTTGCTTTCGGGCGGCGTGAGTGTTGGCCGCGCCCTTGAGATTTCCGCGGATGTCGTCGGCAACGAAGTTTACGCGGAAATAATCCGCGAAGCCCGCGATTCGGTTGACGCGGGGACTTCGATTTCGGCGGCGCTCGCCCGCTATGAAGACGTTCCGCCGCTTGTCACGCAGATGATGAGAATCGGCGAAGAAACAGGCAAGCTCAATCAGATACTGGCCACACTTGCTCGTTTTTACATTCGTGAGGTTAATAACAGCCTGGAGAGAATGGTTAGCTTGATTGAGCCGGCGCTCATAGTGTTTTTAGGTCTAGGGGTGGGAATTATAGTCGCGGCGATCCTTGTTCCGATATACAGCATTTCGGCCGGCGTTTAGTCTTATCCACATGGGCCATTTGCGTTTAAAATAACGAGTTTTATAATTAAGTTATCGATAGTTTTCAATCAAGGTCGATATTATTCCAGTTTTTAATTCCACATGTTTAAATTTAATAAAAAATCAGGTTTTACGCTCATTGAGCTTTTGGTCGTAATTGCCATAATAGGAGTTTTGGCTTCGGTTGTCTTGGCGTCTTTAAACAGCGCGCGCAAGAAATCGCGAGATGCGCGCCGAGTTGCCGATGTTAAGCAGGTACAGCTGGCACTCGAGCTCTATTTTGACTCAAAGGGCGAATATCCGGACGTGACTTCTAAATTAGCCCCGGATTATATTCCTGTAGTTCCGGCAGATCCGGTTGGCACACCCCTCGTGCCTTATCCTTATGGCGCCTATGTCGCGAGCACTGTTAGTGCGGTAAATGCTTGCGATGAGCTCACCGAAAATTGTCTTTATTACCATCTTGGAGCAGGTCTTGAAGAAGCTTCTAATCCGGCTCTGAAAACCGATAGAGACATTGCGGGCGATGTAATAACGGGCGCCGATACGGCCGATTGCGCGGGTGTCGCCGGAAGATACTGCTACGACGTAACTCCTTAAGCCGATTGAACTGATGTACGGCATAATTTACGTTTCCGTTCTGGGTCTGACCCCGTCAGAAAGTCCCTTTGCTCAACTTTACTTTTAACAGTTTTATTTCTTGGAATACTTATTTGTCTTTCTAACGGGGCTAGTTTTCGGAAGTTTTGCCAACGTCATTATATCGCGCCTAAACACCGGCGAGTCCCTGATTTTCGGGGGCTCGCGGTGTTTTTTTTGTGGCCGCAATTTAAGGTGGTTTGAGCTAATGCCTTTAATTTCTTTTTTAGTGCTTCGCCGCAAGTGCCGGACTTGCAGCGGGCGCATTTCCTGGCGCTATCCTTTGGTGGAACTTTTAAGCGCCACTTTGTTTTTTCTTATCTGGTCAGAGCTTAGCTCTGACCAACTTGGTCAAAACCCGGTTTTGGGTGTTGCGGCTATATTGTTTTTCTGGATTTTATTGGTTATTTCGGTCTACGATCTGCGCCATAAAATAATACCTAATCAGTTGGTTTATCCGGCTATCGCCGTCTCTATTTTGTTTATTATTTTAAAAACACCGAGCTTTGAAAATTTATTGCTCCATTTGCTATCGGGCTTGGCCCTATTCTCTTTTTTTGCTTTGTTGTGGCTGGTATCCCGAGGCAGTTGGATGGGATACGGCGATGCTAAACTTGCCTTAGCTTTGGGCTTTATGCTTGGATGGCCGGCCTCTCTTACGGCCTTTTTTCTGTCTTTTTGGATAGGCGCTGTCTACGGCCTTGGCTGGGCGTTTTTAGAATGGATGAGGGGAAGTAAGGGGATTAAGGGTTTTCAAATTCCGTTTGCCCCCTTTCTTTTCGCGGGCGGATTTTTTGCGTTTTTATGGGGCGATCATATTATCTCCTGGTACGTCTCTTTGATATAATGAATAAATGAACAAGGGGTTTACTTTGGTGGAACTCGTCGTGACTATAAGCATATCGCTCATGATTTCGGCTTTGGTTTTAGCGGACTTCCCGGAGTTTACGAGGCGCCTCGAACTTTCGCGTACCGCCCAAGCCATTGCTCTTTCTTTCCGGCAGGCCGAATCGGCGGCTTTGGCCGTAAGGGAGTTCGGCTTAGGCGTTTTTCCGGCCTACGGTATCCATTTTGAGAATCTGCCGGCTAAATCATACATTTTTTTTGCCGACTTGGATTCCGACCGTATTTATGATAACTCGGGAGAAAAAGTTGATTCGTTGATAATTAATACAGCGCCTACAATTTCCAGAATTTGCGGCGGAGCAAAATCGTCGCCGCCGGGCGACTGCTCAATCGGCTGGCTGGACGCGGTCTATGTCCGCCCCAATCCCGATATATTTTTAACAACCGACCGAGGCTCTTTCAATGACGCCGAAATAGTCGTGCGTCTGCCTTCGGGCGAAGAAAAACAAATAGTAATATGGACGACCGGACAGTTATCCGTAGAATCGCTATGAGCGCTAGAGGATTTACATTATTAGAAACTTTGGTCGCCGTGTCTATATTGTCTTTGGCTCTTGCCGGCATTTTATCGCTTTCAGCAATCGGTATTCATTCGTCTTCTAATTCGGCAAATCAAATAAAGGCCTTTTTTTTGGCAAGCGAAGCTGTTGAATATGTCAGGAATAAGCGCGATAACAATATTCTTGCCGGCTCCGGTTGGCTCTCCGGTCTTAGCGGCTGCGAGGCGGGATGTTCTATTGATGCGTTCAACGACACTATTTCGGTTTGCGCGGGCGTCTGTCCAAAAATTAAGTTTAATTCGGCAACAAATCTTTATGGATATACTT
>ERZ1292645.463-Hain-H14-02um-R2-463-length-14901-cov-5_pt1 | contig 14901 bp, 13 predicted proteins | sample MGYA00564401_ERZ1292645 | MGnify/ENA primary metagenome ERZ1292645 (study PRJEB36523, sample SAMEA6512644) | groundwater metagenome | collected 2019-01-09 | study: AquaDiva: Metagenomics assemblies of 32 groundwater samples | reverse complement strand
CCAGAGAAACTTAGGCCGTCTTTAACTAAATATGGTTTTGCCAAAGCCAAGACCATCAGAGCCCCAGCTGGAATAACAAACAAGCCCCAGAGCTTCACTCTTCCTACCAGAGGATATTTTGAACCGTATGTCGGCGCCGGCCTTGTTTTTCTTTTTTTAAAAACAACGGCCAGCCACAAAATAAACAGAGCGGCTAGGGGAATAAGAAGATACAGAAATATCGGCTCCAAAAAAATGAAATTATTCCAGAAATCAATAATAATCTTGGTCATGGCCTTTTGCGAGGACTGCCTTGGCCTCCCTCCTCACCTTCTCTGCCTCTGCCCTTTTTCTCCTTGTCATCAGGCACAGGTACCGGTGGACCTTTCTTGTCTTTTATCGGCCCGAGGACGAATTTCGGCTTGGGTCCCTGCTGGGGATTCTGCAAAGCTTCTTCAGCGTCCTTTTTGTTTGTCGCTAGGTCATAGTTATGGACCTGATTAAAACAGTCGTCGTAGGCGACAGCCGAAGCAAGACAATTTCTCAAAGCTTTCTCGAGGTCGGCAGAAATATCTTTCAAAATAAGGTTCAAGGCTTCTTCCATCTTTATCCCTTTTCTTTGAAAAAGAGCTTGAATTTGCCTGAATCTCGCGTTCCCATAAATGTACGCCGCCCGAGGGTCATCTTGCTTGTCTTTCAGCTCATTGATCACTTTTTGCCAGTCACTGACAAGATAAGTGTCAGCAACTTCATAGAACGGCGAATCTTGAAATAAATACTTATCTGCCAGCCATCGGACTTTCCATCTCTTGCTTAGCTCATAAAAATAATGAAGTTGGACAAGTCCGCGCCTTGTTTCAGCTTGATCGCCTGTTTTTATGCTGGAAACCTGACGTTCAACCGTATCGCTAAAATTCGCGAGAGTGAACAACCCTACGCTCAAGGCCGTTCCGACAACAGCAATAAGAATCAGAGACGCAAGAAGAAGAAGCCACTGACCAAGACTTTTATCCCTCATGCTGCCTTCCTTATCTTTATTGAAATTTAAAGGTTCTTGGGTATAAATATAAACTTAAAAACCGAGATGTCAAGAACAAAAAATCCGCTACATTATAGCGGAAATCACGGGTCCTCGCCCCAACGTTCAGCGATCAAACCTGTTCCTACTGACAAAAAAATCAACACAATGCCAAGCATAAGCGGCCTCTGGTAAATAAACACCCTCAACAAATGTCTAGTTATCTTGGCTGGAGACTTTTCAAGTTTATTAATGTCCCGATAGGCTCGATTGAGGCTGCGCGGGTCATAGACGCTATAGAATTTAAAACCGTACCCCTCGATTCGTCTCTTAAAATTATCAGCGTTGGAAATTTTGTACTCGTTTCCGGCTCTTTTTTCTCCGTCCTCATTGGGCTTGGTATGTAAAACATATACGTTTATCCTTCTTCTTTTCAACTCTTTAAGCTGAACATCCGGATCGGCATCAATTGCCATATCGGTTTCTATGAGCAAGGCTTTTTGCTTGATTTTTTTGTCGCCTTCGATATCGAAATGTTTTATGACAGCATTTATGGCGGCAATCAGGTTGGTGCCGCCTTCGTTGAAAACCATTTTTATCCTGTCCTTTGGAGCAACGATGTCGAGTTGGGCATCGTTTGGATCGTTTTCGGGGAGCAAAGCGTTGCCCGGATCGGTCACCACATAAGGCATATCTTCGGCTTCAATCATATAAACGTCGTCATCGGTAATGAAGTTTTCAACCACCGTCGGAGCCGCGGAAAAATACCAAAGAGAGCACCTGTCATTCTGGCCCCTTCTCATCTCAAGAAATCTCATGAAAGCGCCGTGAGTTACTTCGGCCACTGACTTTTTGGTATTTTCGTACGGCCAGCCCTTGGACGGAGAAGCGTCGATAAGATGTATCCATTCGATCGATTCGATCACCTCTTCTATCTTCGTTTTGGGCAGATACGGATTAGCCACGGCCAGGAGAAGAAAAAATACTGCTCCAGCAAGAAAAAGCTTGGGAACTAAATAGGCAATCTTGGCCGTATTGCCACGCAAGTATTCTTTGGGAATAGCATGGCCAGAATAGGGACGCCTGAATTTGTTCTTTCCCCAAAGTAACTTATAAAAAAGCGCTGCGACAAGAAAAAGACCTGCCCCCAGGGCGAGGCCTAATGAAAGATACTGAACCTGGCTAAAATCTGTATCTCGAAGACTTATCAATCCTGACTTTATTAATCCGATAAGGTTCTCTGTTTTATCCAGCACGGGAAGCCCTCATTAAGGCCTTCTTAAATCTTTTCCAAAAGCCCATTTCTTCAATAGCAATAATTAAGAACTGAATTTCCGACCTCGGCTCTGAAAAATGGGCTGTCTGTCCGGATTCAATATCTTCATAGTAATTCCTGAGTCTACCGGTTAGGCAAGTAAAGACTGCGTATCTTAAGCCCATCGCTTTTTTCTGTTTTGCCCCAAGAATCTTTAAGCGGTTAAGTAGTTCACTGGGCGTATCGGAAACCGAAGCTTTAACCGGAGTTCCGGAAAGCTCAACCAAAATGAATTCCCTTAAAAGAGCAAATATCCTCGCTTCGAGTTTCCGTAACGAGATATCATCGCTCTTAGCTCCTAAAAGCTTTCTAAGCTCCTGAAGAAACTTTTTTCTGGCTTTTTTGGGTAGAACGCTGGAAACAATTTCGACAGTGGCGTCAACTGCGGTTCCACCGGATTTGTTTCCGCTTACTTTTCCCGCCTTAGTTTTTCCGAAATATACCCAGACAGCCACAGCAAGCAGGGACAACAATACGGAGCCGGCAATCGTTCCGTAAGCATATTTACGAAACGTCCATCCGTTCCATCCAAAGGACGGGAAATTCATTTCGTCTCTGATATTCATAGGAGGAGGCTTAACTGGAGAATAAACATAGCGCACCCCAACTTCTTCGGTGGGAATTTCCCTAAGTTCGTTGCCTTCTTTAGCATCAGTCTGGGTCGTACCGGCTTTTTTGATAACCCAGATAAAATTAAATGACGGAATTTTCTTCTCACTCTTCTCGGGCTTGATTATTCTGAAAGTATAAACAAAATCTTTAATATGAATAACGCCCGTACTGTCATCACCGCGGTCGGGTAATGATACGATCTCAAGCTTAATCGCCTCGAACGGTTCAGCCACAACATTTTCAGGCTGCATTTGTTCTTCTATTATGAGAACTTCGTCATAAAACTCGGCACGATAAGTAACCTTGAAAGACTCCCCGGACCGGACAGCGCTCGGCGTCGGCTGGCCTGTTTTGATAACAATGGGCGACGTTTCTTGAGCAGAAACAGGAGTCCCAATGAGCAACACCGCCGCAAGAGCTATGAGCTTGTATCTCATCTTTTCCTCGCTCTTATCGAGTTGTAAACGTACTTAATGCAAAAACAGTAATTAAAAAAGGCGTTGTTGTCAATCCCTCACCTTTTATCAATTAAATTAAAAAGTCGTTTCTAAAAACGACTTTATCTGTGCTGGCTCTGCAGTTTGTGCCGAGCTATAAAAAATCTTCGCAACCTGTTAAAATGGCGCCCCCTGGCTCCATATTCCAAAACTATGCAGTGAATACCCATTTTCTGCAATTGTTTTTTCCTCAAGTGCCTTCTTTGTTCTCGCAGTTCTCGCTCAATATTTGGGAGGTCTTTTCTTGATACTATTTTTCGCTTACCACTTTCAGGGTCATCCAAAGATATATATCCCCTTCCCTTAGCGGAAAGAAACTCGAGTGGATCATCCAAAAATATAAAAATCAACTCGTGCTTTGAAGCAACAAATCTTAGAAGCGGAGAATCAACAAATTTTTCAAACCCCACGAAGTCAGAAATTACAGGAATAAAACAACGCTTACTGCAGTATCTTCTGATAAAGTCAAAAGCTGCAAAAAAATCTGTCTTAACCGGCTGGAACTTTTTCTTAGCCGGATCATTGCTTTCCAAAAGATCATATATGGTTTTCAGGTAATAGTAAAAATTATTCCGGCCCGCTTTGTCCGGCATATTTAGAATCACTCTATCAGTAAAACCGACCATACCGACCGGATCCATAAAACGAACTGCGGTTAACCCGATAAAACCAATAGTTTCAAGGAGTACCTTTCTTCTGTTATAACCGATACCTGCGTAAATAGATGGGCTTAGATCAACAATAAATTTAACATGGACCTCGTGAGTCTCAATACATCTTCGGGCATATTCCGTATCTTCTTCGCCGTCTAAGTCGACTTTCATATTGGGCATATCGACATCTGGGTCAAATTCTTTTATATCGTAAAAATCGCCCTGGCCGAAGAAAAGGCTTCTATGTTCCCCAAGCCGTATTCTCGAAGACAACCTTACGGCAGGTATTCCCCCCCGAATATGAGTAAGAGCCGAAACAACGTCATTAAATTCCAAGCCCTTCATGGCAAAGCAGTCTCGCTGACAATCCTTTGAACAACGTCCTCAGTAGTAATATATTCGTTAGCCGCCTTTGGATGAAGAAGGATAACGTGCTCCATCGTTAACGGAGCAATGGCTTTTACATCATCAACTTCAGCGACGATATTGTCCAAACTTATAATCTCCTTATCTTCATCCAGAAAAAGGCGCATCAAGCGATGAGTTAAGGCCGCCATCTGCATGTGATAGTTTCTTCGGCGTGATAAACCGGAAATAACGTACTCCTCAGTGAATTTGACCAGGTCCGTAGTAGTATGGCGTTTTCTTGATTCACCAAAACGGTACTTGTCTTTCGAAGGAGGCCACGAATTCTCAATATGACGCATAATAAGTTCGTCCGCCTGCGGAGACAATCTGATTTTTTTTACCATGTCCTGAATATCAAGAACCTGTCCCAAATCCATAACTATTTCGATCTCTTGGTGCATGACATTCTCGAACCTGATCATCATCTCCTGTTCCCGCGTCGGAGCGCCCATGCCAAAATCATAAGTAAACCTCTCCATTTGAGCTTCCGAAAGAGGATACGTTCCTTCAAACTCAATAGGATTCATCGTGGCAAAAACGATAAAGAAATTTCGTCCTTGAGTATCGTTGGGCACCGGATAAAGAGGAAAAGCAACGGGTTCTATTACGCCCCTTTTTTCGTCAGTTTTATTCAGAATCACGTGCCCGCCTTCCATCGCTCCGAGAAATGGAGCCTGGCTCTTAGGCGGAGTTCGGTTGATCTCATCGGCAAAAAGAATATGGCTGAACAGAGGCCCGAACAACATAGTCCTGATGCCGGTAAACTTGTCCCTATCCTCTTTCCCCGTAAAATCTATCGGGAGAAGATCTGGCCTGCCGTCAACCCGGCCAAGCTTGGCGCTTAAAGAATCTGACACATAATTAAACAATGCAGTTTTTCCTGTCCCGGGAAGATCTTTTACGATCGTGTGAGCACAGGACCAACCCTTGCGTTTTTTGCTATCTCTTAAAAGCGGCGTAAAAAGCGCGAGATAAGTCCGGAAGATCGCTCTCTCTGCCCCAAACAAGATTTTAGCTGGCTGAGCCAAAGCTTTCTTTACTAAAAGCCTTGCTTCGTTTGGATCAGTAAGTGCCATTTTATCATCTCGTTTTCAATGAACCTTTGTGCCAGAATAATGAAAAAAGTGTTAGTCGTCAAGCGAGCGTTGACATGGCTCGGTTTTGATTATAGAGTATCCCCAAATAGTTCATTTAAAATGGCGCCGGAATGGTCAAAACAATTATCTCAGTTATAGGTATTTTTTATCTTTGTGTTTCTGTGAACAACGGGTTTGGTCTCAACTCTGATCCTAACGACATTGACCCAAGGAGTCTAAAAAACTGGTTCATGAGAGACTTTAAAATAAGCACCGAAAGAGTAACTATGAATGATTTACTAAAAAGTCCTGGTACAGACTGGCTCCTATATCATGGGGATTTCGGCGCTAACCATTATAGTCCGCTTTCGGAGATAAATAGAAGTAACGTAGGAAGATTAGTGCCAAAGTGGACTTATAAGATAACCGACGGTGCGAATCTGCGTTCGTCCCCCATCGTTTACCGCGGCGTGATGTATGTTACAGCAGCTAACGAGATCCACGCCGTCGATACAAAAACCGGCCAGTGGCTCTGGCTATGGCAAGCTTATAGAGAACGGAGTAGGGGCACAAACAGAGGTGTAGCCATATATGGAGATAAGCTGTTTTTTTCAACATCGGATTGTCGATTGGTAGCCTTAAACAAACAAGACGGCAATGTCGTCTGGTCAAAAAAATATGCCGAACCTGGGAAAAAGTATTTCTCCACAATGGCACCGCTGGTCGTCAAGGATAAAATTATAATTGGCGTTGCCAATAACAATACCGGTGAGAGGGGTTTTGTTGCCGCATTTTCGACTTCTGACGGAAAGGAACTATGGCGATTTTGGACGCTGTCGGCCAGAACTGAACTTCTGGGAGCCCCCACTTGGTTGACTGGAAGCTATGACCCGACAACAGATACAATCTATTGGCCAGTGGGGACACTCCCTGACGATCAAAGAACTGACCCAAAACTCTATAATACTCCTGGCGCTTATCACGACAGCATCATTGCCCTTAACGCCGCTGATGGAAAATTAAAATGGGCACGAAGGCTGGGCGAATATCTGCCCATAGACTGGGACTCAAATGAGCCTCTAGTCCTGACCCAAATTGACGGCAAAAATCTCATTCTGCAAGCAAACAGGAACGGAATGTTTTACAAAATAGACAGAGATAGCGGCAAAGTGACTTTAGCAAAGCCATTCATTGACAAACTCGACTGGAAAGCTAAATATCCCTGTCCGTCCGTAAGGGGCGCCACAAACTGGATGCCGCCGTCTTTAGGCCGCCTTACGGGTCTTTTCTATGTAATGGCTTTGGAGGGATGCGCAAATAAAGACAATCGATTTTTTATAAAAGCCGTCGATCCGCGCAACCTTGACATTAAGTGGAGTTATCCGACAAGGGGAACCAATATCGCCGCACCGGGCGTACTTGCGACCGAAGGAAATATTATTTTCAGCTCGGAGGGTTCTGGACATATCGTAGCCCTTGATGCGATCAGCGGAAAAAAACTCTGGGATTTCAACACCGGAAAACCCATATTCGCAGCACCGATTTCATACTCGGCCGGAAATCATCAATATATATCGATCGTTGCCGGTTCGGATGTTTATACTTTTGGTTTGTACTCAGCACAATAACTTGTGCTGTTTTTGTAGAAACAAAAAGAGCCGACGAGGGCTCTATTTTAACGTTCTTGCATACTCATACAAATCTTTGACCGAATCTATCGGAGTTATGGCCATGGTATCGTAGATGGCCACGCGCTCTGCCTTACTAAGCAAATTGCCCTTCTTGTCATATCCGAACCTTACTGGTTTTTCACTGGTCACTATTCCCACTGCTTCAGCTTCTCCTTTTTCGTCAATTCTAACCACAACTCCTCCACTTAAACCGCCAAAAGAAAACTTATGATTTCTGGCGGTAATAACCTTAATATACCTGTTGGCCTTAAATTTGAGTTCCCCCAAAGGATCCTGCTCTTCGGTATTAATCCTGACGCGTGCATTAACGGCAACCACTCTTGCTTCCAGACTATCAAAAACAATCTCTCTCTGTTCCAAAGGATCAGCCGTTCTTAATTCATAAAAATCCTTCAGTATGGGAATTATCATATCTTTCAGGCCGTCTCTTGCGTTGGACCTGGTGATCTCGCGCGGGTGAGGATGAAAACCTTGGACAAAAACCTTGTCGCCGATTTTAACTTTTTCTTTGGCAATTTTATACGGCCTAGGCAAATTTGCAGGATCGAACGCGCCTGATAGTTTCAGGACAACAGCGTCCCTAAGAGGCGGAACTTGACTAACAATACAGTCATAAACTCTTCCATTAAGAAATACTTTGCATTCACTTCCGCCCAACTCAACAATACCATCCATAAAAGCGTCACTAAAATGTTTGGCGCTGAACAGAACACCATTGCCGCCATCAATGAGCCAGCCTGACGCTAGAATTCTAGTTTTGCCCGCCCACTCGCTAACCAATAAAGCAACGGAGGCATTTATGCCGCCGTTAAAATAACCTTCTTTGCGGTAAATGTTTTCAACGGGGGGAGGGCCACAAGCAATAGAAACGAGAAAATAGAAAGTAGAGAGTAGAATGTAGAATGTGGAATACAGAAAACGGTTTTGGGTTTTAGTCATGGTTGCACCGACAGACGCGACTTTATGGAACTTGGCATCCTGTTTTCTCTTTATTTAAAAGGGCTTGATTTTTAATCTAATATACTATTTTTTACTTCTAGTCAATCTTGTCATAAGATCTAAATTCAGTATAATCAACCTTCATGAATCACCCTCAATTAAGAAAAATAAAAGCAAAAATTCCTTCCTCGTCCGGAATTTACATTTTTAAAAACTCTGCCAGCAGGCCGATTTATATAGGTAAGGCCGTTAATTTAAAAGCTAGGATCAGAGGTTATTTAAAGGCCAAGGACGCAAGAATAATAAAAATGATAGATTCGGCGGCAAAGCTGGATTGGATAGAAACCGGCTCCGAAATTGAAGCTCTAATTTTAGAATCGCAGTACATAAAGAAATATAAGCCGTTTTTTAATATAGTAATGAGAGACGATAAGCAATACGGTTTTGTCGGCTTTACAGATGAAAGATTTCCGAAAATATTTATTACTCATCAACCCAACCTAAGCTTACAAGCTGGCAAGCTTACAAGCTGGCAAGCTCGATTTATTGGGCCGTTTACTGACATTGGGGCACTTAAAACAACCCTACGACACTTAAGACGCGTATTCCCCTACTGCACATGCAAAAAGCCGCATAACAATTACTGTCTTAACTACCACTTGGATAAATGCCTCGGCTTCTGCTGTCTTAAAAATACACCCTACGACGCATTTTTAAGCCGGTATGCCGAGTACCGGAAAAACATAAAGGCAATCACAGATATCCTGTCCGGAAAGAAAAATTCTTTGCTTAAAGAATTGGAAAAAGAAATGATTGCTTTGGGCAAAAAGGGGCGGTTTCAAGAAGCCATTGAATTGCGCAACAAGATAGAAAAAATAAAAAGAGTCTTTGAAAACGTAGTTGTGATACAACGTAATGCAAATCTACAAATGCACACGAATACCGCAAATAATCCATACTTTGATACATCAAAGAATCATAACAAAGAAGTTTTAGAAGATTTTAAAAATATCCTAAACTTAAAAAAGCCACCTACTCGTATCGAAGGCTATGATATCGCCAACATCCAAGGCCAATACGCCGTAGGAGCGATGGTTGTATTTGAAAACGGCGTCCCGAACAAAAACGAATATCGTAAGTTTAAAATCAGACATTTCGACATATCGAAATTTCGAAATATCGATATGTCCGCCAGAGGCGACACGGGAATGCTAAAGGAAATCCTGATCCGCCGATTCCGCCACTCTGGAATGCTGCGCACTCCGAAGCCTTCGGCGAAGGAGTGGCCAACGCCGGACTTAATAGTCGTTGACGGCGGGAAGGCACAACTTTCAGCTGTGCTGAAAGTAATTTCTAATTTCGAATTTTTAACTTCTAAACAAGTTCCTGTCGTAGCGCTAACGAAAGACGGAAGACATCAAGGTGTTAAAATATTCATTTCCGGGAAGAAAAATCCGATTCCCCTATCACAAATGCCGATATCGGCAAAAAACCTCCTTCTGCAAGTTGGCTCGGAGGCACACCGATTCGCGATAGCGTATTATAGACACCGACATAGAAAAACGTTATTATAGAGCCACGATCATGGTTGGATTTTTAGTTAGAATTTTAGGCAATTCATTGGCCATATATGCGGCTGCTTATCTGGTTCCGGGTTTTATTATTGCCGGCGGAATTAAGGAGTTTCTCCTTGCGGGCATATTATTAGGGTTGCTTAATAAAATAGTAAAGCCGCCCATAAAGCTCGTGACCATGCCCCTGATAATTCTGACCCTGGGGCTGTTCCTTGTGGTAATAAATGCTCTTATGTTATGGTTGGTTGATTACGCTTTTAACTTTGTGACCATTGAAAGCGTAACCGCATTGGTCTGGGCCACAATTGTGGTAGCAATAGCAAATGGTATTATCAGGGCATTCAGTAAAATAGCGGATTAATATATGCCACAACTTCTTACTTATTTCCAAATAATTCTTGCGGTTCTGCTTACGGCAGCTGTTTTGGTTCAACAGAAAGGCAGCGGACTATCCTCGACTTTCGGGGGAAGCGGGATGGAATACAGCACGAAAAGAGGAGCGGAAAAAATATTTTTCTACGCAACAATAGTTTTAGCAATACTCTTTTTGGTGATTTCGGTGCTACGAATCAGCTAGTAAGAGCCAATAAGCTAGTAAGCCAATAAGTCATAGTTTCAAGAGCTTACCAGCTTACATGCTTACCAGCTTACATGCTTTAGTGAACGACAATAACCAACTCGATGATTTTTTTGGTTTTAAGAACGGTGAAGATAAACACGAACCCAGCATAAAAGAAACTATCGCCAAAAAAATTCAAAGCAAGCTAAAAATACGCCTTATTCCTAAAGTACTTTCAAACAAAGAAAGGTACGTTGTCGTGGTTTTGATTCTTATCATAGCCGGCTCGATCATCGCTATCCCCTTCACTACCTATTTTCACTTTACCAAAGAAGCCCCTGATTATGGGGGTAAGTTCATCGAGGGTATAGTAAACGAACCGCGCCATATCAACCCGCTTCTCTCTCAAGCCAACGACACGGATAGAGACCTCGTCGGCCTTGTCTACTCAGGACTGCTTGAATATAACGGAGAGGGCAAAATTGTGCCGGACTTGGCCCAGTCATACGAGATCTCAAGTGACGGCTTGAATTATACTGTTTACTTGAAGGATGACGCTTATTGGCATGATGGGAAAAAAGTAACAGCCGACGATGTCATATTTACAGTCCAAACAGCACAGAATCCTGACTACGGAAGCCCACAGCGCATTAACTGGCAAGGCGTTGAATTGGAAAAAGTAAATGACTTTGCTGTCATGTTCAAACTCCAGATAAAATATGCGCAGTTTCTAAATAATCTCACCGTTAAGATCTTGCCCAAACATATTTGGCAGGATATTAAGCCAATTAATTTTGCACTTTCGGAATTTAACCTAAAACCAGTCGGTTCCGGGCCATATAAATTCGACAGGCTCAAAAAGGACAAGGGTGGCAGAATCCAATCTTACCAATTATCGGCTTATAAAAACTTCTACGGCGGCAAGCCTTTCATTAATAATATCGAGGTTAAATTTTTTAACTCGGAAGACGAAATGATAGACGCCTACAACAAGAGTGAAATAGAAGGATTAAGTTTTGTTTCTCCGGAAAAATTAAAAAAGGTCAAGTTCAAACAAAGATTGAACCTGAGGGAACTTCGGCTTCCGCGTTATTTTGCTGTTTTCTTCAACCAGAACAAAAGCGCCGTTCTGTCAGATAAGAACGTCCGCCTGGCCTTGAGTTATGCTACCGACAAGAAAGCCATCGTAGAAAAGGTATTAGGGGGCAAGGGCGTCGTTGTTAGTTCTCCAATGATAAGCGGGGTTCTTGACATGCCCGATAGCGTTAAGAAATATGACTACGACCTCGAACTGGCTAAAAAAACTTTGGGCAACAAAGAAATAAGTCTTAAAATAACGACCTCAACGTGGCCCGAACTGGCAGAAGCTGCTAAGATATTAAAAGAACAGTGGGAAGCATTGGGGTCAAAAATCGAAATCGAAGTTCTGCCTACTCCCGAACTTCAGCAGTCAATTAAAGACAGAAATTACGACGCGTTGCTGTTTGGTGCAGTACTTAACACGGACCCTGACCCTTTCAGCTTATGGCATTCGTCACAAAAAAGAGATCCGGGTTTAAATCTGGCCCTTTACGGAAATAAAGCCGCCGATACCCTTCTTGAAGAAGCCAGACAAACGCTCAATCCCCTTGAAAGGGCAAAAAAATACGATGACTTTCAAAAGTTGGTAGTCGATGACCTTCCGGCATTATTTCTTTATAACCCGCTTTATATCCACGGCCAAGCCAAAAAAATAAAAGGATCTAACGGCAAAATCATATCGCTTCCATCTGACAGATTCATAAATATAGAGAAGTGGTATATTGATACTCAGCGAGTATGGAAATAAAATAAACGATTGACAAAATTTAATGGATATAATACAATATAAGGAACGGGCTGAACTCATCAGGGATAACGAGACCTACAAGGTTTACGATCTGACCATGCTAAAAGACCTCAATCTGTCTCTTACGGAATTAAACCCTGAAAAAGAAACGAGCGGCCACTCTCACAAGGACGCCGATGAAGTTTATGTTTTTATAGACGGCAACGGCAGAATAGAGACAGATGAAGAAAAAATCAAAGTTAAAAAGGGCGATGTTGTCACCATGCCTGGAGGAAAATTCCACAAAGTTTTTAACGAAGGGGAAAAAATCCTAAGTTTCTGGTCGGTTTTTGAAAAATACGAAGGCCGAGGAAGATAATTGCTATTGCAACTTTAAAGTGACGCCACTCAAGAGACGGGTACGTGGCGGAATTGGTATACGCGCACGCTTCAGGAGCGTGTAGGAGCAATCCTGTGAGAGTTCAAATCTCTCCGTACCCACCAACAGAAAGATAAAAGAGCAAGCAAATTTATTTGCTTGCGCGAGAGGTTTGAATGCCGGAGCGATGCAGCTTTTTGCAATTGGTAAAAAGCTGCCGCGAGGCGGGGTCGCGAGCAGGATGACGGAAGGAATCCTGACTTGTGACCAAATCTCTCCGTACCCACATAAATAAAAATGATGGAACAAAATAATAATTCGTCTCAAGGGGAGGCAATACTTGCCTCTGCCCGAGAAACTTCTTCCAGAAGCCCGTCTTCTGGAATTTCGCGTGGTCGAAATTACCGAAGATCCGATCAGGGGCCGAGAGTACCCGGTTCTCGACGACAACAAAGAGATGCAAAGCGCCGATGGATGAAACCAACTGTCCGCAGGGTAAGAATTTTGAGGGGAAGCCCCGCGGGAGGCGGACCAGCCTTTGGCGGACAGGAAGCCGATAAACCCAAAGAGGGCGGCCTTAAGATCATTCACTTCGGCGGACTTGGCGAAATTGGCAGAAACATGTCAGCAATCCAGTACGACGACGAAATAATTCTCATTGACGCCGGGATAAGTTTCCCGAACGAGCAAATGCCCGGAATCGATTTTATCTTGCCCAACGTGGGATACCTTCAAGGCAAAGAACATATGGTAAAGGCGATGTTCTTCACCCACGGCCACATGGACCACATCGGAGCGTTGCCTTTCATATTAAACAAGATCGGCGATCCGGATTTTTACGCCGCTCCTCTAACCAGGGCCATCCTCATTAAACGCCTTGAAGAGTACAAAGACAGGAAACCGGTTAATATAATTCAGATCGAAGCCGGAGACGAAATAAAAGTAAGCGATAAGTTATCGGTTAAAGTTATCCGTGTCAGCCATAGCATACCCGACGACCTTCAGATAGTCGTTCAGACGCCCCTTGGAAACATAGTGCATACTTCCGACTATAAATTTGATGAAACACCGGTAAACGACAAGCCGGCCCAAGTTGAAGAAATGAAAAAACTGGGAGACGACCAGGATGTTTTATTGCTTATGTCCGACTCGACCGGTGCGGAGAACGAAGGCCATTCCTTGTCGGAGCAGGATATCACCAAAAATTTGGAGAAGATATTCAGTGAAGCCACAGGAATGCTGATTTTGGGGACATTCGCTTCCCTGATTAATCGTATCCAACAGATAATCACGATATCGGAAAAATTCGGCCGTAAAGTCGTGGTTGACGGTTATTCTATGAAAACTAATGTCGAAATCACAAAAAAATTAGGATATTTAAAAATGCGCCAAGGCACACAAATAAGCATGGACGAAATCGACCGATATCCGAGAGAAAAAGTCACCGTTGTCTGCACGGGCGCCCAAGGCGAGGGCAACGCGGTTCTCATGAGAATCGCCAATGGCGAACACCGGTACATTCATCCTCGCAAACATGACACCTTCGTATTCTCTTCTTCGGTGATCCCCGGTAACGAACGAAACGTCCAATTCCTCAAAGACCAGCTTTACCGCAACGGCGTCAGGGTCTACAACTACAAAATGATGGATATTCACGCCGGCGGACACGGCAACAAAGAGGATTTAAGAACAATGCTGAAGTTGATAAGACCTAAATTTTTCATGCCTATTCACGGCCAATATTCGATGATGGTCAATCATGGCTTTCTTGCCAACGAGGAAGGGGTACCGGAAGAAAACGTTATAATCGCCGATAACGGCACGGTCGTCCATGTGGAAAAAGACAAATTCTGGTTCGATAAAGAAAGAGCCCCGTTCGATTATGTGTTCGTTGACGGACTTGGCGTCGGTGACATAGGCAACGTTGTGCTGCGCGACAGGCAGATATTATCTGAAGATGGGATGTTTGTCGTTATCGCTTTGGTTGATCATGCCACCCACACAGTAAGAGGCAGTCCAGACATTATTTCCCGCGGATTCATTTATCTCAAAGAAAACCGGGAACTGTTAATGCAGGTGAGAAGAAAGGTCCGTCAAATAGTGGAGAGCCAGAAGAACGTGCGCGAGCCAAACCTTGCCGATATCAAAGACCAACTCCGCAACCAGATCGGTTTGTTCCTGTTTCAAAAAACTCAACGCAGACCCATGATTTTGCCGGTGGTAATAGAAGTGTAAAACTAAAAATCCCGTTTTGCGGGATTTTTAGTTTTAAGTTATCCTAAATCTATGATCAAAGTGTTTTCGGGTATTCGCCCTAGCGGCAAATTGCATCTAGGCAACTATCTCGGGGCAATAAAAAACTGGCTTGCCCTGAGCGAAGTCGAAGGGATAGAA
>ERZ1292645.462-Hain-H14-02um-R2-462-length-14919-cov-6_pt1 | contig 14919 bp, 10 predicted proteins | sample MGYA00564401_ERZ1292645 | MGnify/ENA primary metagenome ERZ1292645 (study PRJEB36523, sample SAMEA6512644) | groundwater metagenome | collected 2019-01-09 | study: AquaDiva: Metagenomics assemblies of 32 groundwater samples | reverse complement strand
CAAAGAACTGGATGCGTAGATGTCGCGGAAGGCGGTGCCAAATGCGCCGAGGTCAATGGTGTTGTTAGTGCTTGGATTCATGGTGGAAGCAAAGCGGGCGTTTAACGTGACCGTGTCCACCGTGGCGTCATCGCCTAAAGTAGTATTTCCGTCGGTCGAGAGAACACCAAGGCGGGTGGTGCCGGAGGCAAAGATGTTACGAAAGGCAAACGCGAACTGGCCGAGATCAGCATTGTTGTTGCCAAGAGATGCTAGATGATCGCCAGAAGTAAGGAATACCGTACCTGCCGTGTCAATTTTGCTATCGAGCGTGAGGTTCGTGCTTGATCGGGAAGTCAGGGTTTGGGTCCAGATGTTGGCGAACGAGAGTGCGGATGAACCGATTTCTCTCGCATTGTCACTTCCCGGAAAGACGTTTCCTGAGGCGGCGATTCGAAGGAGGATCGTTCCGCTTCCGTCTTGCCATTCTTGTAGGGCGCCGCTCTGGTTCACCGTTCCCCGCACAACGATTCCCTTCGTGGCGTCAGCGAGAGTATCAATCGAAAGTTTTGCGGACAAATTAGTCGAGGTACCGACGAGCAAGTTTCTCCCAGGCAGAAGTGAGAGATCAGAAGTAGAGCCGGTTGTGCTGACGGTTCCGCTCGCCGAGAATTCCAAACTGTTGGTATTGAGGGTTGCCGTCGAGCCGACACGGAGAGTGCCGGAGGCGTAGATGTCGCGCCAGGCATTCGCGAAGGCGCCAAGGTCAAGGGTGTTGTTCTGATTCGGGAGGAGAGATGTGGAGAAGCGGCCGGTAACGTCAATCAAGTCAGTGGTGGCGTCGCCCCAGCGCGCATTCCCTTGGATCGCTAAGTGCCCGAGAAGGGTTGATGTGCCTGTCCCCTCAAGTCGCAGCGTTCCCGAAGCAAAGAGGTCGCCTTCCCCATCCACGATAAATCGGTTGCTTCCGCCGACTGCGATGCCCAAGAGCGTCTCGTCAGTGGCGACGTTCGCGCTCGCCGGGTTCAGATAGAGCGACCCTTGCGAAACACCTGCCCCTTGCGGATTTCCGATAAGCACGAGGTTCCCATTGGAATCAGTCACCGGCACTACGGAGGCGGTACTCGTGCCGGTCGTTGACGTGTCGTAATTATCTAAGCGGTTCGCATTCAAGGCATACGGCGCAGCAACAATCTGCTTGCGCGGCGCCATTTCCGAATCCGAATCAATGGTGATACCGAGGAACAAGTCCGAGGTGTTGAAGAGCGAGTCGGGAATGGCGTTATCGCTTGAATCCCCGATCAAAATTGAAAACACCCCGTCGGTTACCGTCACTGACTCCGCGGTTGGTGTTACGCAGGTGCCGCGCATGGTGTACTGACAGGTGCCGCCAGTCGCAGCGTCATAGATGGAAACCTTAAAGCTGTATGTGCCATCCGCCTTCGGGATTCCATTGGAATCCAGGAGTCGGCCTTGGTAATTGAGGGTAAGCGGAACAGCGGCTTCCGCCGTCGGGAAGTTTCCTATCAAAACGCCCAAACAAAACATTATAAGGAAAATGCTCCGCAGGGCAAAACAAAAACCATGCCAACCTCGGAAGGGGGTCGGTTTCCGCGTCCGTAATTTAGTTTTCGGATACCAGTTCACAGTTTGAGATGATGGGCCTTCGACTTCATCCGCCAGCTGGCGGATTCCGCTCAGGCAATAATCTTTTTATTCCCTGAGCTTGTCGAAGGGTATTCCCTGAACAACAATCACCCCCTAAGCTTGTCGAGAAGTACTGTTCGGTTCTCGACTACGTCCCGATAGCTATCGGGACTCCGCTCGAACAATATTCTTTGAGCCTGTCGAAGGATCTTTCGGTCGTTTTTCTACAGTCTAAGTTTGGGCTATTAACCCCGGTCTGAATCCGCCCGAGGCGGATGCAGGCCGCGGTAAACAGCTATTTTGAGACTGTAGAAAAATGAACAAAATGTATTATTCGAGCTTGTGGTTCAACTCGGCTCACCACCATGAGCATGTCGAATGGGCGAGAATATACATTTTGGCTTACTTCTTTCGCCCGAGGCGAACTCGCTCGAAGAATAAAAGGTGCGTTTTTCTACAGTCTCATTTTGTTTGCGGTGTTTGTTTCTTCAGGCCGATATTTTCCGCAATGAGCGTTGCCTTCGGCACTCGCGTCGCATCAATGCGCGCCGTTTTCTTCTTCTCATATCCCGCCCGTTCAAAAGTCACATAATAGATGTTCCTGCCGACCAAGAAGGCGTAACGACCGTGCGCGTCGGTAACTTGCGTCTCCAACAACTTGTTGAACTGCGTTTCAAAGATGCGGGCAATGGCGTAACGCAAGGGCTTGCCGGTTACCGCATCGTAGATGATCCCCCAACCCTTGGGCTTCTTCGCTTTCACGATTTCGCGGAAGACGAAGAAGAGAGCGAGCTGGAAGAGGAGCAACCCGCCAGTCAATGCGCTCGGCTTCACGAAGAATGTACCTCCCGCAATCATGATTCCGGCTGCGGAAACCGCGCGGTTCACGCTGGAACCGACTTTCCCAAGAATCACCCGGCGCGGAGTCGCGACTTTCTCCACGGGATCAAGCGGGATGTTCGCTGCAATCGCGGTCCCGCGCTCGGTGACTTCAATGATTTCGTTGTGATAGATATCAAGGTACGCACTGTCTGATTTCATCATCCGAAGCGCTGCGGAAGGAAAAACATATCCGGGTTTCGTTACTTCCAGCCGATACCGACCCGCCCCGACGATAAAGCTGTAGCGCCCCTCCCGATCCGTAACGCGCGATCCGAGAATACGCTGGCTCGCCGCATCGCGGAGACGCACGATCGCCAGATCAACGGGGAGTTTGGTAAAGGCGTTGTAAACCACTCCCCACGCTTTTCGCTTTTTCCTCTCAAAGAGGAGAAACGGCTGGGTGAAGAGATAGCGGAGGTACGCGAGTATGCTCCAAAGCGAAACGGCGGATGCGGTGTTGGTGACGACAACCGCGACGGCAGCTGGCGCAACGATTGCCTCGGCTCGCTCTTCAACAACCGGATTCTCAATGAACTGAACGACCTTCTCTTGCACAAGCGTGCTGGCATAATTCGCCTTTTCTCCCAGATTTTTTGTCACTGCGCCAATGTTCGTGAGGAGCGACGCATTGGGGTCAATCACTTCCGAGAGCGGCGGCGGGATGCGGAACAGTTCAATCGTTCGTTTCACCAACACATCGGTTACTTGAAACGGCGGCGTCTCGCTTGTGCGATATCCCGATTTCACCGCGCGAAGTCGGTACGTCCCTGCCGGAACAAAGAAGCCGAAGGACCCGTCATCAGGTGCGAGCGCCGGATTGACCTGACCATACGCGCTTGCGGGGAAGATGCTCCAGACGCGGCTTATGGGATCTTGTGTTTCCAGTGTCACTTCTGCTCCCGATACACGCTCCTCAATCGCTCCCACTCGCTCAAAGACATAACCGTACGGATCAATGAGCAGGAAGAAGTCAATCACATCGGCGGTGCCGTCGGCGTAATTCACGATGATCGTCGCCGCATACCGCGCTATCGCTGACGGAGTGAGCACGGTCGTCTCATAAGTACCGCGCGCCGGATTCTCCTGCAGCATGTACGCTTCTCGTCCGAAGGCGAGGACGATCTCGGCGACCGGGCGTGGCAGGTTGCCGACGGAAATGGAGAGTCCCAACGTGCTGCGACGAAACGTTTGGATTTCTCCCGCGCTTGTCGGCGTTAATATGAGCGCTCGCGATGCCGCCCAGAACGTGAAGTCGGGAAGTCCAAGATGCTCAATCAGTGGAACAGTCACTGGCGGAACCTCCATCGGCGGCTGCACCGGCACGATGGGGATCTCCGGCGTCGGAATGAACGGACAGTCTGCCGGGCAATTCCCCGCATGTTCGCCGACTTCGCAGGTTCCATTTCCGCACACAGGCGCCCCGGGCGGGGGCGGGACGAGCAACGTTGTCGCCGAAGCAAGCGCGCCCGAAGCAAAGTTGCCCGAGGTGTCGTAGGCGTATGCCGCGTAGTAGTAGGTCGTTCCCGGCGTAAGTCCGGTATCTACCGTCTGGGTGCCGAGGCCTTGGAAAACGGTGATGCCGTCAGTTGGGCCCGTCGGAAATCCGCTCGTACTTCGCTGGATTTTAACCCCGGCAAAATCGGCATCGGGAGGATTCACCCACGTAAGCGTGATTTCGGTAACGCTCGGCGTGGCGGTAAGGTTCGCTACGTTTGCGGGAGGCGTCGCGTCCGGCGGCGTCGTGAACACTTGATCGCTAGATGTCGCGCGATTCCCGGCAGCATCTGCGGAAGAAACGGTGAAGTGATACGTCGTATTCCCGATGAGTCCCGCAATAAACTGACTGTGATTTGTTTCAAGAGCCGCCGATGAAACCGTTCCCAATTCGTAGGCCGTGGTTCTTCCGTACCGTATGCGCGAATCCGCGGCCTCATCTGTCGTCCATGACACCAATGCTGATGTCGGCACAGTTTTGACCAAAGTGCCGGAGATAACGGGCGGCGTCACATCGAGCGTCGTAAATATATTGTCTGATGAAGTTGCCGTGTTCCCTGACACATCGGCGGAACGAACGCGGAAATGATATGTCGTTTGCGATGTGAGTCCCAGAAGAATTATTGAGTGAGCTGCTGTCAGTGCCGGATCTTCTACTGTTCCCAACTCATAGGCAGCAGTCACTCCATAATCCACCGCAGATGTCGCCTGTTCGTTCGTGGTCCATTGAATTTCCGCGGAAACGCCGGTGATGTTCACCGCTTGAATCCCGGACATGCTCGGCGCCGTTACATCAAGCGTCGTAAATTCATTGTCGCCCGATTGCGCTGCGTTTCCGGAACCATCCGCAGACCGCACCCGAAAGTGATAGAGCGTCTCCGATGCGAGTCCCGTGAGCATAACGCTATGCGCGGTAACGAGCGCACTGTCGCCTACCGAACCGCTTTCGTACGAGACAGTTATTCCGAAGTCTACGTGAGAAGTCGCCGGTTCGTTCGTACTCCAGGAAATGATTGCCGAATTTCCGGTGACTCCGCTTACTGCGATGGCCGAGATGACAGGCGGCGTAATGTCGCCTGGAATCGTAGTCGTGAAGGTGTTGTCGCCCGACTGCGCTGCGTTTCCGGAACCGTCTGCGGATCGCACCCGAAAGTGATAGAGCGTTCCTTGCGTGAGGCCGGAAAGCGTAACGCTGTGGCTCAACCCGGAAGATCCGGTTACCGTCGTCCCGTATGAGACCGTCAACCCATAATCAACGATGGAGGTCGCCGATTCGTTGGTTGTCCAGGTGATGCGCGCGGTGGAGGTTGTAATGTCCAGCGCTTGGATGTTGGAGATTGACGGCGGCGTCGTGTCCGGCACCGGAGGCGGAGGCGGGCCGGGGATGCAATCAGCGGGACAGTTCGCGTTGTCTTCACCCGCCTGGCAGAGACCATTTCCGCACAGTACGGGAACGCTGGCGGAAACCGAGGTCGTGCCGGATGAGAGGATGTTGATTTTTACCGTCCCGACATCATTGAACGTTCCGTACACATCCACGAAGTAACTGCTCGCGGAAGGATTATTAATCCGTTCCGTACCCGGACCCGTGCCGCCGGAGGTGTCCGTCGCGTTGGTGCCGATTCGGATTCGCACGTAATCATTCGCGGATACAATGCCGGATGCAACCGTAAGCGTTATCACATCGGTGGTGTAATTGACGGCTACGCCTACGCCGCTTGCGGGTGTTGAAGAAGCTACCGGCCGTTCCGTAAGCGATGATGTTGCTGCGCCGGATGCGAAATCGAAATCATTTACCGAGACGCCGGAGAGGTCAAATCCAGTTCCTGATCTGTCTAATTCAATCACAATGGTTTTGTTTGCCGCAGTAACGCCCGTCTGCGTCCGAAACAGAATCTCGTGATTAGCATTGGCGCTCGCAGAGAGATCAGAAAGCGTATCGGAAAACGTATTCAGAACTGCGGCAGAGGCATGCTGCGCGGAGCTGGCAAAGACAATCGCACCGAATACTCCGAAGATAAGTAAAATTTCAAAGAACTTTCGGAAGAACTTCAGAACAACTTTATTCCCTGAGCTTGCGGTTCGACTCAGCTCACCACCATGAGCATGTCGAATGGTCGAAGGGATGCAATGGTAGGGCCTTTTCGCCCGAGGCGAACTCCGCTCAGGCAATAATTTGTTTTGTTTTTGTTTTTCTGTGAGCACAGAGTCCGGGGGACTCGGAGCTCGCCCCGAACGGCAAGAGCCGATTCGGGGTGAGAGCCGATTCCTCACGATTTTTTTTCTATTTCACGACGCCCTATCCATCGGTTGTACTTCCGAATGCCGATCCCGCCGCCGAGAACGATGACAAGCGCGCCAAACGCCGCAAGCGCAAGGACGCGCCACGGCAAAACCCAAAAGTCCATTTCCGCTTGCAGAAATTTCTGATCACTCCCGTATGCCACAGAAAGCCGCGCGGTGTAACGACCGAATGCGAAATTGCTCCATTCGCGAACAAGCGACGGCGATTGCACATCCGTGCCCGGCTGCTTTTCCCATCGCAGATTGAAACGGCGAACTGAATCAGGAAGCACTGTTCCGCGAAACGCGTTCAACGGAAGCTCGGCGACCGTTTTCCCGAACATATTCCGAATCTCTACGGCTCCTTCGGGAATCACATGAACTGTTCCGGTATTCTCCAGTCGCACTGAAAAGGATACAGGGAGAGCGTCATGCAATTTTTCATCGCGAGAAAATTCCGCAAGCTGCATCTCTTCGCGAAGCGCGCCTGTCACGGTGAGCAAAACGAGCGTGCCGGTCTGCCCCACAATATTCACGCCTGATGCGTCAGCATCCTCCGCTTGAACAGACCAAAGGATCGCGCCGTAATGTCCTCCCGGAGCCGCGTCAGAAGGGACGCTAATCGTGAAATGCACAAGCCGCTCTTCATTCGGCGCGAGTACGAAATTGGAGTGATCAAGACGAAGCCATTCCGCGAGACCGAATGCCTGATTGTCTGCGGAAATAAATCGTGGCGCTCCGGTTTCCCCTTCGGCGATGAAATTTTGTAAAACGGAGACTAAACGTACGGGTACTGACGACTCGTTCAACAAACGAATAACGCTTCCCGCTTCGCTTCCGGCCTTTGTCGCCAGAAGTATGCGCGGCGGAGAAAGCGTTAATGCGCGCGCGGAAAAAACCGGCAGAAGAACCGCGAGAATTGTTACGAGAATCATTTTACGCATACTTTTAGAAATTTCCCGTACTTACGAATGTTACCGTGTGGCTATATGTGCCTTCCGCGCCGGTCGTAATCGCAATGGCCGCCTTAAACGTAACGGTTGTGGCATCACTGGCAATGAAATCGGTATATGCAGCAATTATTTTTGGCGAGGAAGTAATTGCCGTATCAGTGGAATTAAACTGACCGTTTGTTCCCGAAGTACGGATTCCGTATTCTTCCACTCCGGCCGTTACCGAACCGTCCGTCACGTCATTGATGTCATGGCTTCCGTTCCGCAAATTTCCATCCTCAGCAATTGTCGTGGAATATCCTTGATCAGCGCTCGTAGAGGTCGTAAGGGTTGCGCTTCCACTTGCCACGGCCGTAGTTGTGAGCGCCCCCAAGCTTACCGCTGATGTCGAGATGGAGAACGTGAAAATTTGAGGAATAGTCATCTCGGGGAACCCGGCACGCAGGCTAAAATTGGCACTGGTGGAAGAACCTGTTGCCAGCTCTCCAACGGTGTCCAAGAGAGTAAAGTTCGTAGAAGTGCTTCTGCCGCCGGCGACATTCAAAGAATCGGAAAAAATCTGATAGTTCGTGGAGGTCATGGCCACCGCGCGGCTTGCCACTGGAGCCAACAGAACGCCGATCACGGCAGAAACAAAGAGCATGACCAGTCCACCTTTGCGCGAGTTCTTACAAAACGCTCTTTTCCTGATCAACAGATGCCGCTTCACACGGTTTGCATTAGAATTATCTATATAATATATGTTAATAATATCATTTTTTTAATGTTTTGTCAACTCTTTTTTGGCTAAAGTTAGCCAAAATATCTGTGTACAACCTGTTAATAACATTAGCAACCATGCCCGAAGACATTTTTTAAATATTTTTTCCAAAAAAAGATGTTTTTTATACACAGTTTTTCCACTATTTATTTTATTCCATACATTTGTATACAATGGTGTAAACAAATATAAAGATAATCATTTAAAATGAACGACGAAATTGTCTAAGTTTTAAAAAAATTATCACCGATTTTTACAGCTCTGTTTTGTTCCACGTGGAACAAAACAGAAAGTCAAAAGACTTTCTGTTTTAACCATTTGCTCTACAAGCGCACATTTTTTAAACATTCTTTCATATTAAAAACACGACTTATACACAGTTTCTCCACTTCTTATTGTTTTTCATACATTTGTTTATAATACCGTAGACAAATATAGGAAATTTATTCGTCAATTTCCATTCGACTGAACTAACGGCCAAAACCGTCCGAGTGAATTTCAGACGAATGGAATTCCTTTTATGATTTTTGTTCCACGTGGAACAAAAAAAATCTTTCGGCCTTCTTAACCCCGTTAGAAGCAAAAGAAAGCTTTTGTTATCAGAGCAGAAAGCCGACTCACGGAAGGCGCCTTGCGGCTCTCGCCAGCGTAAATCACAGACGGCCGTTTGCTTCTCACGGGGTTAACGACCACCGTTGTTATCCAAATCCCGTACTAGTACCGTTACAACTTAAACCAAAATCTATCTGTTGTAACGGCACTAGATCACAAAAATTTACTAGGTTGAGAGTGTAGAAAAATGAACAAAATGTATTATTCGAGCTTGTGGTTCGACTCGGCTCACCACCATGAGCATGTCGAATGGTCGAGAATATACATTTTGACTTACTTCTTTCGCCCGAGGCGAACTCGCTCGAAGAATAAAATCCCCCCACCTTCTCGCTGGGTATTGAACCCCGCGACAAGGATTTGAAGCCGCCATTCATCCCCGCCCAAGTTTTGCTCCGCAAAATTTAGGCGGGGTATTCGGGAAGGTGGGGGGATAAAGGTGCGTTTTTCTACAGTCTCGATTTATAGACGATCGTTGTATTCATACGCCGATTGGTCGAAACGGAACGACCCCTCGCACCAGAGCGAAATACGGTGCGGGGTTTCACTCCGGGAGCGGAGTCCGGTATGGAACGCCAGTTCTTGTACCGGGTTGTATTCATGGGCTTAGATGGCGCGGTGGACTCTCTACGACTCCAAACCATCGCTCTCTTACAAATGGTGATTTAATTCACTTTCTTTTTTGTTCCACGTGGAACAAAAAAGAAAGCCTTTCGGCTTTCACTAGCTTATCTTAAAAGAACAGAAACCTCGCCTCACAAATTAACGATCGGCGTTTTGTTATTTCTCACTATTGAGACCTCTGCAAAACTCCAAAATTTATTCCCTGAGCCAAGTCGAAGGGCTAAATTTTGGCTACAATCAGGGTACGGCCTTCGACAAGCCCGCCTAAGTTTTGCTTCGCAAAATTTGGGCGGGCAAGGCATTAAAGGAGCGGGAGCCGGTAAACATTCGTCTCACGTCTTTGGAACCCAAGTTTTTGGTAGAGCAAATTCGCAGTTTTGCGCTGCGGTCTGCTCGTGAGCTCTACATAACGACAACCGCGATCTTTAGCGCGGCGGATGAGTCCTTTGATCAATCTTTCTCCAAGACCCCTGTCCCGATATTGTTCGTCAATAACAACATCCTCAATGCGGCCGCTCCTGCCTGACGGAGTATGAATTTCTACCAAACACCCCATACCGATAATCAAACCGTGGTCGCTCTTCATCTTTCCTTGTATACGAACCAAGAGGATATGCGACCGCTTCAATACATCAAGGAGTTCGTTCATGCTCAACGGACGCGCATCGGGTGAGAGTTGCTTCAGCAACCGACTAATGGCGCGGGATGATCGCCGCAATATGTCTTTTTCATTTTTCAAAGAGCAAAAATGTTTTCTTTGCACGAATGCTCTCCTACATTAAAATGCTTTCCGTAAGGACCCACGCTTCAGTCTAAAGCTCGTTTCTTCTGCGGTCAATCCCGTTAGAAACATTCCTCCATTGTCGGTAAACGAGAACAAGAGCCATTGGGCGCGCTCCGCACTCTAGTTTGATTTCAATCACGTTCTCGTTTGGCTTCTAACGGGATCAATCCCGTACTCATTATTATTAAATACTTAATTGAATCTTTAATTCCACTATCTATAATTATTCTATGATAGAATGATTATAGACAGTTAAGATTGTATATTTTTATGAAACCAGAACGCCTCGTTTCATTTCTCCTTCGCATCGGTCTCGTAAGCGTATTTCTCTACGCGGCTGTTGCGTCATTCCTAAACCCCAATGCCTGGGTCGGATTTTTGCCGCTGTGGGCGCGCGCCATTATTCCCGCAAACGTTCTTCTCTTTACATTTTCCACATACGAACTCGTTCTCGCTTTTTGGCTTATGTCAGCAAAAAAATTGTATTATGCCGCGCTTTTTTCCGGCGCAACGCTTTTGGCAATTATTATTCAAAACATTGGTGCGCTCGATCTCGTGTTTCGCGATGTCGCGATTTTCTTTAGCGCAGTAGCATTGGCGGTCATGAGTCGCGAAAAAAAATAGTGTGCCCGGTAATACAACCTCGACACGTCCCGAAAGCTTTCGGGACGAACGTAGAAACGCGTGTATGAAAACACCTGTGGCCACTATGAACACTCGACTAACCTGCAACTCGACTTGCAGTCGAGGTTGATATACTGGGTATGCCGTTTGTTGTAACATTCATCGTGCTCTCTCTCGGCGGTATTATTGATTCCGGATATTTATTTTATAAACACCGCAAGAAGAAGCCCTTGGTTTGTCCGATGAATCACGATTGCAGCGTTGTCACAGAGAGTCGTTGGGCGCACATATTTGGAATCCGCAATGAAGTGCTCGGATTCCTTTTTTATGTGGGTACTTTTGTTGGTATTTTTATAACGATCTCTGTGCCATCCGTTGCTCCGCGCATCTATAAATTTCTTTTTGCGGCAACGGGCATCGGCCTTTTATTATCATTTTTCCTTGTCATCATTCAAAAATACGTCATCAGGAATTATTGTTTTTATTGTTTAATTTCTGCCGTTCTTACTGCATTGCTTTTTCTAAATAGCATCGCGCTTCTAAAAAATTGACCGTATAAAATATCCCATACTAAAAACCTCGGATATATCCGAGGTTTTTAGTATGGACCCACCGGGAATCGAACCCGGGCCTCGGTCCCGATGGCTCTGCCATCGTGGATGCTCGATTTGTAGACAAATCGGCACAATGTCCCGATAAACATGGCGGGCCAATAGGTGTGGACCTGGGGGGAATCGAACCCCCGACTCGGCAATGCGAATGCCGCGTAATACCACTTTACTACAGGCCCACCATGTTTATCGTGGATCCTCGATTTTAAATGAATTCAAAAATGTTACTATTTTAATATTTTTTCAATTGCGCCGCGCTTTTTCCACGATTTGATTTGTAATTCTCTTTTCCTGGCTTCTGCCAATGTTAAGAATGATTCTTTATAAACAAGTTCCCATGGTACATGACTTTTTGTAGATTTAACAAGCATCCTGTTGTGCTGATTTAACCTCACTTCAATATTTTGACAGCTTCCAACATAGTAATACCTATCTTCAAGCGAGCACAAAATGTAAATAAAGAACATTTTTGAATTCATAAAAATCGGGACGAATGCGGCGTATTACCACTATACTATAGGCCCGTCAGAAATTTTTGCGGACGAAGGCGACGGTGCGAATTATATTTCATTTCCGTAAACTGTTCAACCCCGTTAGAAGTCCGCCAAAGTCTTATCCTTCTGCTAAAGGGAAGGGGCGAAGCCGCCGATTCTCTCAACTCACACTTGCTTCAACTGAAACGCTCGGAAGACTTCTAACGGGGTCAATGCCCTCAGAGGGAATTGCCCGACATGCGCCGGGTCCGCCTCTGGCGGAAACCCCCATCTCACCATTAGGACCCCGCATTAATACCTTTTATCGTATGCCCCCGGCATGAATCGAACACACATCTATCCCTTAGGACGGGATCGTTCTATCCATTGAACTACGGGGGCGTGATACGGGGCAGGCGGGTTTTTATTCTTTGTTGAGAGCCGATGCTTCGGTCGGCTCCCCGACCCCCAACGCGATAGTCGGGGCGTCGGGGCTATGAAGGCGTGTTTTTGTTCGCGGTTTTCCCATGATAGACTATTCCCAGTAATACAACTTCGACCAGTTCTGCCCAAATTTTCAGCAGAACTTCGGTGAAGTTTGAACTATACACTACGACATTCGTTGAATCAAATCTCTCGCTCTCCATAAATCATGAATGTCGAAGTTGATATACTGGGTATTCCTATGCCGAATTCAATCCTCCTCCTTATCCTCATTTTTATCATGATCCTGGGCGGATTGATTTTTTTCATATTCGTGAAACGATCACAGACAAGCTCTCCGGAGAGCTTGCTCCTCATCCAGCGGCAAATCGAGGCTTTCGGCAATCGGATTGACAACCGACTCAACCAAGTGACTGGCCGCGTTGACGAACGCTTGAAAGAAAACTGGGAAGCGATCCAGCACGCAAACCGTTCGGTGGGCGACCGCTTGGACAATGCCGCAAAAGTCGTGAAGCAGCTGGACAATCGGCTCGTAGAGTTACAAGAATCGCAAAAGCGCATCTACGAGGTGGGAAAAGATGTTGCCTCGCTCCAGGATATTCTCCGCGCGCCGAAACCGCGAGGACTCTTGGGCGAACTTCTTCTTGGTGAACTGCTCAAACAAATCCTGCCGCTTGAACACTTTACGCTTCAGTACGGATTCCGCGACGGAGCGATCGTTGACGCCATCGTGCGTCTTCGTGACGGGAAGCTCGTGCCTGTTGACTCAAAATTTCCGCTTGAAAATTTCCGAAAAGCAATGGCCGAATCAGACGAGGCGCAACGGACGCGCTTTGAAAAACAATTCATTGACGATGTTAAAAAGCACATCGTAAAAATCGCCGACACCTATATCCGGCCGGACGAGGGAACATTTGATTTTGCGCTCATGTATATTCCGGCGGAAAACGTGTACTACGAAATCATCAAAGGACGGGAAGAACACTCCATTATTGATTTTGCGTTCAAAAAAATGGTCATACCGGTTTCGCCAAACACTTTTTACGTGTACCTGCAGGCAATCCTCCTGGGGCTTCGCGGTTTGCAAGTTGAAAAGCATACGCAAGAAATCATCCATCAGCTTGCGCGCATCCGCGGGGAGTTCCAAAAATTTTCCGAGGACTTTCGCGTATTGGGAAGTCATTTAAGCCAGGCGAGAAATAAATACGAAGAGAGCACCAAGCGCTTGGAGCGGCTGGACGACAAGTTGGCGATTACAAGCAAAGAACGGGCCGAGGACGAACCGATTGCGTTGCCGCCAGCATAGAGATCACTGAAAAACTCTCTGTTAACCCCTGAGCTTGTCGAAGGGCTAACAGAGTTAAGCAAAAATTTACCCTTCGACTCCGCTCAGGGAATGCCTGTGGTGAGCCGCGTCGAATCAAATTTTTTGGCAGTTTTTCAGCGGTCTCGCCTAAAGGCTTGCGTTTTCGCAGCGTTTCCGGTAGGGTGCACATCGTAATGAAATAAAATACTATCCAGTATGCCCATCAAACACGCGGCGGCAAAAGCGCTCCGAAAATCAAAAAAGCAGACGGACGTTAACCGTACCGTACGGGAAGCGGTCAAAGACCTCATTCGTGCGGCGCGCAAAGCGATTGCGGCAAACAAGGGGGTTGAAGCAAAAGAAATTGTTGCCAAAACGGCAAAGGCGCTGGATAAGGCGGTCCGCAAAGGCGTCTTCAAAAAAAATACCGCGGCTCGTCTGAAGTCGCGGCTCGCGAAACGGTTAGGATCCGGTCAAAAATAACTTGTGCATCTCGCGCCCAGCGTTCGGCGAGATTCAGACGCTCCGACCGAACGAAACCGCAGGCGTAGCCGAGCTACGACGAGGATTTCGCGACCGAGGAGTGGACGAAGATTGTCGGACGATGGGATGCGAGGGTGTCAAGTTTATTTTTGGGCGGGTCCTTAGCAAAGCTCGCTGTGAAATAGTGGAGGTCGCTGCGGCCCCGTTCCATCCCGTTAGAAGCAAACCCCAGTTGTTGGTTAATCGCAGCAAAAGCCGCGAGGCGCGCTCCGCGCTTTCGCTAATTTAACACGAGTTTACTCGGGCGGCTTCTAACGGGATCCATTCGGCTGCAAGACGATCAAGCGCCAAAACCGGCCCTAATCGGCCGGTTTTGATTTCGCGATCAAACGCGAGCAAGCTCCCGTAGAGCGCACGCGCCGTAGGAACGGAAAATCGGCGGGACTGTTCGCGAATTTTACGCGCGACGAACGGCGGAACGCCCAACATGCTCGGAAGCTCCGCGGAAAGACCGCTCCCGGCAGCTTCAACTGCAAGAAGAAGGAGTCGCGCTTGCCGCACGAGAAGGGCAAACAGGTATTCCGGTTCATTTCCTGCTTCCAATTCCGCGTGGAGAAGCGAAAGGGCGCGCCCGGGGGCAGAGACGCCCAATGCATCTGTAAAGGCAAAAACGCCCTCCGTCGTCTCATCGCGCACGAGCGCATCAACATCATCCGTCGTTATCATTCGGCCGCAGGCGAATGCCACGAGCTTTTGAAGCTCGTGGACTCCGTGCCAGAGATCGCTTCCCACGATTTCCGCGAAGCGCCGGAGCGTTCCCTGCTGTGCAATTCCGCCCAGCTCCGCGAGCTCTTTGGCAAAAAACTGTTCAAGCTGACTGCCCTGCAACGGCGCAAAATCTTCTACAAATTCGGTGGCGGCGCATATTCGTTTATAGAGAAGTTGCTTGGCAAGCTCGTCCCT
>ERZ1292645.461-Hain-H14-02um-R2-461-length-14932-cov-6_pt1 | contig 14932 bp, 13 predicted proteins | sample MGYA00564401_ERZ1292645 | MGnify/ENA primary metagenome ERZ1292645 (study PRJEB36523, sample SAMEA6512644) | groundwater metagenome | collected 2019-01-09 | study: AquaDiva: Metagenomics assemblies of 32 groundwater samples | reverse complement strand
ACCAGAATAAACCAATGCGCTTAGGCAGGTTTATCTGGCGCGCCTACGATAGGTTCTTCCGGTCCTATTTTTGGAAAAAAGGCTATAAAGACGGTTTTCTCGGTTTTGTAATTGCTTATTTCGCCGGGCTGTATCAGTTTCTAAGCTATTTAAAATACCGGGAAATTATAAGACAGGAAAGGGGCAAGAAGTGAAGATATTAATTACCGGCGGAGCCGGATTAGTAGGATCCCATGCGGCGGAGTATTTTGCCAGGAAGAAATGGGAGGTAGTGGTTTTAGATAACTTGATGCGCTCGCAGATTTTTGGTTATGATAAAGGCTCGGTAGAGTACAATTGGAAGTATCTAGGACAATACAAAAATATCAAGCGTGTTAAAGGCGATGTGCGTAATGAAAAGGATGTTAAGGCTGCTTTAGGTAAAGGCGTGGACGCGCTAATCCATGCCGCGGGCCAGCCGGGGGTTCCTTCTTCAGTAAGAATGCCCTTAGAAGATTTCAGCATCAATGCTTTTGGGACGTTGAATGTTTTAGAATGCACACGCAAGAAATCTCCAAAGGCAACAATTGTCTATTGCTCAACCAATAAAGTCTACGGAGAAAATATTGACAAAATCGCTCTTAAGGAACTTAAGACCCGCTATATTTACCGGGATGGAAAAGGCATTAACGAGGATATGCTTACCGACCTCACCGGCCATACTCCTTACGGAGTCTCAAAATTAACCGGAGACCTTTATGTTCAAGAATATGCACATATATACGGAATGAAGACCGGAGTCTTTCGTATGTCCTGTATTTACGGAGCGCGGCAGTTTGGCTTTGAAGACCAGGGCTGGGTGGCCTGGTTTATTATTGCCACACTCAAGAATAAACCTATTACTATCTACGGTAACGGAAAACAGGTGAGGGACCTGTTATACGCCGAAGATTTAATTAAAGGTTACGAGGCATTTATGAATAGCAAGCTAGAGCATGGCATTTTCAATATCGGCGGCGGCCCCAGGAATACAACCTCACTTTTAGAATTTATTGACGAAATTGAAAAACTGCTTGGGAAAAGGCCAAAAATTACCTTCAGCAGCTGGAGGCCTTCGGATCAAAAAGTTTATATTTCGGATATCTCCAGAATCAAAAAAGTCCTCGGCTGGCAGCCAAAGATTTCAGTAAAAGAAGGGATAAAACGATTAACGGAGTGGGCAGTAAGAAATGAAAGCTATTTTTCCTAAGATTGTCATTGCGAGGCGAAGCCGAAGCAATCTTAATAGGATTGCCGTTTTTCTTGACCGGGACGGCGTTATCAACAGATATCCGGGAGATACAAAATATGTGACAAGCTGGGAGGAGTTTAGGTTCCTGCCTAATGCCAAAAAGGCAATCGCTTTATTAACGAGCAAAGGCTATTCCGTATTCGTAATTTCAAACCAGGCAGGGGTTGGTAAGGGCATCTACAGCCAGGATACACTAAACGACATCACCGGTAATATGCTTAAAGCATTAGAAAAATCAAAAGCTAAAGTCACGGCGGTATTCTATTGCACCCACCGCAACGAAGATAACTGTTCCTGCCGCAAGCCAAAAGACGGCCTGATCAAATTAGCCATCAAAGGCACGAAAATTGAATTAAAGAGCTCTTTTTTCGTTGGCGACACCATCCGCGATGTCCTCACTGCAAGGACAGCCGGATGCAAATCCATCCTTGTCCTCTCCGGAAAAGAGAAATTACCCAATCGCTCTCAGTGGCAAAATCAACCGGATTATATTTTTAAAGGCCTCTACGAAGCCGCGCGATTTATTACTACAGTGTCATGAAGAAAGTCTTCGTCGTCTACGTCTCGGCAGGGGCCGGACATCAAAAAGCAGCAGAGGCAGTTTATGAATACCTCTTAAAAACCCGCCCGGATTTAGAATTAAAATTAATAAACATTTTAGACTACTGCAGCCCGCTGGTTAAGTTCCTTTATTCAAAAGGTTATATATTCTTAATCAGCAAACACCAGTGGTTATGGCACCTTTTATATAAACTGTCGTATTTCTTTGCAAATAATCCATTCCGCTTTCTTACTGATTACAAGAGCGCAAAACGCTTTAGCGAATTATTAAAAGTAGAGAAACCGGACATTGTTTTCTCAACCCATTTTTTAGCCAGCAGCGTAATCACTGTTTATAAAAGAAAGGAGCCATCTTGCACATTACGGCTCATTACCATCATAACCGACTACAACCTGCATCCTTATTGGCTCGGAGAAGGAGTTGACCTTTACATAGTCTCTTGTGATTACGTAAGAGATGAGTTATTGAAAAAAAATATAACTGATGACATAATAAGAGTTTACGGTATCCCTGTAAGCGAGAAATTTTATTTGGCCTCCGATAGAATAACCGTTGCTCAAAAATTAGGAGTTGACTCTTCCAAATTTACCGCTTTAATCATAACCGGGACTATCGGCATTGGCCCGATAGAAGAGATTGCAAGAGCCCTGGCGGATACCGCTCAACTTTTGGTTGTCTGCGGCAGAAATAAAGAGCTTTTTGAGCGCTTAGTCAAGCTAAATCATATGAATGTAACGCCATACCCATTAATTGATTACGTTGATGAACTAATGTCGGTTTCTGATATAGTTTTGACTAAAGCCGGTGGATTAACAATAAGCGAAAGTTTGGTTAAGGGATTACCAATGATTTTTTTCTCCAATATCCCGGGATTAGAAACATCTAATGCAGCGGTAATAACTAACTATGGAGCAGGATTTAAGATAAAGAATACTGGAGGGATTAAGACAATATTGATTTCTTTCAAAAATAATCCTGACATTTACCGAAGATTACAGAATAATCTTAAACAATTGAGAAAACCAAACACCTTAGAAAATATTTCTTTCTTGATTTCTGCTGCATAATCCGCCGCGCAGAACCCTCAAAGCGCGCCTGCAACCGATTTTTAGCACTCTTCCTAATAATCCCCTTCCTAATAATCCCCTTGACAGTTTAACCTTTTTTGTTATGATATGTTCAATGTCTGAACAGATAAATAACCACAAAAAAGACGTCTTACGCCACGAAAACATCCTTCACATTCTCAAAGAGTTAGAGCAAAATCCTTCCATAACTCAGCGCGATCTGGCCCTGAAGCTTGAAATAAGTCTGGGCAAGATTAACTACTTCCTCAAGGCCCTTATTGACAAGGGCATTATAGAGGCAAAGAACTTCAAGAATTCTAAGAATAAGTTAGGTTATACGTATATGCTCACCCCCCAGGGAATTCGTATAAAATTTCAGCTTATTCAACAGTTCCTTGAATGGAAAACACGCGAATACGAAAGGCTTAAAGATGAGCTAGAGGCTTACAAGAGTATGTTATTAATAGCTTCGCAGGGAGCTAATGTAGTTTAAACGATTACTTTTTAAAATGGAATTATTATGGCTCAGTTAGCCCTCATTAGGCCGCCGTCTCTGCTGCCGGCTGTAGTTTTCAGCGCCACGCCTGGCGTGCCACCACTTGGCTTGGCATATCTGGCCGGGAGTCTTAAAGCAGCCAATCATACTGTGCGGCTCATTGATTCTTTTGGGGAGGCGCCTGATAAGAGAACACTGATTGGCGTAGAAGACCTGATGATCACTGGCCTTGATGCTACTGATATAGTCGCCCGAATCCCAAGCGTTGTTAGTGCTATTGGCATTACATGTATGTTCTCTAACGATTGGCTGTATGTCAAAATCTTGATGCGGCGCATCAGAGAAAAGTTCCCCCTGGCCCAGATCATCGTTGGCGGCGAGCATGTGACAGGCGATCCAAAATATGCCCTGGACAGTACACCCGAAGTAGACATTGTGGTCCTGGGTGAAGGCGAGGAGACCCTGGTAGAGCTAGTCTCAATAATTGAGACACAGGGCTCGTGGAAAAATGTGCGCGGCATCGCATTCAGGAACAAGGCCAGTCAGGTGGTCATCAATCCTCTTCGTTCCAGAATCAAGAACCTCGACATCCTGCCGTGGCCTGATTGGGAAGCGGTGCCATTAGAAATCTATCTTTCTCGGGGGTTAGGACATGGTTCATCAGGCGGCAGGATAATGCCCATCCTTGCTTCCCGCGGTTGTCCTTTTCGGTGCGCATTCTGCACCAATCCAACCACCTGGCAGTCAAAATGGATTGCCCGTTCTCCTGAATTAGTTATCGAAGAGATGACTTATTATATCAAACGTTATCAGATCACTCAATTTGAGTTTTCTGACCTCACTATTGTCATACGCAAGGACTGGATTATGGATTTTTGTCGGCTTTTAATGAGCAAGAACTTAAAGGTGGCATGGTCGCTGCCCTCCGGCACGCGTGCGGAAGCACTCGATGAGCTCGTACTATCAACAATGTTTAAGGCCGGTTGCCGATTCTTTAGTTATGCACCGGAAAGCGGTTCGCGAAAAACCTTAGATAGAATACACAAGCAGGTTAACCCTGCCAAAATGCTTACCTCGATGAGAGCGGCAGTAAAAGTCGGCTTCGACGTTAAGGCAAACATTGTCTTTGGTTTTCCCGGGCAAACCCTCAGCGAGGCGCTGGTAACCTTCTGGTATATCCTTAAAATGGCTTTCATTGGTATTCACGATGTCCCTGTTTTTCCATTTACCCCTTATCCAGGAACCGAACTCTTTGACCAATTGGTCAAAGAAGGAAAAATCAGGCCGGACGATCCGGGATACAGCACTTGGTTGTCCTACAACATCTATAATACCCCGGCCAGCATACGCTCTTGGTCAGAGCACATTCCCAACTGGCTGATGAAACCCTTAACCATTGGCGGGATGGGATTTTTCTACAGTTTTCAATTCATATTTCGTCCGTGGCGCTTAATAACTATGTTAAGCAGGCTAGTCCGCCGACAGCCGCGGACATTCCTTGATCGGGCATTACAAGAGATACTAGCCAATTTTGTGCTCGAGAAAAGGCGGCGTCTCAAGTTTAAACCGCAGATAGAAATAAGTATTAATAAAAATTTTTCTTGATGAATAAAGCTATAAGTAAAATTAATTTTAGGGCATGGAATGAAGACCAGAAAGGCTAATATATGAATATTTCCGAATGCTCAAAGACGGAAGAATGTACTTGCAGCGCTCCTATGGAGGTTTCTGTGGTTATGCCTTGCCTGAACGAAGGAGATGGCATAGCATCGTGCATCAACAAAGCAGAAGCAGCAATCAAATTGAATAATTTAAACGCAGAGATTATTGTTGTCGATAACGGTTCGACCGACAATTCGGCAGAGATTGCCAGAAGCTTGGGGGCACGCGTAGTAATCCAAAATGAAAAAGGATACGGCAGTGCCTATCAGCTTGGTATTTCACAGGCGCGGGGTAAGTATATTATCATCGGAGATTCCGATGATACCTATGATTTTTCGGAAATAATGAAATTTATCCGCCCGCTCAGGCAGGGATGGGAATTCGTAAATGGAAGCAGGCTAAAGGGCAGAATTCATGCAGATGCAATGCCAAATTTACATAGGCTTCTGGGAAATCCTTTATTATCATTTATATTGAACCTATTTTTTAAATCCGGTTTTTCAGATGTATATTGCGGGATGAAGGCATTTACTAAAGAGGCGTATGAAAAGATGAAACCGGTTAGCCCTGGAATGGAATTTGCCTTAGAGCTTATCATTAAGGCATCCAGGCTTAATATGAAAAGAATAGAAGTAGTCGTTGATTTGCATCCACGAAAAGGAGAATCTAAGCTTAGGACATTCAGAGATGGGTGGAGAAGCTTGAGGTTTATGCTGCTTTATTGTCCCAATTACTTATTCCTTGCCCCGGGCGGCCTGATTTTTATTTCAGGTTCTTTGGGTATGTTTTTTCTTTTAAAAGGACCGCTAAAGCTTTTTAATCATACCTTTAATTTCGATGCCATGATATTTTCAAGCATGCTGGTTTTATTGGGTTTTCAATTGATAAATTTAGGAATTTTTGCTAAATCGTATGCGTTTGCAGAGGGCTTTGAAAAGAAGGATAATCTTTTCTCTGTTTTTTATAAACTCTTTAATCTAGAAAAAGGGATTTTGTTAGGGGGTTCCTTTGTTGCTGTAGGAATTTTTATGACGATTTCTATTATTAAACATTGGATCTCTTTTGCTTCCGTATCTCAGGAACGGAATGAGCTTTTCGCATTTACACTCATAGTGATTGGGATTCAGGTTATATTTTCTTCTTTCTTGATAAGTTTAATCGGTATAAAGAAAAGGGTGATCTAATTTGGGAATGAATGAAAGTACTGAAGAAAGCAGATTTTTAAATAGTTTAGAAATTCAAAAAAGATTGGCCTATGCTAAGAATTATAATGACTGGTTGTTTAAACAAATTGAAGGGTATGCGCTTAACCGTATATTAGAAGTCGGATGCGCTGTGGGTAATTTTACAAAAAAAATAATTAACAGAGACTTTGTTTGCGTTATTGATGTAGAAGATGGATACATTAAGGCAATTAGGGATACTTTTAAAAGTATCCCTAATTTTAAGGCGCTTAAACACGATATATCATCAGCAGAAGTCAGGGAATTAAAACAAGATAAATTCGATACTATTGTGTGCTTCAACGTATTAGAGCATATTGAGAATGATAGCATCGCATTAGATAATATGCATCATCTATTAGAGGAAGGCGGCCATTTATGTTTAATCGTGCCCGCATTTCAGTTTATCTTTGGTGAGATGGATGCAACCGACAACCATTATCGGCGCTATACTAAGAGACTAATCATAGAAAAGATAGAAAAGACCGGCTTTAATCTAATAAAAGCAAGGTATATAAATATTTTGGGATTTTTTGGTTGGTGGTTTAACGGTAAGATTATAAGGAGGCGGTTTATTCCCTTTCGTCAGACCTTAATCTTTGACAAGATCGTACCTTTGGTAGGTTTTGCAGAGGGTTTTTTAAATCCTCCTTTCGGGCAGAGTTTAGTCTTAATAGCTAAAAAATAATCTTGTAATATCTATGATAGAAAATAAAAAATATTTTGAAAAACACAAATACCGCAATCCTGCCGATTATTTGGTAAAGGCATTTGTTGCGCCAAAGATAAGATTTATGGAAGAACACGGTTGTTTTAGAAGAAATAATATCAAGATACTGGACGTCGGCAGCGGTAACGGAACGTTCAGCCATTATTTTTACAAATATACTAATCAGGTTATCTGCGTTGATTATTCCGAACAATTATTGAGAGCAAATTATTCAAGGTCAAGAACCAGGGCTACCGCATATCAATTGCCCTTTAAAGACGGCCAGTTTGATCTGGTTTTTGAGGCTAATCTCCTGCACCATGTGGATGATCCGTATCGGGCTATTGAAGAAATTAAACGATGCTCTCGAGAATATATCGTATTAATTGAACCTAATAGGTATAATCCGTTGATGTTTATTTTTGCTTTACTGGTTAAAGCAGAAAGAGGCGTTTTTGTTTCTTGTATAAATAAGTGGAGAAATATGTTAACAAGCCCGGGTATTGAAATTGTCGCCGGGATGGCCACAGGCATGATTACACAGGAGAATACCCCGGCATTTATGGTGCCGATATTAAAATTATTTGATTTTAAATTCTTTCTGGGGGAGTATGTGATTTTAATCGGTAAAAAACGAAGTAATCATTAAATTGAGCCTGTAGAATATTATGAATAGAAATATATTTTTCCTGTTAATCTTCGCGTTGATAGTAAGATTGTATTTCGTTTTTATTTATCCGCAGTCTCCTGTAATAACAGATGCTAAGCGCTACGATGTTTTGGGATGGAATCTTGCGAGCGGTAATGGATTTGTTAATGAAACGGGTAAGGCTGAATTAGGCAGGGGGCCGGGGTATCCGTTTTTTTTGGCAGTAGTATATAGAATCTTTGGCCATTCATACCATTACGCACGTTTTTCCCAAGTGTTATTTAGCATGTTTACTCTTTTGCTCATTTTTTTGCTTGCAAAAGATACTTTTGGAAAAAATACCGCATTCCTTTCTCTGATAATCGCAAGTTTTTATCCTCCGTTTTTATCTTATAACGGCATCTTATACGCCGAAACCCTGTTTACATTCTTTATTGCTTTATCCTCTTATTTATTGTTTCTTGGAAATAGGCAAAAAAAGTGGTGGATTTATATCCTTTTGGGGGTGGTCAGCGGTTGCGCGGTTTTAGTGCGGTCAGAATTTATCTTGCTCTTTTTATGCTTTTTCGCGTTGACTATTATTTATTCCAGGGAAAATTTAAAGAAATTTATATATGTCGCCTTAATAGCTGCCTTGGTTATCGCGCCTTGGACAATAAGGAATTATAAAGTTTCCGGGAGATTTGTGCTTGTTTCATCGCTTTTTGGAAGCATGTTATGGATATCCAGCTATGAAGGAGAATGGTTAGAGTGGCATAATGATGATCCGTATTATGCCGGGCTAATTAAAGGCTTAGATGAAGTTGAAAAGGACAAAATTCTCTGGGCAGAAGGCATAAAAAATATAAAGGAAAATCCATCTCGATATCTTAAGTCTTGTTTCAAATACCTGGGCCGTTTTTGGATAGGAGGGCATAGTAATACTTTTTACGGATTGCGTGATAGTTTGCCAAATTATTTTTTCGCTAAAGCTTACGGAAAAGTTATAATTAAGGTTATGTTTCTGATATTTAATACGGCCTTGATTATCCTGGGTGGATGCGGAATCATGACGGCGATAAGAACACTGAGGGATAAAAAAGGAGAGCTCATGTTTTTGATCTCCCCGATTTTTATAATGATGATGATGCATACTCTTCTTTTTGGTACAGCTAGATATCAGGTTCCCATAATGCCCTTAATGATCATATTTGCCGCTTTTGGATTATTTTCGCTGCAGCAGGTAAGAATGGAGTTAAGAAAAAATGAAAATTAGCTTAGTAACACCGCCTTTTGATTTAATTAAGTCTGCGTATGCTTCAAGGTCAAAAATTAAAAAAGGGTACTTGCCGCCCTTAGGAATGGGTTATCTTGCTTCTTCTTTGGCGGCAGCAGGCTACAACCAGGTAAAGCTGTTTGATGGCGCATCTATGGGTATCGGGGAAAAAGAGTTTGTGCGGTTGGTGCTCAATGATTCTCCGGATTTAATCGGTGTTTCCTGTATGACCGCCTCATCCGGAGAAGCTTATCGTTTAGCCAGGGAAATTAAAAAACTATCTAATGCGCAAATTGTGTTGGGTGGTCCTCACATCACTGATTTCGGCAAGGAAGTCCTTCTTGATGAGAAGGCAGTTGATTTAGCGGTAACAGGCGAAGGCGAAGAAACTATTGTAGAATTATGCAATAGCTTGAAGGACGGTAAAAATTTATTAAATATTAAAGGGTTGATATTCAGGGATAAAGATAAAATTATTGACAATGGGCCCAGGATATCAAATGGGCCGCTTGATGATATTCCTATGCCTGCCCGGGAATTATACGATAACAGCTTTTATTGCCCATTGCCGAATTCTTATAAAAGGCTGCCTTCAACAACAATAATTACAGCTCGCGGCTGTGCCTACAGAAAGTGCGCTTTTTGTTATACGGGCGGCATGCAAGGGCAGCCTTTCAGAAGGCATTCTGTCCGAAGAGTTATTGAGGAAATTAAAATACTTGTGAATGATTATGGGTTAAGAGAGATTCAATTCCTGGATAGCATTTTTATTTTAAACAGGCAGTGGGTAAAAGAATTTTGTGAAACCCTAAAAAGGGAAAATATTGATATTACTTGGAATTGCAGCGCTAAGGTTGATTTAGTTGACCCAGAAATCCTGGAGATTGTTGCTAAGGCAGGGTGTTTTTCTATTTTTTATGGATTAGAATCCGGGAATCAGGATTTATTGGATATTATACAAAAAGGAATTACTATCCAACAGATCAGGGATGCCATGAAATGGACGCATGAAGCAGGGATAGAAACCCGCGGGTCTTTTATATTGGGGCTTCCGGGTGAAACCCCGGAGAAGGCCAATAAAACTATCGACCTTGCGATTGATCTCGATTTAACCTATGCTCAATTTAACCTAGCCTTTCCGTTTAAAGGGACAAAAATGTATGATTTTGCTTTAGATATGGGCTCGGTTATTGAATATAGAGGATTAACCAAGGCTACTTATGTTCCTATCGGTTATCGCAATAGAGATGAACTTGAAGCAGTTATGAGAAAGGCATATCTTAAATTTTATTTGAGGCCGGCTTATTTTATCAAGCATTTAAAAAAAGTCAGGAATTTTGAGGAGTTTAAGCGTTACTTCGATGGGCTTAGGTTTATAGTCGGGATAATATTTAATAAAACAATCGGGAAAGGTTAATGAGTAAAATAAAAAAAGCATTGATTTTTATAATCGCTATTTTAATTATTGCAGAATTTTCATGCCGAATAAAATTTTTTTGGCTGCATCATGGCAAAGATTGGAATTACATAACAGCTCCTTTTCTTGTTCAGCCATGGAATAAATATTATAAGGATAAGTATGACACCAACGGCTTTAGGGGAGATAAAGTTAATTTAAAAAAAATACTATCTGAATTTAGAATTTTCGTTGTGGGGGATTCATCTGTAGATAGCCTCCAGCCTGATAAGGCGGTTTGGACTAGCCAAATAAAATCATATCTACCCGCAATATATGATAATAAAAAAATACAAGTTGTGAATGCGGGTCGTCCCGGCTTTGCGAGTAAAGATATAAAATATTTATATAAAAATAAAATAAAATTGTTTGCCCCGGATTTAATATTGTATTACGCGGCAGCAAACGAAAATTTTGAGTTTACAACGTTTTCTATTGCAGATACGGCCATTGGAAAAATAAAAAATAAAATTCATAACGTACTTATCTATAATTCAATGCTTTATACTTATCTGCAGGAAAAAATAAACTTTTTACTGGCAAAGAGAAAAAAGGAAGTTTGGGTTATAGATTTGCAAAATTTACGAAGTAATTTTTTAGATTTGAATGCCGAATGCACGAATTCGGATTCGAAGTTAATTTTTATAACTCAAGCCATGAATTTTCCAAGATATCATAAAGGCGTAGATACGTTTAATTATAAAAATGTCATCACATTATTGAATTCCCTAAAAATTGACATTAACTATAAATATGAGAATGAGGAAATAATAAAACTTAATCAGCGAATAGCTGTATTTTACTTAATTGAGCTATGTGAGAAGTATAATATTCCCTATATTGATATATTGAATCCAGTTGAAGATTTTAGCCATGCTAAGAGGCATGAGATGTTTGTAGATTTCATTCATCAAACTGCTAAGGGAGATATTATTTTGGGAGAGCTAATCGGTGGAAAATTAAATAATTTATTATTCAGAAAAGAGGGGAAAGAGGCCAATGCGACAAGATAATCTAGTTAGTAATCGGCGCAGATTAATTATTCCCATTTTTTTGTCAGGGCTTATTTATACATTGTTATTATTTATGATTAAGTTAAAAATCGGATATATTTCCGTCAGGCTTGCTTATACCGATATGTATATTCCGATATATTATTGGTTGATTTTTATAGCCGCCACTTACCTTTATTCATTTTGCTGTAAAATAAAATTTTTAAGCTTGTTTCGAAATATGGCGGTGCTTGGTATTTTTGTGCATATCTATGTTATGCTGATAGAGCTTAATCAATTTCTGCTTATTAAGCCGGATTATGCCAGGATGTATCTTCATTATGCTTTTGCAATAGAAACAGGATTATTTGCCCTGAGCGGATATTTTTTATGCCGCAGGTTTTTGCTAAATAAATTATCTCTTTGCACAGTTGATATCTATCTATATTTTCCTTTGGCTACAAATATATTTTACCATCTTTATCGGGATATCCGGTATCTGAGTTTATTGTATTTTGGTTTTCATCTTATAATTCTAGCCGCTCTTTATTTTTTGCATAAAAAATGGTTTTATTTTGGAATTTTTAAAAAAGAAAGAATCGCAAGTTTCATAAAAAGCGAAAAAAACGTAGTAATTATAATATTTTTGTTTTCTTTATTTGCAAGGGCTATTTTTGCTTTTCACATACTTCACCTGACGGCAGATAAGTTTCCCACTGCCAGCGATGACGGCCCAACCTATAATGATAACGGTATTCTGATAATGCAGAATATCGCAAATCTAATTAGCGGGAAAAAAATACTGCCTAGCACATATGACCCGGGATATTCTATTTTTCTCGGATTGATCTATAAGATATTCGGGCATAGCTTTTATGCGGCAACATTAGCTCAGTCGGCATTAAATGCTCTAATGGTGGTGGTAGTTTATCTCATTGCAAGGCAGATATTTAACAGGAGGATAGGAGCAGTTGCGGCTGTGCTTGCCGCAGTTAACCAACCCTTGATTATGTTGTCGGTAGTTTTAACAACAGAAGCGCTTTATATCCCGCTTCTGGTGTTTTCTATATATTGCCTTATGAAGTTTTCAAAAAATATAGATCTAAAAAAGAGCAATTATTACTTATTTTTAGGCGGACTTTTTATGGGGCTTGCTATTATTACCAGAGCAATGCTTTTATTATTCCCCGGGCTGGTGATTTTGTGGCTACTATTATACCGGAAATGGTTTAAGTGGATAAGGGCCAGCCTGGTTTTTCTTGTAGGGTTACTTCCCGCGTTATTTCTAATTACAATCTTAACGTATACTAATACCGGAGAGTTAAAGTGTTTTACCAATAAACAAGATCCTAATTGGATAGCATTTACTGAGAAAGAAGGTTCTACATATATAGACCCTAGGCATGTATATAGTAATGCTAAGTTAATCGAAATGGGCATTAGTCCATTTCATGACCTCAGGGGCTCTATTTTGATTATTTTAAAAAATCCTTTGAAGGTTTTAAAAATAGAATCCGAAATACTGCCGATCAGGCTGAAGCTTTTTCTATTTTATCCTAATTTCGGATATTTTGATCCGATATTTATATTAACCTCCACTACGCCTAATCAGTATGCCTCAACCCTGGTATTTTATGCCATGATTATTTTATTGACCGGCATTATGAATGCGATAATTAAAAAAGGCACAGCCGAAAAGATGTCCTTAGTTATTCTTATCATTATTTATTATCTTATTATTCATGTAGGCCTGACAACCGGGCAGTGCGCCAGGTACAGGGTACCCATAGATCCGTTTTTTATAATTTTCGCGGCTAATGGGTTATATTTATTTTATAAAAATGTAATTTCGCGGTGTACGTATTTTGATGAAAATAAATGATTAGGCCGGTGCAGCCCATGAATGATAGCGTGTTTTTAAATAAAAACAATAAAGTTGATGCGAAAGATGGTTCTTCTTTACCTAGTGTTTTGGTTGTCATTGTTAATTGGAACGGTAAGGATATCCTTACCGAGTGCTTGCGTTCATTAAATGATAGTAATTATCCATGCGATAAGTATTCAATTGTTGTTATTGATAATGGCTCTATAGACGGTTCGCAGTTTGCTGTTTCTAAGTCTTTTCCAAATGTTAAGGTTATAGCAAATAAGATTAATCTTGGATATGTAAAGGCTGTAAATCAAGGATTAGAATACGGGCTTAATCAGGGAGTAGAATACATATGGGTTTTTAATAATGATGTTGTTGTAGCCGGGGATACCCTTAGAAGATTAGTAGATGTTGCCGGACAGGATAATAAATTTGGAGTTATAGCTCCGGTAGTATACGAATATGAAAATCCCGATAAAATTTATAATATTGGCTATCGGGTAAATTTTTGGACAGGTTTTTGTATAAAAAGGCAATACGGCAGGGATATCTTCAGCGATCCGGAAGAAAAAATTGCTAAGGTCGACACCATACTCGGATGCTCTAACCTTGTAAGGTCGGATGTTATAAGAAAGACAGGTTTTTTTAATCCCGCGTATGAGCTTTATTTTGAGGAGGCTGATTTTAATGCGCGTGTGTGGAAAAATGGGTTTCAAGTGATAGCGGTAAAAGAAGCCAAAGTATGGCATAGAAATGCCGCAACTATGGATAAATTTATCTTTCGCAGGGCATACCTGTTATTGCGAAACCATTTTATCTATCAATTGCTTAATGCGCATATTTTACAAATGGCAGTGTTTGTGCCGTTTTATATTTTTGTACATGTTCCGCTTTTTTTAGGGCGCGGAGTTATTTATTTTATTAAATCTAAAATAACAAATTGCCGCAACCTAAGCAGGGAAGATGGTGTTTCTGTTGGAAATTAGAGCGGAAAATTTATATAAGTTATGTATAAATCCTATATTCATTCAATTGCCCAATATGTGAGGCAGCTTTTTTTTAGGAGACATCCGGCTTTCCTTGTGTTGTTTGTGACAAGCAGGTGTAATGCTAAATGCGCTACCTGTTTTAATATTAAAAACGTATTGGCTGCCGACCATGACGAGATGCCGCTTAAATCCTATCAAGCAATAGCAAGGCAATACGGTCAGCTTCCGCAATTACTTATTTCCGGGGGGGAACCGTTTTTACGGAAGGATTTACCGGAAATTATCGAATCTTTTTATCGATACTGTGGAACAAGAGTTATTACTATCCCGACAAACGGGATGCTTTATAGTCAGATTGTAATTTCTTTACCGGAAATAATTAAGCGTTGCCCCGATGCTACTATTAATATTAATATTTCTTTAGACGGAATAAGCCAGGTGCATGATAATTTTCGGGGGATACCGGGCGCTTTCGATATGGTGTTAAAAACTTTTAATTGGGTCAAGGAGCTTAAAAAAAAGATACCCGGATTAGGATTAAATATTTCTACCACCATTACCCCTGATAATCTTGAGCAGATGAATAATTTTATCAGTTTTGTTCGCGAAGAATTAAAACCTGATACGCATATAGTGGGTAAGGATCGGGCGATAATAAATAAAAACCATATTCCTAAAGGCAAGCTGTATGAAGTTTTTAAATTTTTAGATAATGATCCAACAGGGCGGATA
>ERZ1292645.460-Hain-H14-02um-R2-460-length-14934-cov-5_pt1 | contig 14934 bp, 6 predicted proteins | sample MGYA00564401_ERZ1292645 | MGnify/ENA primary metagenome ERZ1292645 (study PRJEB36523, sample SAMEA6512644) | groundwater metagenome | collected 2019-01-09 | study: AquaDiva: Metagenomics assemblies of 32 groundwater samples | reverse complement strand
ATTCTCTCTGCCGGTTAAAAAAGGCATTAACGGCTTTATGCTTATGGGTAAGGGTGATGGCGTTAACCGGGTATCCCAGCATTCCTAATATTACCCCGCCCAATTCCCAGTTTCCGATATGGGCGCTTACAATAATTAAGCCTTTACCTTGAGAAAGCGCCTGATCAACGTATTCTATCCCTTCAATGATAACATTTTTTTTAATATAACCGCGATCTAACTGTTTAAATCCAAAAAAGGCCGCAAGATAAAGTCCGAAATTGATAAATACATTTTTGGTATACTTTTTTAAATGGCTTTCATCAATTGCCGGCAAAATCGCTTTTAAATTATTTCTTACTGAAATCCTATCCTGCTTGGAAAGTAAATACTGGAGCGTGGATAAAAATTTTGCTAAAGCGGAACTGATTTTGATGGGCAAATAAAGAACTAAAAATTCTCCTATACGATAAAGGATATAGTTAAACATAACTCTACCCTCTCATTGCACCTCCTCTAGGCGCAGGAAAGGTTTATATTTGCCGCATATGCCTGGGCTTCATTTAAGACGAATTTGGCAATATCAAGGCTGGCATTAGGTTTACCAATCCTCAATGCGGCCTCCTGCATCGCCTTAAGCGTTAAAGGGCTGGTAAGCAAACCCTGAATGAACTGCGGTAGAAGCTTTTCATCGGTTACCTTAACCACAGCTCCTTTACTTAAAAAATACGTAGTATTGATTTCCTCCTGGCCCGGAAGAGGCTTAACGATTACCATAGGGATCCCCTTAGCTAATGCCTCTGCCGTGGTCAGCCCGCCTGCCTTGGTAATAATGAGGTTAGAGAGCTCCATCAATTCATCAATATTAGTAATAAATCCGAAAAGGCAGATTTTCTTTTTCAGGGATTTGGCTCTACGGCTTAATTTGCGGTATAATTTTTTATTACTGCCGGCAATAACTACAAGCTGTGAGTCTATCCTCATCTTTTTGAAGGCAGAGACTATTTTTACGAGGGGGCCCAGGCCCTGGCCTCCGCCCATAGCCAGGATAATCGGCTTATCAAGGCTTAAGCCAAATACCTGGGCCAGCTCTTCTTTGTTATGCTTAAGGGCGAATTTCGGATTTATCGGTATGCCGTAAACCTTAATTTTCTCTTCGGCTACGCCTTTCTGAATAAATCCTTCCTTAACCTCTTCGCTGGGAGTGATAAAATAATCAACCGCATCGTATATCCAATATGAATGCGGCGCATAATCGGTTAATACCCCGATAAGCGGAAGTTTGCTATTGTATGTCTTCTTAAAATCTGCAACCATACCGCAGGGAAATGCCTGAGAGCAGACTACCGCATCAGGCTTAAATTCATCAAAGAGTTTTTTTAATTTAGGTGAATTATGCTTATGGATTAGTTCTTTTATTTTCTGGGTGCGCTTAACGATAGAAGGGTTATCGTATAAATAATCCCAGATGCCGGGGGTGCGCTTTATCACGCTTAAATACAGGCGGTTAATTATTTTCTCGGTAACGGGGTTAGTGTAATTAAAAGCATTAAGGTTTAATACCTCAACCTCAGGGTTTACTATTTTTAAAGCGTTCTCAATGGCAACGGTTGCCTGATGATGTCCTGAGACCTCAGAGATATAAAGCAATAGAATTCTCAAGTTAGGCATAATATAGGGGTCAGGTCTTTACACTTGACAGTTAATTATTTCTGTTTCTAATTTTACCAGTAATCTGTTCAACTGTTCATTCTCCACTCTTCTCTGCGTTATTCTGCGGTAGACCTGGCTTACTCCCGGATATGTTATTTTACCATAAAAACTAGCTATTTGGTTAAGTGTTTTTTGCGTATATTTGCGGGATAGATAAATAGCAATGCTTCTTTTTAGCCTTTTGTCGGTTTTGATATTTTTTTCAACTATAGCTCTTATATCCCCAAGGGGAGGTTCTTTTCTATGTTTCAGCTCCTTTAAAAGCGGGATCTCAGGGTCTTCCTTATCAATGAATTTGGTTCTTAGATGTTCAAAAAAGTCCTCATTACCTAAGACAATGCCTTTTCTGGTATTTTCCTTTATGATGTCCTTTTCCCTGCCAATCCCTTCTACTACAAATTGTCTGTATAGTCTCTTTGCCTTTGCTAGGCTTTTATTAAACGTGGAAAGAATAAAGGTTGTATTAAGCCATTGCGGCGGTTTAAGGTCTAAGGTGAAATATCTATAACTTGAGAAGGGGTATTCCCCGGGGAACTTTACAATGTCAGCCCGAACAGGATTTAGATGAATATATCTTGAGAGATAATGCAAATATTCATCCTGCTGAACGAGTATTGCCTTAAATCTTCCCTGGAATAGAGGGCCTATCCTTTTTTGTTTAGTATTAAAATATACGGCATAACTTGTGTTTAGGTAATGCATTGTCTTACTTAGGTTTGCCTCAGGGGTCTCAAGGATTATATGATAGTGATTATCCATGAGCAGGTAGGCATGAAAGAGCGCGCCGTAGGAGAGACGGGCTGAATCAAAGTAAGAGAGGATTTTTTCCTTATCTTTATCTGAGGCGAAGATACTCTTTCTTTCTATGCCTCGCTGGATGATGTGGTAAAAGGCGCCGGGATATTCTATTCTTAAGGAACGTGCCATACAGGGATGGTATCATAGAAGAGAGAAACTGTCAAGTGTAAAGACCTGACCCCTATTCGACCATACTTGTCAATAGTTTTGTTGATTATTGAGACCTGCCCCCCATTTCTTCCCATAAATAACAGTATTGACTGCGTAATTTTCATTGTAGCTATAGAAACTATATTTAAATTTTCCAACCCAAGATTCTTCATACCATTTTATCGCATCAAGTAATCCTCGTTTATTCACCTCTACAAATTTTGAACGAATATAATTTCCTCCTAACGCTATGCATTTTTGAGTAACGAGATGGGTTTGCCAAATAAGAAGGTCATTAACTGTATTAGTCGTGGCAATCATCCCTTTTTCGTCAGATCCCATTTCCCAAATCCCATGAGGTAAAACATCTGAAATAACTACAAGATGTCGGAATCGTTTTGTATTTCTGGGGATTAGCTCGTTTTTCTTCGCTATGGGTCTCGAGATTATCTGAACCCAGATATACTCATTACTCTCGTCGGCAGAAAAAACATTTCCCCTGTTAACAATTATCAAAAAAATGTTAACTAACAATACCGATAATACTAGAATTTTTCTTTTTATCTTATTCATCTCGGTATACATACGGATAAAATACAGAAGCGGGTGGGGTTCTGAACTCTGGAGTCCAACCCAGACCCCCTGGCACACTACCACCAGCACTGTAGATTACACTATTCACAGCGTAGTTGCTATTGTAACTTCCAGGGCTATAATTCGTATTTGTACTAACCCAATTTTGCTCATATAGTGCCGCTGCATCTACCAAGCCCGAAGCGCTCACTTCAACAGTCCTAGGAGGTCTCGCTGTTCTTGATTGAGTATGTTTGTGAGTATCCCAATTCGATAAATCTTCAATTGTATTTGAAGTCTGTATTTTTCCTCCATAAGGACCCATCTCCCAACCTGGTAAAAATTTATGCCCTGCAGGACCAACTGCTGATCTACTGGAAATAGGTATCTTAATCATATCGTTCTTTTTTAAATTCAGAGCGTGTCTTGCTCTTGCTTCTTGTTGATATCTCTGTGCATGACGAACACGAGGATCAAGGCTATTAGCAGTTTTTGTGCCTGCGAATCCTGCAGCTCCATAGGCAGCTCCCATCCCAGCGCCTCGGCCAAAATTACTGCCTTGTAGTTCGGCTCCTACGCCACCTGCTATTGCACCTACAAATGCTGCTCCACCTAATTCACCCCAGAAGCTACCACTATCCCAGCCACTTGCCCATGAACCAAGCCCGTATCCCAAACCGGCTCCTAAGCCGCCTACAAGAGCACCAAAACCAATGTTACCACCTGTAGCAGCTGAAGTTCCGGCTCCCGCGAGCATCCCACCCCCTACTGCACCCCAGAAGCCAAACGCTGCTGCACCAGCGCCAACCATCAAACCTCCCGCAGCACCCATAAGCGCACCTTTCCATATTGGTTGGTCATTAGCAGCTGCTGAGGCTCCGCCTAAAATAGCCCCTATAATTATTGCTACCCAGAACCAACGGCCATTAGGATCCGTGTAAACAACAGGATTGTTTCGTGCATATGTATATCTATTTAGACTCTGCGGGTCATACGGAGCTTGGACAATTGTATCCGCGCTGATGAACCTGCCTATCTCCGGGTCGTAGTACCTTGCCCCATAAAAGTAGAGGCCGGTGGAGTCTAGTTCTTTGCCGGTGAACTTGTGTTTGGCGAGGTCTTGGCCTTCGTTGCGGGCTATGCTTCCGTAGGGGGTGTATTCGCAGTATTGGGCTTGCTGGCCATTTTGGTCGGTGATGATGTTGCTTGAGCCAAGGTGGTCGCTGTGGTAGTAAGAGATTGCTTCGGTCGCTTCGCTCCCCCGCAATGACGAAGAGAGAGTGCAGACTCTGTTTGCTCCGGCAAAGATATGTTTACGAATTGTGCCATCCGAGTCTTTTTCATAAAGAGAACCTATGTAAATTGTTTCTGTGGTCTGTTGACCGTTGACTGTGGACTTCTTTACTCTGCCCCCGTCTCCATCATAGGTAAAGCCTGTGGTTTGGGTTGGCTCAATTACCTTAGTAAGCCGATTCTCAAGGTCATACTCCATCGTTTTATTCTTTCCACTAACCATATTGCCGTTAGCATCATAGGTATAGCTGTAGCCTCCGGCTGAGGTTAAGGCGTGAGGACCTGCGTTTAGACCATAAGTCATTACCCCTACGTCTGACTTATACAGCATATTGCCAATAGAGTCATACTGGTAGTTATAGTTAGTGAATCCTCCAGTTGGTGAAGGCAGATTCTGGGCCTGGGTTAAGCGGTCTAGGTCATCATAGATATAGCTTCTGATATTAGACTTCAGGTTATCAGTAAGGGTAGTGAGGTTGCCGTTTTTGTCAAAGAGGTAGTTTAGGTCCTGGAGGGTGGTGAATGCCGGGTTTTGAGTGAGAATCTTTGAGAGCCTTGAATCCTGGCCATAGGTGTAGGTGGTGGCAACACCGTTGCCGTAGCTTATGGTTTTGATTTGGCCAGAGGCGCTGTAGGTGATGTCTTTGACATAGTCTTGAGTTATGAGTTGTGAGTTTTGAGTATAGACTCTTTCAAGTCCGCCAGAGTTAGTATCGTAGGAGTAGTTGACTATAGCTGCGTCAGGATAGGTGAGCTTGGTCAGACGATCCAGGACATCGTATTCCCTTGACACTTGATACTTGACACCTGACACTTCTTTTATTGAGTTAGTTTCCCGGCCTAAGGTGTCGTAGAAGAATTCAGTTGAGCCGCTATTATCTGTGACTTTGGAGAGCCGGCCGATACAGTTGGGTTTTAGGGGGTCGTCGTAGATATAAGTGACTAAGGTTTGCAAGTTAGCGAGTTTGCGGGTTAGCCGGTTTAGGCTGTCATACTCAAAACCTAAGACCTGTGCTTTGGCATCGGTTTGTTTGATCAGGTTGCCCACTAAGTCATACTCATAGCTCCAGGTGCCCATATCCGGGTCAATCATTTTGAGCTTTCTGCCTATAGAATCATAGAAGATTTGGGTAGAATTACCCTGATTATCGGTTGTCTTAATCAGGTTATTCTGGATGTCGTATACGTAGTAGGTATGAAATACCCCGTCGGTAGCGGCGTATTCTATTACTTCAATAGTATTACCGTAGATGTCTTTCTGGGTGGCTTTTCTGTGGCCCTGGGGATCTGTGGTTTCAGCGGAAAGAGGGCTGAGATAGTTGATTGAGCTTTCAGCGTCACTAGTAGTGCCAGGGAAATCTGAAATTGTCTTTTTGAGCCTGCCTCTAATATCGTATTCATACCTGACATAGGCAATCTGCGATGGGGCTTCATCAATGTAATGGGCAAGAGATTCCTTCTCTACCATGCCTCTATTGTTGTAGTAGGCCTCGCTGGAGACCAGTCGGGCTAAGCTGCCGTCTTCACTAGAAGATACGGCTTGATACTTCCTTCCTAAGCCATCAAGGTATTCAGTAGTAGATAGGCCTATGGCATTGGTGGTTATCTTAGTATTAAAGTCAGGATAACTAAAGGTAGCAGTTACCTGGTTTAGGCCATTGGCGACTTGAGTGACTCTGGCTAAGGAGTCATAAGTGGTAGATGAGGTTACGCCATTAGCATCCGTAACTGATTTGACCACTCCGAACTTCGGCTCATAGACATAGGTGAGGGACTGACCAAGAGAATTGCTGACCTTCTGAGGGTAGGTGTAGAAAATGGTCTCATAGTCAGTGGTTACAGTTTGGCCTAAGGAATTGGTGGTGGAAATAAGGTTGCCAAAAGAATCGTAGGAATGGCTGGTTGCGGGGTTAGTGAGTTCGCCGGTTAAGGGGTTTGAGATTTCAATGCTTTCCTGGTTGAGATTACCGTTTATGTCGTAGGCAAAGCTTTTCTTTGAAATAGTATTTCCGTCTTTATCCTTTAGCAAGACCTCTCTGGGGCGGTTAAAGCCCTGGCCGTTAACGTCTAGAGTATATGCCTGGTTGTAATTAGTTGATGAGCCCTTTTCATCGCCTGTCTTCAGGATGTCTCCTTCTTGCTTTTCTTCAAGCAGATTGCCGATGTTATCATAACTAAAGCTGTTTTTGGTGCTAACTAAAGTCTCATTTTCCTCCCAGACAGTGCTTTCCTGGGCGATGAGCATAGGAAAGCCCAGGGCTTTTTCTGATGAACCTCCTGCCTTACGCACCTCATAGGTGAGTAAGGCCTGGCTGATTTTTCTGGCGTTGCCATCATAAGAAATGGTCTTTTGGATTTGGCCCTTTAAGGCGCCGTCCTGGCCGTCTTTGCCTTGATAAAAATAGGTCTCGGAGTAGTTACCGGTAATGGGGTCAGTTGCCCTGGCTTTTTCAAAGCCGCGGAATTCGCGTTCAGTGGCATCGTAATAGCCGCCGCTAAAGCTAAACTCCTGGGTATAGGTTGCTTGTCTATCTATGGGGAAGTTGTTGATTAAGCTTATCCGTGATGCCACATACACTGGAAAGGGCAATGCCGGATTATCCTGGCTTGAGGCATAGGTGTAGGTAACCTGGGTCTTGCCGCCTATACCGTTATCTGCTTCGGTTAAGAGGTCTGCGGGCTTAAGCGCGGAAAGCTGGGTTTTCCAGCGGGTAATTCCTATTTGGTCCCGGTCAAAGGCTGCGGCGTCAGTAATGCCGTTTCCGTCAAAGTCACCGGTGGAGACACTTTCATCTAAGTTTGTGCCAAAACTGCTCAGCCAGATTCCTTTATCCACAAAACTGCTTCCGCTTGAAATCGCATAATACCAGTTAAAGGTATCCTTATCCCAGTAGCCTATATCGGCTAAGCCATCGTTATTGAAGTCGGCAAGCAGAGGGTCTTTGTTAATGGCATAAGCAGTAAGCCAGGTTGCACCGTCAACAAAGCTCTCGGAATTGGAAAAACCCACCTTAAATTCACCGCTGGTTTTATTGAACAGGCAAAGGTCAGTCAGGGAATCTCCGTTAAAATCCCCTCCCATAGCAATATAATTAGTGCCAAAGTTTGTTATCCAGCTGTTGAAGACTCCAAAGCCGCTTCCGTTGCCTAAGGCTATACGCACCTCGCCGGTATCTCTATTGTAAAGGGCAAAGTCAGTGTATTTATCGGCATTAAAGTTACCGGTCCACGGCTGCCAGGAATAGCTGGCAAAATTAGCAGTAAGCCAGATGCCAGAAGAAGAAAAACTTGCGCCGGAAGAGAGCGCGATTTGCAATTGTCCGCTGGTGTTATTGTAAATACCTATATCTGTCTTGGCATCGCCGTTAAAGTCGCCTCCCACAGGCTGCCAGTCCTTAGTGATGCCAAAGTTAATCAGCCAGTCTAAGGCCGCAGTAAAGCTTCCCTTGTTAGAAAGGGCGATTTCCCAGGTGCCGGTGTCGGAGTTGTGCAGGCCTAAGTCAGATAAGGCATCTCCGTTAAAATCGCCCATTATGGGGTTTATGGAGTCTCTATTGGCATTGGGATCAACTACATCAACGGCTCTTGAGGCGCTTGCCGTGAGTCCCCAGGAGTCAGTTACGGTTAAGGAGATAGTGTGGTCACCGATAGCAGAAAAGGATACGGCAGAGGTTAAGGTTGAGGTTAAGGGGCCTGAGCTAATCTCTACACCGTCTTTTTTCAGAGAAAAATTCATAGAATCCCCATCAGGGTCTGAGGCAGAAAGAGTAACGGCAATCTCCTCGTTGGGGTTGACAGTGTATTTGCTTAAAGCAAGGCTTGCGGTTGGGGCCTGGTTGGTGTTGTTAATAGTAATCTTAAGGGTCTGGGACACGGTATCTATGCTGTCTGAGGCAGTAACAGTGACAGTGTAAATGCCGGCATCAGCATAATCCGTGAGCCATTTTCCGCTTGAATCTAAGGGAAAGGTGTAATAGTAGCTTATGGCGTCGTTGTCGCTGTCAATGGCTTGCGGAATGATCACTACCAATGAGCCTTCGCTGGCGCTAATATCTGCTATGGGGCTTAATACCGGTGGGCTGTTAAAATTGCCTACATTCACCAGGACGTCTTTTGTGTCGCTTAGAGTTGAGCGGTCTTGGACGGTTACATAGACATTGTAATGGCCTTTAGAAATAGTGCTGGTTTGCCAGGTGGCTTCGGAATACCAGAAGCCATTTAGCTGGTAGGTATTGGTCTGGGTAAAGAACTGGTTGTAGGTAAAGCTCAAAGCATCGCCGTCTAAGTCTTTGGCCTGGACCTTAATTGTCACTAAGTCGCCTTCTTTGATTGTTGCCGGGGTAAGAGTTAGATCTATTATTACCGGCTGGTCATTGGTGGCGGGGTTCTCTACCTGCAGGGGAACTTGGTTACTCTGGGTAGTGTTTCCTTCTGTGTCAATTGCGCTAAAGTAGACCTTCTCTATGCCTGTCCAGTCGGCTGCTTGAGAGAAGTGGACTGCGTGGGTTATAGGGTCAATACTTACTTGTATCTGAGAATTACCGCTATAGGAATATGTCAGGGCGTAGCCATCGGGACTTGTGAAGTAATCGTCTAAGTCAAAGCCGTTGCTTTTAGAGGTGTTAATCTGCCAGCTCTGATAGGGGATGTTCTGGCTAAGGATTGGCGGGTTAGACTGCACAGTGGGAATAAAGCCGCTTTGTAACACATAGCTTGCGCTACTTGCCCTGCCTGCGCAGGGCTCACCTATTTCATCCTGCCAGAGTTTGGTTGAGCTGGCGCCAGAGCGGCCTTTTCCTCCCTCATTGATTGCGCCTGAGGCGAGTTTATAGCTTGCACTTGAGGCGGAAAAGGCAAGGGCCTCTTTCACTGGACCAAAGGTAAGCACGTGCAGCACTATCAGGCTTACTGCGATGAGGCGTTCAAACAGATTATAGCGGTTCTTTGGTTTGGTCATATGGTGGTATCACTTACGAACCTCGTAGGTTCGTAAGTGCTTATGGATAATATTAAAATTCACTCTGAACCTTTTGTCTGAAAGGATCAAGGAATTTGAGTAATTCCGGTGAAACTTTATATCCAAGCTCTAGCGCTATATCGCAATGTTTGACAGCTAAATCATATTGTTTTTCATAATAATATACTACAGATAGATTGTTGTGTGCACTTGCCAGATTCTTGTCAATTTCGATTGCCTTCTTAAACGCGGCTATGGCTTCTTCTGTGCGTTGGACTGAAGCTAAGGTAATGCCAAGATTATTGTAGGCATTTGCGTATTCGGGGTTAAGCTCGATCGCCTTTTTAAAGAATAGCAGAGCCTCATCTACCTGTCCGAGCTCTTTATATAAGTTGCCCAGATTATTGTATGCCCGAGGATTACGTGGATTAAGCTCGACCGCCTTCTTAAATTCAGTTATTGCCTTTTCTTTCTCTCCAATTTCTGCGTATACAATTCCCAAGTTATAGTATGCGCCGGAATAATGAGGAGCAATCTTTATTACTCTTCTATAAAGACCTATCGCCTCTTTATAGTTGCCGTTTTCTTTATAGATACTACCGAGATTATTATGGGCCTTAACATTATAGGGGTTAATTTCTGCTGCTTTCTTAAACAAGGGTATGGCCTTTTCCTTTTCTCCAAGTTTAATATATACAACGCCTAAATTACAATATGCCTCACTATAATCAGGGTCTATCTTTATCGCTTCTTTGTATAGCTGCGCTGCCTTTTCATGATTATCGATTTCTTCATAACTATTCGCAAGGTTATTGTAGGTTATGACATAGGTGGGATCAATCAGCCTCGCCTTCTCCAGCAAGGAGATAGCTTCTCCATGTTTCCCCATATCCTTGCGGATTAAAGCGAGATTATTAAGCAGTTTTACGCTTTGCGGTGCAAATCTTAAATTCCTCTCGTAGAAGACCAATGCATTTCTCCAATAATTATTCTGCATTAGAGTAAGAAAAGAATAAAAAATAACCAAAACCACTGATAAAGCTATGCCTAATATCTTTAGCTTCCTAAAGTTACAAAGGTAATTTAACCCACAACCCAAGATGAGAAAAAATCCTACAGAAGGCAGATATAACCAATGTTCAGCCATATAGGCATTGACAGGAAAAAGGTTGGATTGAGGAAGCAAGGTTAGGATAAACCAGATTACAGAGAAAGATATTAGGCCATTGCGGGTTTTCTTTCCGAGAATCAGAAATAACATACAAACTAATATCAAAAAACCAAAGATTGCCTTTGGCTCAGTAAATCCAAACCATTTATAGCCATATTCCATATGAAGATCAAAAGGCAAAAGGAGAAGTCTTGGGTAGTCAAATAAGGCAACAAAAAATCCGGGTAACCTCTCAAACACAGTATCCTTAAAAGATCTTGAAGGGAAAATGTTCTCTATCGCATTTAATCTCAATAAGGTATAAAAGAAGAGAGTAAATAAGAGGCAAAGAAAATATTTAAAATTTAACTTTATTTTAAAACTATAGTGATAAATAAGTAATAAAAATGGCATCCAAAGACCATATTCTTTGGATAGGATGGCGGATAAATAACTTACCGCTACTAATGAATATGTTAAAAACCTATCCGGAGGCAAACGCTTTATATAAAAGATAAGACCCAAAAGCATAAACAGTACAGCTAAAGGCTCAGCCCTGCCGGAGATGTAACTTACTGCTTCAGTATGAATGGGATGAACTACAAATAAGATACTTGTAAAAAAGGAAATAATGATATTCCTGTAGGAAATGTTAATCAGCCAAAAGATACTCAAAGCTACCAGAATATGTAATAAAATATTTGTAAGATGATAACCTTTTGGATTTAGTTTCCAGAGAGAATAGTCTATTGCATAAGTAAGCGTCTGGAACGGCCGATAAAAATGATATTTCCTCCCTTCCCAGATACCAACGCCTTCAGTAAAAATCCTATTAATGCCCGACCAATTTTTTATGTGGGGATTATCTTTTACCCAAAGCTCATCGTCGTAAATGAATTCACCATTTAGGGAATTAAAATAAACAAAAAAGCCTGCGATTGTGATTAAAATAACAGACAAAAATATAGACTTATTTTGGGTATAATATGCGAATACACTTTTAAGAATCATTTGCTTTGCTATCCCCTTTTTTCTTATAACTTCATTATATAGGCTAAGGCATAATATGGCTGGGTATAAGCCGTTCCAGAACCTGTGCTATCAGTGTTACCTGATAAAGCGTGAGTATGAGCTCCCGCCGAATCTGTGTTATATGGATATTCATTGGCATAAGCGGCTATAGCAAAATTTCCTGTTGGGTTACCACCTGCGGCTACAGCGTGTATATGCGCTCCTGCGCTTACAGCAGAGGCAACACTTAATCCGTGATTATGGCTCGGTAAATTGCTTATTAAAATTGAAGTACTTCCCCCAGATTTCGTTAATCCTCCTGCAAGACTTGTCATCGCCTGACCACCATCATCCTGTCTTGCGCCTACTACAAATTTGTCTCTCAGATCAGGCGTTCCATTTGTCCCATCACACAATGCCCATCCTGAAGGAATGCTACTTACATTACCAAACCACATAACAATTACACCTTTTGGAACGCCGTGTTCAGCTCTAATTGCGTATCCCGCAGAGGTAATCCTTTGCCTGGGGCTCATAACCTCAGCGCCAACCTTTATCTCAAGGAAATAAGGTATATCAAAGGCCAAATTAAGATTAACCACTGAGCCAAGCAGGACACTGAATATCCCCTTTTGGATAACTGCTCCCAAGTGCGTCTCTTCCCAGAGCATACTCCCGGCGGTTTCAGCATCGTAGATTCTAAAGGTAATATCGTATGCGCCGTTTAATGGTGTTCCGCCTGAGTCAGTAAGCCGACCCTGGTAGTTGATCAAATGCGGCACAACCGCATTTGATAGTCCACAGTCCACAGTCAACAGTCCACAGACAAGAAAAAACATGACAAAAAGAAGTTTGATTTGTTTTCGCATAGAAATCTACCTCCTTATTTTGCAGTCTGGTAAGTGAGTCGCTGTTCCGGTAACATCTTGCCATCACCTGCCAATTGTTTCACTGAAGTCAAGAGCGAACGGTTGGTATCCGGGCTATAGGTATATTCTAAAACATAGCGCCAGACTAAGTCTAAGTGGACCTTTACCTGTATCTCTTTCAGGCGCTTAGCAGTAACTACCTTTGCGGTTGAGATATAGCTTGAGGGAATATCCTGGCGCGGCTCCAGAATAAACTCTACGGTATTTGTCGGGGCTATCCCGGCATCATTTCCCGTATACCCTATCCGACTTAAGTAGCACTTGCCCTGGTCAGTCGTATAATCAAACTCCAGATAGTTTCCATTGGTGTCTTTTGCCTTAGTCAAATACCAGCTGAAGGTGCCTTTGGCGGAGGTCTCTTTTGCGGAGCTTGCCTTGCCAAACTCTAAGATAGAGCCGTCTTTAGCCAGCACCCGCCAGCTGTCATCTGATTCCTTGTAGAACTTGTTAAAGCCTGCTTCTATTCTTGCCTGATAGAGATTATCTATCAGGTGTACAAGTTCTGTGGTGCCGGCATCGGTGATCAAGTAAAAGGTGTCAGTGGTATCATTATAAGTGGGCGGGCCTAATCTGGTTGAACGCACAATGTAGCCGGTATTCAGGCTAAAACCTAGGCCAGTCCAGGAATTAGGGTTGGATGAACGGTAACTCAAGGCCAATGCCGGTTGCATCCCTTTTCTTCCCGGAGGCAGGCTGATGGGTATAGCATGGCTAAAGGCGCCGGTAAGCAAATCCGGCAAAGGTATCTTGACATAGGCGCCTATGGGCGTTGATTGAGCGATGAGATTCTTTAAGGCAGCGTAGGTTGAGAAGTGGCTGATGGAGAAATTTAAGGTATAGCCGTCCTGGGGAACGGTTGAGGTCTGGCCTGTGCAGAGGATTTTATTCTGGATACTGTCATAGAGCCCTAATTCCACGGGTGTGCCGGGGATTTCAGCTTGAGATAAGGTATAGATAATTTCAACTGGCTTTAAGAAGACTAATCCATAAGGTTTACATTCTACGACGCTCAGTAGAGAAGTGCCTATGGGTGCGCTATTCTGCATAGTCGCACTGCTTAGGTTGAGAATTTTTATCTGTTGGGCTATAGTCAAGGCGCCCGCCGGGATAATCACCTTTACCTTGCCGTCAGAGGAGAACACCTGTCCTCCTTCCGGGCCGATAAGCTGACCTGAATAAAGATACACCCTGATAGAGGTAGAAGCGGTATTGCCTGCGGCATCCGTTACAGTTTTGGTTAAGAGATTATCTCCTTCAGTGAGAGTTCTGGTTTCAGAAAAAGGCACAGCATCAACTGTGCCTTGTAAGGTAATAGTAATATCTTCTATTACTGCGCCATCTTGAGGCGAGGTAATCGCGACAACTGGTGCGGTCTTGTCAATGGTAAAGCTCAAAGATGAACTTGCGCTGTTACCGGCTTTATCCTGGGCGGTTAAGGTAACGTTATGAGTGACTTCACTGGTATAAGGGGAATTGTTGCCAGTAAGGGTGATTTCATTTGAGGGACTAAAGTTATCCGTGACAGTATAATTAAGGGTAACATCCTGATTGGTGGGGCTGGGTATAGGGTTTAGCAAGATGACTGGAGGTGTGCTGTCTAAAATTATTGAGTTTGAGAAAGCGCCAGACCAGTTTCCAGCTACATCCTTATATTTGACATAGGCGGTCATCTGACCTTCACCTGAGGCCAGTGTCCAGGCCTTAGTTGGGGCATAGCTTTCAGGGGTTGACCAGCTTATTCCATCATCAGAAAACTGCATCTGGCTGCCTGTGCCCATACCGCTTTCTGTGTCTGTGGCTGAAAGAGCCAAGGTGACAGCGCTTGAGTTAGTATATGGGTTGCTGTTATTAATAATGATAGTGCCGACAGGAGGAGTAGTATCAAGCTGTATGCTCCAGGTGCCTTTTTGGGTGAGGCCTGCATAGCTATTGGCGTCATCACGCACATACAGATACATATTCTTGCTGCCGGTAAAAGTACTTTTGGGCGTAATTGACCAGTTCACGGTTAGGGTATTACTTATGCCAGAAATTGTAGTTGAGGCGCAGTTAAGCCGTAGATAAGAATTCTCAATGGTATTTGCACTGCCCGGGGCATAGCCGCCAAGCCAGCGGGTATTGGCGTTATTACGTAGATAAAGTTTGTTGGTATTCTGGTTGTAATAGCCGTAGAAGCAGTTTATTCCGCCAGTTGAGCGGTTGATTAATAAACGCACATACTGGATATTCTGCCAGCCGTCTGTGTCGGTATAGGTGGCAGTAAAGTTTTGGGAAACATTTACCTGGCCCGTGCCTAATGATGGCGTGACGGCGCCAACGGTTGGGCTGTAGTTTACCGTGTAGGTGCCTTTGTAGGTTAAACCAACTAACCCTCCGGTATC
>ERZ1292645.459-Hain-H14-02um-R2-459-length-14951-cov-4_pt1 | contig 14951 bp, 19 predicted proteins | sample MGYA00564401_ERZ1292645 | MGnify/ENA primary metagenome ERZ1292645 (study PRJEB36523, sample SAMEA6512644) | groundwater metagenome | collected 2019-01-09 | study: AquaDiva: Metagenomics assemblies of 32 groundwater samples | reverse complement strand
TATTCTTCAGATGTCTGAATGAGTTGTTGTATAGCTCCTCCAGTACTAGTCATTAATCTGTACCTTTATTAGTTAGTTAATAAGAATAAAAAAATTGAATTTAAATTGTTCAAATTAAGTTAGTTTAAATGCAAGATCTTTGTGGCGATTTAAAATTAGAAGTTATAACTCGTTTACCATTTAATAGAGATCTTTACAATACATTGTCTTTAGATATCCCAAAAAGTATTATAAGAAATTATTTTAAAAATTTTATTTTACCTGAAATACAGACAGACATCTATTATATTGCAGCTTGCAATGAACGTCTTCAAAAACAAAAAATACCTTATAAATCTCTTCCTCTCCTTATGCAATTAATTATGATTGGACCTCATGAAAAAATGTTTGTAACTTCAGATCATAGACTTATGAATAATCCATACTATTATTAAACTTTTTTATTTAGTTGTAATTAAGAAAGTAACTTTAGAATGTTTGATAAAATGAGAGTGTTTCACAATTTAGTGAAAATGGACCTTTTGAAAAGATACACTTCTACTAACATTACTGGTAATGGTAATGGTAGTGGTAAAAAAAGTGTTAATGGTAAAAGTGATCTCCTTGATTTGTCTTGTGGAAAAGGAGGTGATCTACCTAAATGGTATAAATTACCACTCAAATCAGTAATAGGATTTGATATAGATCAAGAATCAATTATAGAAGCAAATAAAAGGCTAAAAATTTATAAAAAGAAAAATCCTAAAAAGAGACTAAATATCTCTTTTTACGGGTCAGATTTGTCAAAAGAGATCATTAAATTACCTAGACAAGTATCTACAATTACAAGCATGTTTGCATTTCATTATTTCTTTAAAGATCGTAGATCCTTTGATACCATTATGGCTACAGTCAATTTGAATCTTAAAAAGGGCGGGTATTTTATAGGATGCATGTTTGATGGAGCTAGACTGCTTGCACATAAGAATACTAAACCTGAACAATTTTATACACATCGTTACAACAAAGCTAACTCCTTTTTTGGTAATAAAATAAGAGTTTATCTAAAAAATACAGTTTTAGATAAACCTACAGATGAGTACATTGTCAATTTTGACAAACTTGTAAAAAAGATGTACTACCAATTTAATTTCAGATTAGTAGAATCTGAAATGTTTGAAGACCTCTTTCCAGTTTTATCTAAAGACATTAAATTGAGTCCAATTGAAAAAGAATGCTCTTATTTGAATAGAACATTTGTATTTCAGAAAATGTAAAATTAAATAAAGTAAGTTACTTTATTCTTCTTGGATTTTTGGTTTTGATTATAGTATTTTACAATCTACATTCAATAGGATCTATAATCTCTTGGGACTTATTTTCTACAGCTAATACTGACGTATACATTTGTTTCATCATCATCCTTTCATTTTCATTTAAAGCTGGATCTAATGAAAATTCATTTAATTTAGCTTTAAACGTATTAAAAAATTTAGGCTCGTGAAATCTTTGGACAAGGCGCACTGCAGCACCGCATGCGAGTAATATAGAGTTTTTTCTGATATCAAGGTCGCGACTGTCATCAACAATGGTAATACCTGTCTTTACAAGCCTGCAGTATTCATTTAATGAGCTTGAGGTCCAATCGAATGCATTAATTTCATCAGAATAATCCTTGACTTTTTTAATTTCGGAGACCATTGATTGCATAATAATTGGTAAAGTGACTTATGTATATTTCTAGCAATTTAGAAATACAAATTAAATTTTATTTTTCAGTTTTAAAAATAGAAAATAGTTGTTAAATATATTCCAATATTAAAGAAATCGTAATAACTTTGTAGTGTGATCTGGTTAGTTGCAATATTGGTATATAGTCTAAAACTGGCTCTAAACACAAGTACACCCAAAATAGCATTCCAGGCACTTAATGCAATCAGTTTTTGCTTTTGTGTTAATTTCATCTTAAAATTAAAATAACTATTACTTTAATTTTTAAATTTTATTTTTTTGGATATAAATTTAGTTGAATGAATCACATACGATTCATTCTGGTATCTAACTGTTTTAATTTTGAAATACTTTATTTTTTATTTTTTTTAGTAATTACCTCGTTACTTCACCCTGTACAAGTGGCGAGTGAGAGCCATAATGTCAATAATAGAAAGCTCATCAATACTCATATCGATTAGCAATTCTTCAAGTCTGTCAAGATCAGTAAATGTACTAGGTGAAATCCCTTTTGTTTTGTAACAATTGATCAATTGATAGAACTCTACTCGGGAATCTAGGTCTTTAATATAATAATTGACGTAATTGTAGTAAAAAATATCAAAGAAGTCAAGATGATATCTTGGATACTTTTTGAGTACATTCAAGAAGATTGGACTGTTCATCTTGACGCATTTATTGAAAAGTGAGATGAAATTCTCCTTTGTAAAATGAGTTGAAAGATATGCATTCATAAACCCCTCTTTCAACTCATTTAATACTGCAGGGTCAAGAGTAAATAGACAGTTGTACATTTCAAAATAGATTGAGAGATCTGCAAATGAAACAGCACTGCCTGGATAAACTTCTTGAAGGTATCTAACAATTGGTGCCCCATTTTGAGGTAAGAATGATGCTAAGATAATGTCTTGAGGGCTAACAGAAATTCCTTTTCTATTCAAATTGAGAATATCATGGACATTTTGCGTGTTAATAATAGTCCCGGCTAAATGTCTGGTTCTCAAAGGTCCTAGTTCTTCAAAGATAGTCATAATCGATTCGAGTCAGTTAAAGTAACGAAGTGACGAAGGTAAATACAAGTGTATCTGTATATTTTCATTTTACTGAAAATATAAATTAAATTTTATTTTGTTAATGAACACAGTTTGAACTTTACAATCAGACTTGTAAATCCTGGATAAACACTTGATATATATTGGATCTGTCCTGTACTTGTAATAGAAAAAGTAACCCCACAGTCATCTCCAATATATTCTTTATTTAATTGAAATCCAGAACCATTTTGTAGTCCCATAATGTCATACAATGCAAATAAATTTGTAGTAGCTATAATTGTAATACTTACAACTGCTTTAAACCCCCGAGTTCCTGTGTAACTCACTGCTAAACCGGTAACGTCAGTTGGTACAGCAACATTTTCAGCCCCACTAAATGACAATTCATGTAGTATATCATCTGTATTTGGTTTCATATTCACACTATTTATAGTTAAATTAGCACTTGACACTAGCCCTGATACTGACAAATTACTCAAAGTCCCGACACTAGTAATTTGCGTTTGACTTGCATTAACTGACAATACATTTGTAGTTTTTGTAAGACCTGTACCAGCAAATATATTGGCAGTAGCTTGTGTAAAAACTAAAGGATCAGTACCAACAATAGACCCTGACACACATTCAAAATACCCAGCAGCAAAGGTACTTCCAGCTAGTATAAACACAATTATACCTAATGCGTTAGACCCAGTATTTAAGTCAGGTGCCCTTGTCGGATTACCGCTAGAATTGACAATGTAAATACCATTTTCTATTGGATCTGTCTGATCCTTCAAGAGTATTCGGTTTCCAGTAACTAAAACGGTGCTATCAATGCTAGCCCCTGGGGTGTAAAATGAAAGTAATTCAGCAGTTGTACTTGCAAGTCGAACAGTCTGTTTAAAATCAGACTTGTAGTAAGTTGTATCAGCATAACTCTTATTTACAGCATCTGTAGGATCAGTAGGGTCTAATAAATTTACAATTTTATTATTTTGAAGATCGATATTATCATTGAAGGTACTTGTACCAGTTACTGTCAACTCAGATAATTCTCCAACTAAAGTTACATGTGGAAGTTCAGTTGCTACAGATAACTCATTGCCTGACTTCACAATTCCGTCTCCAGCTATTATCTCACCTGCTCCTGTGAATTGAATAAAAGTTAAGCTATTTGTACCTACAATATCTGAACCAGTTTCGCTTGAGCATATATAACCTAAATTTTTATTTACAGTTCCTTCTGTAACAAATACAGTCATTCCTGAAGCAAATGAACCAGTTGGAAGATCTATAGTTCTAGTTGGGGAGCCTGTAGAATTTACAGTATACAACCCATTTTCTATCGGATCTATTTGATCTTTTATAAGAATACGGTCACCGAGTACTAAAACTACTGAATCAATAGTACTTCCTACGATGAAATCTGTTAATAGTACTTTAAAACTTGTTGTAGCTACCATTACAGGATTCTTAGGTGATATCCCCTGGACTACAAGATCTACGTAACTTTTAGTTGCAGCATCTGAACTTGCACTAGGACTACCCAGTCCCGTTATCTTATTACTATTTAAATTGATTGTAGATCCCGTATTAAAGGTCGTACTTCCTAATGTATTAGTAGCAGTTGTCGACTCGATTCCGCCAGTAATAGTGAGTAGATCAGTAATGTCTACAGCTGCACCGAAGGTCGTGTAACCTAAGGTATTAGTTGCTGTTGTAGACGTAATTCCTCCTGTCACAGTGAGTAGATCAGTAACGTCTACAGCTGCATCAAATGTCGTGTAGCCTAATGTATTAGTTTCTGTTGTAGACGTAATTCCCCCAGTAACAGTGAGTAGATCAGTAATGTCTACAGCTGCACCGAAGGTCGTGTAACCTAGTGTATTAGTTTCTTCTGTAGAAGTCATTCCACCCCCAATAGTAACAAGGCCTCCGCCAGAACATATATTCACATTATTCGCATTACCATTATTTATATTCAGAGTACTAGTACTATTAATAGCATTTAAACTATTACTTGCCATACTAACTTAAAATTAACTGCCTTATTAATGAATACGCTATAAAATAAAACTAAAATAAAATGAAAATAAAAAGTAAGAATGAAAAATAAATAATACTTACATTATTTATTTTAAATTGTTTTAATCCCAGATGCCATCACAATTGCATTTGGTAAGTTTAGTGGTATCTATACTACTTTGAGTTTTAGGAATAGATTTAAGATACACATCAGTTTTATGATTATATATGTAGTGATGAACAATTTTATTAATCCTATCTTCGCGATCTTTTTTTTCATCTTGTTCTTTTGTCAAAACTGGCGTGAATGGAGCAAATGAATGATATACTGAACTTTCATTCGCCTGAATGAAAGTTGGTGGTTGATAAATTGGAATATAAGTCCCAGAGCAAAAACTCGTAGGAATAATTAAAGAAGTTGTGTTATTCATTTTATTAAATAATCAATTATTATTTATTTGAATTTAAAACGCAATTTAAATTATTCTGATTCAGGTTCTCCAAACAATTCTACAAAAGCTACTGTTTCCTGCAATGTAAACCCGTGGAGTGTCACACCAGAGCCTCCAGACTGTATAGTATAATCAACTGTATCACTAATTTTGATATATGACAAACTAGCGCCATCTGCCTCAAAAACTTCTAGATAAACTATATATTCATTAGATAAATTATCAATAATTTCTTTTTTTGTAAGAGGCTCTAGCGTTTTAAGCTCACCTGAATTACTATAGCTCAGTCTTCTTGTACCAATTGGACGAGAAATAGTTGCTGATAATACACCATTTGACTTGATAATAATGCTAAATTGGTCTTCAGATAATTCAAATGTTTTAGACATAGTTGTAGTTAGTTTAAATTAAAGCAAATTTGCTTTAATTTTTAAATTTTATTTTTAATTTTAGGTTTCAAACTGTTCTCAAGAGGTTTCAACTCAGCCCTTTTATGCATTCAAATATAATTTCTTCATCAGAATAATTTAATACATATGGATATAATGAATGGATTATTTTAGATGGTATGATAGTTCCTTCGGGTATCAATTCAAGAATTTCGGGCTTCAATTTCTTTTCAAAAAACGACTTGTATATCTTATCAATTTGATAGTGATCACATTCTGTAAGTTCCATGCAAAGATCAAATCTTCCTGCTCTGTAAAATGCTGGATCAATTTTCTCAAGGTGATTGGTCGTGACAATAAAGACTGATCCGTATTCTGTAAGAGAACCTTGCATCAAATTTAATATACAATCATATGTAAGATCGCCTTCATTGCCATGAACAATTTCGGTTCTCTTGAAAATGATATCAGTCATAGCATCAATGTCTTCTAGGACAATAATCCCATTTTTTGTATCAGCTTGATTGACATATTTCCATAATTTTTTGAGGTCTTCATTTGTTTTGACATTTTTGAGGTCCATATAATAAATTGGGGCTTGTAGTTCTGTTGCTATAGCTGTAATAGTCGAACTTTTACCACCCCCTGGAACCCCGTGTAATAGAATTCCTAGTTTATAGGGGATACCAAGTCTTTCAAATAAGTCTTCTCTATTTTTGAAACGATCAAGAAGGCCTTTAAGAAGAATTTCATCTTTTTGTTTGAGATACAATGTACTGAAGTCTTTACGTGTAGAACTTATGTATTCACATTGTATTTCTTTAATGATTTCTGTTTCAGGCTTTTCGAATTGTTGACGTGACATTTGTTGACGCGACTGTTGATGCGACTGTTGATGTGATAATTGATGTGATAGTTCACGAGACTGTACCTGTTTAAAGTCTTCCTTTTTTTCAGATACATTAATAATACTTAAATCTGAATCACTACTACTGCCACTACTACCTGAATTTTCTAATTTTTCTGAAAAGTTGGGTGTAATTGTGTCATGCTTTTTAGTCTTTGTCACCATTCTGATATCATATACTTTTACCTTAGATTTTTTATGGTCATCCCCTTTAATAATGATAGTGTCATTGTCTCCCAATTCGATGACAAACCTTTGCCATTCTTGAATTAAATTTAGATTACTTTCTCTTTTAGTTTCAGTAATTTTTATTTGAAGAAAATCTGGAATACTAGAACTGTTACTCTCCTTAACATCCTCAATAAATTTAGGGTTAACTTGAGCCCAAAACCAATTAGACATATCTTTTGTTTCTTTACATTTCAATGTAAATGGCCATTCTCCGCATGTCATAGTATTAGAATTTGAATCATATTCAGATATATCTACTCCAAATAATTTTTTGTGATCTTTTATTTCATCTATTTTATATATGTTATTAATGAAATAAATCAATTGGATTCTTGATTTTTTAGGGTCTTTAAATTTTAATTTTTTATGTAAAATATCAAAAAAAATAGATAGTCCGCTTCTATACCCATATTTTTCATTAAGACTAAATTCAGATTTATTATGATGACCACTTCTATCTAATAGATTATAAAATCCCCAATCAGTCTTTGTAGTCATAGACTCTGAAACTAATAGTTCAAATCTTTTCTTAAAACCATTAAATCGTTCAGGAATAAGGTCAAAGAGGTCTTTCCCTGGAGGAAAATAGTCAGTAATTGACAATTCAGATGATTTAACTGATTTACATCCATTGAGAATGTCAAATGTCATATCAATTTGCTGATCAAGTGAAACTTTAATAAGATCACTTACAATTTCAATATTATTCCATGTTTCAGTTAAGATATATTCATTCTTATTGACTTGTTCAAGTTTTGTATTGACAATATTATACTTTAAAAATTTACTTCCATATAAATTCTTCCAAAATATACTTGTCGGTTTAAATTCAATGTATTCAGAAATAAGAACCTCTGGTACATCTAATTGAATGCAAAGTATCTCTTTTCTTCTAAAGAATAAGTTTTTTAAAGACACATCTTTTAATGTATTAAAAATTGTATTTTTAAATCCCTGAAAATTAAATGATTTGTAATTTTCAGAAATATACTTTTTATAATATTGAATTATACTAATAATAATTTTTTTACCTTCTTCTGCCCCAGCTAATCCTAATAGAATTATCAGTGACTTCCAGTTAAACTTCTCAAATAATCCTTCAAGCATTCTAACAATCCTCAGTGAAATAACTTGATCAATGTATGCTCCAGGGTTTGGAAGATTATTGATTAAAGTTGAACTGTTACTGGTTAGAGAAACATTAGTTTCTGTCATCTTAAAATGGTAATTGTAACAGTTTTTAATTTTGTTTTAATAAACTAAATTTTATTTTTCAAATGGACAAGAATAAGGAGATCCATGTCCTACCTGATATCTTTCTGATATGTCTCCAGAACAGCATTCAAAAACTTTTATCTCGTTTTTACTATTTATTTTATAAACCATATGAAATGACGTATATGGACCAACTGTATGTAATAATACAGAATCTTTAGAGTGTTCAATTTTGATAATATTAGCAACTTTTAGCATATCATTTAAGTTGTTTAAATGTCTCTGTTGAAGTTCTTCGTCGTCCATTTAAATCTATAGTTTAAATTAAACTATAGATTTAAACTTACTTCTAGTTTATTACCTGCAAGACTTATATTTTTGGTAAGATGTATCATTTCTTGAGCTACGATTTTTCTTTTCTTTTTTTATCTTAGAATATAATTTTTTCTTCTTGGTTGTAGTATCATTAAATTCCGAATCAGAGTTGTCGTTTCTGCAAAGATATACATCAGAAGACATATGAGCAAGCAGTTGAAGATTATAAAAACCGCTCATTTATATAGGTCTAGTTAAAAAAATAAAAATTTAAATTTAATAAAAAATGAGAAGTCTTTTAATAACATAAAGTGCTCTCTATAAGAAGTAAAATGGATTTGCCATCTAATTATCGTCTCATACGAATAGCTGGAGACGGTAATTGTTTCTATCGATGTATATCATATGATTTGCATGGCACGCAAGAATATTACCAGGACATCAAAGATGACATTTCAACTGAATTAAAATTAGATCAAGAAGAATACTCTCCGTTTACAACTGTCCCATTCGACGAGTATCTTGAACATTTTGAAAAAGATAATGTTTGGGTCGATAATATTGGAATAGCAGCTTGTGCGAAATCTATAATGAAAAATATTTTTATTTATAATCAATCGAGAGTTCTTATCAATAAGATCTATTGTGGTGCGCGTAGTAGGATACCTAAAATTATACATCTAGAATATTCAGGGAATCATTATAATATATTTAAAGAAGACAAGTACTATCGTGAATTAGATCCAGAATATGATTTTGACGCTTATTTTGAACAAGAACTTAAATCAAATTTTCATACTAATTTAAAATATGACCAGCATATAAATTTTGATTCAGATTCTAATTTAGAATTAGAATACACTTTTGATTCAGGGACAGGGTCCCTAGATATCAATTCTTCTGGGTCACGAGATGTTAGTTCTTCTGACTCAGAATCAGAAGAAGAATTTAAATTTGATTTTCATACAGGTAAACTAAAAAGGGTTCGTTTAAAAAAGATTAATTAATAAAAAAGAATTAGTAAAAGAATGTGTATAATTTCAGGTGAAATAGAAAAAGTATCAAATACTAATATCATTGCAGCTAAAATCAATAAGAATGCACAATTGACAGTCTACTCTAATACTGTTGAAATAAACAAAGACCCAGTAGCCATGATTCTCCCTTACCCTAATAAAAATATTGTACCAAAAATTATCGAGACAAATAAAAATGATTCAAAAGTTTTTGAATTTATCGAAACACATTGTTTCCCTAAACCTCTAACTCTTTCGAATAGTTATAGTGCCGATACATTTTCACGTGGTCGCGGAATTGTACCTCAAAGTTACCTGAGAGTTCATAGAGCTGGAAGTTATAGATACTCGATTGCAAAAGAACTAGGAGATCTTAACAGAGCAGACCCTTCTGTGTTCCAGCTGAAGTCTGGATCTGAATTAACTAATCTCCTAAAAAGCTATTCTGATAAGAATTTTGGTTTTATTGTATGTATTATTGACCTCAGTGCTGAATATACACCATTTGCATATCTAACGAGTGTAATGGACAATGGGTCCTTATTTATTCCAACTAAACACTACCACACTCACGGGCATAATAATAGCAGTACTAGTGGTCACAAAATTTCAGGTAACTACAGCGTTTCGGTTGAAAGAAGAGTTAATGGTGATCTAAATTCTAGTTTTCAACCATTTAATCAATTTTCAAGCACACAGATGTCATCTCCATTTAATACAATCGGAAATAATAGTAATAGTAATTCAGATGAAAATTCAGATGACTGGGATCATACAATTTATATTATTAATGCAAGACCTTCTGTTGCTAATTTAGTATCAATATTAGCAACAGAAGATCTCCCTACTACTAATTATTCATTTTCAAAGTATCTAAATTGCAATTTAGCTGTACCTAAAAATAAAATTATGAAATTTACAAAACAAGGAACTTATGCTAATATTGACATCGTAGTAAAATAAAATTTAATAATAATCAATGTAATTTCATTGATTACGCAATTGCACAGTTGCACAATTACACAATTACACAATTACACAATTACACAATTGTACTTATGGGTGTAGCACTAATCAAGTTTTGTATCCAAGAAGAACATTATCATTATCTAAATTCTACTGTTACCAAAATTGAGATTGAAACAGACCCTACTGAATATAATATTACAATTTATCTTGAAAATGAAATGGATATCTTTTTTGGTGGAATGATAGATCGTTCTGATATAGAATTACCCAGGTCATTTGAAAAGGATATCATTGGTAAGTATATAAGAAGTATAAAATGGATTAAATACAATAATAATATCATTGTAGCTAATCTTGGAGAATTCACAATTACTATGAAAAGTTACAATTATAACCAGTATATCAAAGTATTTAATAGTAGTTACTGCTAAAAGTAAAATAAATAAAAATAGAATTATATAAAAGCTTAAATTGCTTTTATAATTTATAATTTATATTTTATATTTTTATTTTTTAGTATTGATTTAATTACTTACTTTACTTTCTTTCCCAGTTGTCGTCCCATTAGCGAAACATTCAATGTAAGTTAGCCACAATTCGCCGATAAAAGATGTTTTTGACCAAGTCTGATTAGGGCCTACTAGGTTAGAAATGTGGTCAGGGAGAGATATCCCATATTTTTCAAGATGAATTGTATCCCATTCTTTTGTTCTAGATAATAAGTAGTCTCTTGAAACATCATGTTGAATACCAAGTAATTCACAGCATAGTTCTTCATCGGCTGTTTTAACCAAGTCTCTAGTTCGTCGTAGTAATTGCGGGATGTTAGCATCATAAATATCGTATTTTCCATTATTATTTGTTACTTCAAAAAAATGTCTTAATTCCTTTTTACAAAAAGTATCACTAGACATCTCAATTTCAAGATGGTTTTGAATAATATTTTCATCAAAACCTCCATTTCTATTGTTCGAATTTGAAGAATCATTTTTGAATGACAGAAATGATTCTTCAAATTTGACCTTAGACTTCTTCTTATAATTAGACTTGAGCGTCTTTTTAAGAATCATAATAAAAGAATCGATAGTCTTCTTAATCTCTTCAGTTTGAGTCAACTTTCTTTGAGTACGTATAATTTTAATATTAAAACCAATAATACATCCAACAGCAAATACAGCAATCGTTTGGGTAACCAAATTATTCATTGAAACTTTTGAAAATTTAAAGTAAATTACTTTAAATTTTAAATTTTTATTTTCATTTTAGTAGTATTGTTAGAAGTAACAATACAATTGCTTCTAATAATGTACTTTCAGTTACTTCCAGTGCAGTTCTGTATATAAATTATAGCTAGTAGTATAACTAATTTCTTTGGTTATGTTTAGATCAAGTATCTCATTTGGAATTCTTTTAGGTTCAGTGAGTGGGTCTCTAAATGTGTATCTATTAGTAACAGAATCATTTTTATCACAATATACAGTTTGTTGTTCTCGTTCAGTGTATCTGATAGTGTACATATTACTAAAGATATCATTTATCAATGTTCTTACTTCCTCAAGACGATCACTACCTATTTTAGTATGAATTTTAGGGCTACAAACATCAGGATCTTTCAGGTAAGAAATCGAAAAAAGGTCATGAAGTGAGTCCATATATAGATATATTATGATACTTTTTGCAGAATCTTGATCTTGGTCAATAGCTTTCAGACTTTTACAGATAGTTTCCAATTGATTTGGGTTTGAAACTGTTCTCGATAGGTTACAGTTCATTGCAAGCACCATGGTAATTTATTACTTTTTGATAAATTATTTTAAATTTTAATTTAAATATTTAACATTTCAAAGCCGCCGCCTCCAAGAGAACTTCTCATGTTCAACTCAGGGTTTAATACTTCAAATATATCATTCTGTAGTCTAGACTTCAATTTTGAGTCTCTAGAGTCTTTTGGTTCTAAAGAAGGAGCTTTATTTATTTCAATTAACTTTACATTTAAATTCAGATCAGGCTGGATATCACATCCAAATAACTGAAAATTAAGCTTACCTTGGTGACCACTAAGGCGACGTTTAGTCCCGAGTAATACTTTAGTAATACAGTTTCTTATATTTGAAAATAATTTACTTGGGGACAGGCCCTCTTTAGTTAGATAATCTCGAAGATCAGAATGTGTCAATGGGTTTCTAGTGTAAACAGTGCGATCTGACTGGAGCCCTGTTGTTACTGAATCTCGTACATTAGTTGTATAACGATATTTAGATTCAGTATAATATATAAATCCATCATTATAAATATAAGCTTTCAATACATTATTTTCAATAGTAATTAATAGATAGACTCTCATATTAATCTTTCGTAAGTCTATTAAAAAAGGGTCTTTGAGATATTTTTGTATTATAACAAATTCATCAAGATGAAAATGTTCTAATAATTCAGAGTCCAATTCTTTTCTTCTTTTCAAGACAAGTCCTTGTTGCTGCTGTATATTTTTCTTTAATATAAATATTTCTTCCAGGTCTTTACAATTACTTAGGAAATCAGTGATATCACTTTTAGATTCTAAAAGGTAGCATTTAGGAACTAGTTCATTTAATTCTAATTCTCGGTAGTAGTCTTTAAGTGTAGCCCAGAGATAATTTTTGCCTACAATATAGTCCATACCTTTCACCCCTGATACCCATGACACGCACTTTAGCTCTTGGCTACTTAAATTATACAATTCTTCTTCAGCTTCATTGTAACCAGAAAGAAAATAAATACATGGACTGGCAGACGAAAGGCTGCTTATCTGTTTAATCTGAAAATTGTTAAGTATCTCTTTTAATTTACTACTCATAAAACTAGGGTCTTTTATATAGAAAGTAGTCGGAGGTACAATTAGAGAAGATTCATTATATCTTTCATCTAAATACAGTATTAAGATAATAATCAGAAATAATAACAATATGGTAATTACTAACATGACTTAAAAAATTAAAATAGGGCTAGTTAATTGTAACTAGCTATTTTAATTTTTATATTCTTCTTCACAAATCCTGATTATTTTACAGCATCTTTATATATCATTTTAATTGTATAAAATGATGAACCTATATAAATAGTTAATGACACAGCTATTATAATGGCGATCACTATCATCTGAGTATTATTTTGTTAATATAAATCTCAGATTTTAATTTATTTTTTCATACTCAGTTTCATCATGTTCAGAGCCTGAATTAAGATTGATATCTTCAAAAATATTGTCACCATACCTAGGATCTACTGATCCGTACCTAGGATCTACTGATCCGTACCTAGGATCTACCGGAGTGTACATAGGGTCTACCAGGGGGTACCTAAGCCCAAGTTGACTTGGACTTACCCCAAATGTATTAGTATTTAATTTCTTGAAATCAAAACTTTGATAACCTTTACCTGAATCTGATAAATTTAGACCACCAAATGATGTTACTTCTTTATTATCTTCATAATATTTTCTTTTTTTATAAATAGATTTTGGGGAATTAACATTACTATTGACATTAACATTACCATTACCGTTACCATTACCGTTACCGTTACCATTACCGTTACCATTACCATTAAGATCTGAAAAATTTAGACTACTATTACAATTAAATCCCTTTTTAACTTGTGATTCTTCCTGTAAAATACCTGTAACATTAACCAATTTCATTTCTGGATTAGAAAATTTGATATAGCCGTATTTATATAAAAATAGGCCATAAAATAAAGCTAATCCGTGTAAAACTAGAAGAAAGACAGCTAGGTCACTTACAAGTCGTCTAGATTCGATAAGATCTTGAACAAAAGCTTCAGTATACTTATTTTCACATTTGCATTTAAAAGGAAGTGTTGCTGTAGTAATAGGTTTTTGAAGTACAGAACAAAATTTATTCACAAGAAAATTTACTAATCCATTAAATGGTTCTTTTTCAGATGATACACTGCTAAAGATTATAGACACGAGGTAATTGAGGTAATTGAACATATTTTCTTTCGGCTTGTTCAATTATCTTTTTATTTTTTTAAATTACATTTTATTTTTTCTTTAAGGTTTTCTTAAGTTTCTTGCTTCTCGTTTTTTTAACAGACTTTCTCACTTTTCTTCCTCCAGTAACTACTTGAGGTCTATCAAATTTTTGTCTAAAATTAGATCTAATTTCATCTATCTGTTTTTGGAAAGGTGTTCTATCATTAGGATTTGGCGGAGGTGCTGGAATATGATGTTTTAATTTGTTTCTTGCTTCAAGAATTTGCTTTTGAAATGCACTCATAGGTTCTGACCCAAATCCAGCTAAACGATCCGTGATACTAACTGGTAGACCTTGAGGTAAACTACTATTTCTGTATTTATCTATAAGTGCAGCTCTATTGTAGTATGCAGCTGTAGCTCCTAATCCACTTAAAGCTCCTAGTCCAAGAAGCCCCATGTTCTTCTTAGACATTCCTCCAACTTTTCTTTTGACTGAAGACTTTCTTTTAACTGTCTTCTTAATCACCCTTTTAATTACAGCCATACTTTCTTTGATTATTTTATTATGATATATTAATAGAAATAAAAATTAGATTTCCAATAATAGAATCGTATATTAAAATTTTATGTAAAGAAATAGATTTAGTTAATAATACCCTTGTATTCCAACAAAATGACAAAGGTCTGTGTAATGACAAAGGTCCGT
>ERZ1292645.457-Hain-H14-02um-R2-457-length-14975-cov-13_pt1 | contig 14975 bp, 16 predicted proteins | sample MGYA00564401_ERZ1292645 | MGnify/ENA primary metagenome ERZ1292645 (study PRJEB36523, sample SAMEA6512644) | groundwater metagenome | collected 2019-01-09 | study: AquaDiva: Metagenomics assemblies of 32 groundwater samples | reverse complement strand
AGAATAAAAATGGCAAGAGAAATGCTTTTAAATGAAAATGCAAAAGTTTAGTTATAAACTATGACAATGCGAGCTGATGGGCATGGCAGATCGCTGATAGCCTCCAGGTTAGGATGTGGTACTGTGTCTTCCATTGGCGCTACCGATGAGGGGGATACAGTGAAACCATTTTAATCACGCTCCATTTTTTTTTGGCAACAGCCTTTTCAACTAAATTCCCAAAACCGAAAACTATTTAAATATAAAAATTAATGATTAAATTGTCAATTAAAAAAGAGGATTAAAATCACTGAAGATAAAGGGAATAAAGGTAAAATAGTTGATAGAACAAATTACGGTATTCTTGGAATAGTTGCGATTGTTGCTGTTGTCGGTTTGGTTATTTTATTTATGGGCAGGTTTGAACTTGAGCAAGTGGCTGCATCAGATGGGGGAGACAGCATAACAGCCCAGTTATTTCACTCTTCAAGACAAGATTGTGCTACTTCTTCTACGCGTTCTTGCTATGATAAGCAGACTGGAAAAAAGATTATTGGGTTGGAGCCAAAAGGCGGCGAGAAGGCGTTTGCAGCTTGCTTAAAAAATGCTGCCCCGAATTATTATGGGACATTAACAATAAATACTCCTAAATGTGACGCAGAGCAATTCGACTATTGCTACGACGGAAGAAGCAATACCATGCTTAGAAAGTTTGAAGGTCAGTGCACAACCTCAAAACCAAATCCAATAGACTGTTCATCTATTCCATTCATTGAATTTGTTAGTGGAGTAGAAGAAGGCTGGGATAGTCCAACGATTAATCTAGGCTTGCGTACGATATTTCACTCGAAAAGCGGTCCATTGTATATTGGCGGCTTCCAATATGTGGCAACAGGTACTTTACCATCCTATCAATATGTTGCGAAAGTGTTCAAATCCGTGGACACTGTCAATTGGGTTGGAGTGGCGCTACCAAACGACAATTCATTATTTGGATTTATCAGAAGGATAATAGATGGCTCTAATGGTGCGCTTTATGCGGCAGGCAGTTGGCTATGGAAAAGCACTGATGGAGGGAATACGTGGTTAATAATATCAAAATCGATTGCTGATATGACAGCAAGCGCTTCAGTTCAAGATGTGCTTCAATCGAAAGATGGCTCATTAATTGCTCTTGTTTATAAAACTCAACCGACTTACTATAATGAGGTCTACAAAAGCTATGATGGGGGAAAGACGTGGCAACTTATTCTTGGTACTATTTTTCAATCTAACCCCTCTTATAATTTTATAGAAGCTGATGACGGCAGCTTAATTTTTTCTACAAATAATGGGGACATTTACCTTTATTCAAATGGTGCGCTTACCAAAATACTAACTACTGATATATACCAAGGCAACCTTCACTTTTTGAAGGCAAAGGACGGCACAATTTACTTTATCGCTGCAAATCCAGAAAAGCCGAGCGGACCTTTAGTATCTTATCAGTCAACTGACAATGGCAGAAATTGGATAAGAACAGGAGAATTGCCATATTCTAGCTTTTTTGCGTGGGAAGCGCCCATTGAAAGCCCTGACGGCTCTATTTGGGCTATTGCAAATACACCTTGTTGGCAGAGTACCATTTATAAATCAAGTGATAGGGGTGTTAGTTGGAGTGCAGTAGCAACAGCACCGCTTAACCTCGATGTGAAATATGATCTCGTTTCATTTATTGGTCCTAAGATTATGGATATTGCGGAGAGTGAAGGGAAAATTTACTCCATACCGTACAGTTTTGGTGCAGTATTTTCAACGCCTTAATAACAGAATATAACAATTATTGGATGGAAATAAGTTTGAGCATGAATTCCTTGAAGGATAGTGCAAAAAAGCTGCTGATAACATAACTAATCAAAATGAGCAAAATTCGATTAAGAATAAATACTGTCTATTTAATTTTAGTTATTCTTATTATTTTGTTTTCTGGGTGCTCGTCCCAAGAACCTAAATCAGTCTGCGGCAACCAAATTGTTGAAGCAGGAGAATCCTGTGATGGCGCCGGCTGTCCTAGTGATAAAATATGCACGGAAAAATGCAAGTGTGAGTCACTTTCACCGCCTGCATTGCCTGAATAAAAAATGAAAAGAAATGATAAAATTAAATTAATTTTGGCATTTATTGTAATTTTAACCCTTTTTATGGCTGCAAATACTAATGCACAATCAAGCCCTTACACACATTCACAAAGCATAACATGCGGCAATAACTTATGCGAGGCATCATCGCTCGAGCTTAAGATAGGCGAAGAGAAGAGTAAGTTTATAGGCAAACAATCATACACTTTCAAGCTTGTGAATATTGAAAAAATAGAAAATCCGTATTTGACATACAATTTTTATCTAAGCATTAATAACGGCCCTTCTATGCTTGCAGATGAAGCAAAGAAGCAATACAATGTTGATTTTAATTGCTGCGCCTTGATTGGCATGCAAGAAGAAGTACAATCAAACCCTAAAGAGGTGCAAATAAATTTTGCTGAAGACAAGATATGCAACGTTCCGGATTGCGCCTTTCCAGTCGAGCTTAATTTGTACAAAAAATGGAATCTTGTCCCGCTTTACTTTTTGCAAGGGGGCGGTTCAGGCTCATCAGCTGTAGAAGATGCCCTTAAGAAAGGAACATGCAAACTTCAGGATTTTACAGCTATATACGGGTATGATTCAATCAGCAGCAAATATGTCAATCTTTATAGCTGGGGTAGGAGTCCCTCAGATTTTTCAACTTCTTTATCTAATTTTGGCAGAATTGATGAATCTAAGAGGCTACTTATCGGTACTCCATTTAATTCTGCCTGGATTTATTCCAATAGCCAATGCAAGCTTGCTGCAGAAGTTCCTACTACATTTAAAAATTTCTTATTGTTTTTAGCAGCTGCAGGTGCAGACCGAACAGAAACAGCATCAGCTGCATTTCGACCAGGGGAGCAGCCACCTCCACCACAAACAAGAACAATAGAGGGTATAAAGTTTCCACCAAGCTGGAACTTCTTTATGGGAAGCCCAGATATGGAAGGAAAGAGTTTGAATGAAATAAACGGTAACTGCAATATCGAAAAGGCAATTACATTTGACGCAAGCTCCCAATCTTGGAAGCCGCTTACAGCAGGAGTTGGAATATTAACCAATTTTGTTTTTAAAGTGACAAACAAATGTATGCTCGGAATGCCGCAAGTAGCTCCTCCCGAAGTACCGACATAAAATTACCTAATCGATTACAGAAATTCTAGATTTTGTCATATACAAAAATAAATTTAATGCTCCCGCCGAGCGTCTATCCTTAGTCGCAATGCCCACCCTTTTCCAGCTTATTTTTCTTTTACTATAAACCTACAAGTATTTTATTTTTGCGGATTCTAGACGAGTTTTTGTTTAAACGAAAAAGGTTAAAATTATTTGAGTAAATAGCTCAAATAAATAGAAAGATTTAAATAGTTATAGATTATTTGAGTAAATAGCTCAAATAAAATGTGGCTTCAAAAATGGATTTGGGACAGGTACAGGGAATTAAGGCTTAAGATAGGGATAAATACAGGCTTTACTTTTGAGGAAGCCAAAAATATATTGAGCTATGATTCTGAGCAAACATTGTACAAAGTCCTGAACGAGCTTGAAAAACTTAGTATAATACAGGTTGAAAGGGCAAAGGGAGATGAGAGGCAGAAAAAGTACAAGATAGTTTTAGATTTAAAAGACCTGCCTTATGCCGGATTAACTGTTCCAACAGATTATGGGCATTTAGAGCCAATGTACAGGCCAAGAGATATGCTTTTTGAGGCTGGCTCTATGGCAGTTTATGGAACAACTGCTATGCCCCCAAGCAAGGCTTTCAACAAGGTTTATGATAGGGAAGGCAAGGATTTCATAACATTAATGCCAAAAAGCCCAGCAAAAACTGTTGAAGAGCTTTTAATTGAAGCTTTAAAGGAGTTTAAGTCAGCAGAAGTAATACTTAGGGTTATTGTAAATTCAAGAATTGAGTTAGATAATGTGATAAGAAATTTGAATTCCTACCAAAAAAGGTATCTTGGGAGTTTACTGGAAATTCTGAATAAGAAAGAATATAAAAGCATTGTAAGCTCTTTATACAAAGCAACAGAAAAAGACAAAAGAGTATTTTCAATTTACCCTAAAGTAAGGGAAATGCCAAAAGAGTACAAGGAAATTGGCAAAAAATGGCGAATATATCTTAACACAGAAAAGGTAGATGTAAATGAATTACGAAGAAGCTGAAAAATTATCCTTGATATTGACTGATAATTTATGCAACCAGATATTAAAGAAGATAAAACACTTTGTCATAGGCGGTTGGGCAACCACAGCTTACTGCGGCAATATAAGATTTACAGCTGATGTGGACATAATGACAATGCCGCTATCAACAATGCCCGTTATAAAGGCATTTGACGGGGATTGGAGCACTAGGAAGATATTTTACGGGGTTCAAGCCAAGCACAAAAAAACAGGGATTGAGGTTCATGTAAACACCATAAGCAACATGCAGGATAGGAGCACAAACACAAAAATATCTATTCTGGGCGAATTGTTTGAGCCTACAGTAAGATCAAAAATAAGAGGGCTTTATTTTAAAAAAGAGATTGAAATTCCAGTCTGCCCTTTTAATTATTTGTTAACCCTAAAAGCCATACCAAACAGATTAAAGGATGATTTTGATTTTTGCTTGTTATTGTTGAATAAGAATTATTCTGCTGATGAATTTACGCATTACTTAAAGAAATGCGCAGATGCTAAGCAATTCCTAAATAAATGCAAGAGAATTGCTAATAGAGAATACTTTTTCAACTTGCCAAAAAGCGTGATTACAAATTATACGTTTGACTCAATTAAGTTCAAAGCGGTTTCAAGAAGAATTGAAGAGATAAAGAATTTGATGCTACCCACTTAATTGACTTGTCATCGACAAATAAAAAGTTATGCTCCCGCCGAGTATAACCTTGTTTTGAGATTATTTATGGGTGTTTATATCACTAAAATTGATTTATAGTTCTTCTTATTTTTTACCATCCCTGATTCTTGCCATTGCTCAAAGCTACGCCATTTGGCTTAATCCCCACCTTTATTGTTTTAGTTATTGTGTCGGATTCAATATTTAGGACAGACAGGCTGTCTTCCCAAGTGTTTGTGACATATGCAAGCTTTCCATCTGCACTGTAAGCTATGCCATGAGCCCCCTGTCCAGCTGGAATTTCTTTTACCAGCTCAAATTTCTCTATGTCAATTTTATGAATAACTGCATTTCTCATGTCAGGCACATAAAGATACTTGTTACCCGGGTAAACGGGAGTTTGTATAGGACCGACTAAATCCCCTTTATCAAAGCCAATTCTTCCAATAACTTTTTCTTCTGCATTGCTTATTTTATAAATTTCGAATGACTTTCCGCAAGTCACGAATGAGTGCCTGTCGTCACTTGTTATTCCCATTGCAACTGCCGTGTCGCATTTTTTTCCTTCAAATTCCAAAACTATCCTTTTTTGATTGCCTGTTTCGATGTCAACTATACTTACATCGTGGCTCCTCATATTTGGTACATAAAGCTTTTTTCCGTCATTGCTTAGAACAAAGCCGTGTGGACCTTCCCCGACCTCAAAGATTCTCGTGATTTTTTCTATTTCCAGGCTAACCTCAACTATGGTGTTGCCGCCCTCTCGTGAGACATAAACAAATGCTCCGTCTCTGCTCGGCACTGCGTGGGCCGCCATATCCTCCATAGGAATTGAATGCGCAATCTCAAGGGTTGTTGCATCTATTATGCGCAAGTAAGGGATATGCCCCGCATGCCCATCAGGTTGCACTTCCTCTTCCCCTTCATGGTTTGTTGCATAAACATACCTTCCAAGAGGGTCAACATTTACATTATGGGGCATACCGCCCAGTTTTATGATTTTGATTATTTTTAAAGAATTGGTATCTATAACGGAAATGGTTCCGTCGCCTTCATTGGCTACATACACCTTTGTCGCTTCGTAATTTTCCGATTTCGAATTGCAGCCCACCAGAGCAAAAACTATTGCAAGCACACAAACAATAAAACCTCTAAACACCTGTTTTTTTGTCATTTTTCTGCCATCTTTAATTATATTAGAATAGCTTTTATAAAACTTCTCTTTTTTTAGCGAAAAAGTTAAATGCTCCCACCGAACCATAAACAAATTCGTTAAAAATTAGGGAATTTTTATTTTAACTTCGCTAACTTTAAATAAATTATTAAAAAATTCATTCTATATGGGAAAGAAATACACTCTTGTTTTTGCAAGTTTTAAAAAAGAAAACTTTATATAGGTGAAATATTCTTACAAACTTTATGCAAACAATCACAGTACCAAAATCCGAACTTGAACAGTTACACTGTGAATTAGAAACGCTTAGAAATTCTGGATTATACAAAAGGCTATTGGAGTTTGAAAAGAACATTGCTGAAGGAAGAAGAAATATCAATTAAATGGAGGTGTCAAAAAATGAAAAGAGCATTACTTTTTGTGATTATTGTAGTAATGATAACAGCGACATCAGTATTTGCGGACAAGCCGACGCAAGTTGACAACAACGGAAACGAGATTTCATGGGAGGCTTCAAGTGGCTGCGCTAAAATACAGTCTGGATCGATAACAGACTCGGTCGGTAATCCACTTGCCACGGGATTTGACCAATATGGGTATAATTACCAAGCCCACCTGTTTGTGGGAACATATGACAGTGTGGACCGTAATATCGACGGCACGTATTGGGGCAGCACAGGCGATTACGTAGACGACGGCCTGATAATGAAGTGGAGCGACCCATGGCTTGCTAACGTTGATTGCAACGGGGACGGCAAGCTGGATCGTGGACTGGTGGATGGAGTTGTCGGCGGCACAAGCCTAGGCTGGCTAACAAACCAGAATGAAGGCGACTACGACTCAAACGGCGACGGAACTCAGGATGCCCACTACACCTATTTCACAAAAATAGTGTGGACTGGCACTGGCAGCCCTCTATGGGGTCAATACACAATTATCCAAGAAGTCTACAATGACCCAATCGGCGGATTCCACGGGCTTCAATCCAAAATAGGAGCGCCCGGCTTCGGACTCAATAATCAGTGGACAGTTTTAGCCTGAAACGCAACATTTTTTTCTTTTTTTCTTATTCTTTATTTTTTGCAACCTATAAATACTCCTTAATTCTCAGGCATTTCAATATGCTCCACCCACTTAATTGGCTTATCGTCTATAAATGAAAATAAATGCTCCCGCCGAACCTACAACGAATTTGTTAAAGATTAGGGAATATTAGAATTTAAGCTGGAATAATATTTTCAACTTGGAACTCTTTTAATAGGCTGGGGTTTCCGTATAGTAAAAGGGATGGTTTGTTTCCGCATTTTTTATGCCTACCTTTTTAAATGGGCATTTCATTCTTAAGCGTATGGACAAGCGCTTTTTGCCTGTGTCATTTGAAGAGGGAAAACGGCACTATAAGGATTTCGCCGGGTTTGATGTAGTTTTTGTCACGGGCGACCCTTACTATGACCACCCTTTAAGCGGGACGGCAATCATCTCAAGGCTGCTTGACAGGAAGGGCTACAATGTTGGCATAATCTCCCAGCCTGTAAAAGACGAAGATTACAAGGCATGCGGCAAGCCAAAATATTTTTTCTGTATAACCTCGGGGTTGCTTGACTCAATGCTCGCAAACTACACACCAATGCTGAAAAAAAGGGAAGATATCCTTGTTCCTGAAAGGGCGCTGATGGTCTACACCCAGAAAGTCAAGGAGCGGTTTAAAGGCTGCATTACTGTGCTCGGCGGCGTCGAGGCAACCATAAGAAGGTTCACGCATTTTGACTATAAGGACAATTGTCTAAGAAGGGGCATCCTCAACGACACAAAAGCTGACCTGCTGCTTTTCGGGAATGCCGAGCGTTCCATCCTGGATTTATTGGAAAGAATGAAAAAAATAAAAGCGAATTCGTTTGGCAGAATGACTAAAAATTTGGATTTAAATTCTATCGAAGGCGTTTCTTTCAGGGTTAAAAAAGAAGAGGTAAGCCCTAAGATAAGAAATCTTCCGTCTTATGAAGAGTGCGTTTCCGACAGGGAAAAATTCAGTCTTTTAACCAGGACGTGCTATCTTCTTCCCGATGAGCCGTTCATTGAAGGCTGCGGCAGCGGCTTCATACAGCACAACAGGCCGTGCCACACTCTTGCTGAAAAGGAAATTGATTATGTGTATGATTCGCCTTTCATAAGGGAATTGCACCCGCTGTCAAGGAACTTTGAACTCAATAAAAAAATGGTTGAAAATCTCGCGGCTTCAGTCGTGATTGGGAGGGGGTGCTGGGGTTCATGCTCATTCTGCGTCATCCCGCTTGTCCAGGGAAAGGAAGTTGCTAAAAGGAGCAGGGAAAGTGTCATACGCGAGATTGAAGTGCTTTACGCCTCGGGAACCAAAAAAATAAATGATCTGACACTGCCGACGCTGAACATGTATGGCTCAAGGTGCGCGCTTTACAAGCATGAGTCAAAAATTTATTCTCCGATACTAGGTGAAATGATTGCCGTTTATGACAAAAAAGAATACTGTAACCAGGAATGCGTAGGGTGCAAATACAGGGTACTAAGCGATGATTTATACCCTATTCTTGAGGAAGTTGAAAAGCTTAACAAGAAATATCCAGGCACTTCCATGGAATTAAGGAGTGCAATAAGGCATGACCTCATTCTCGGGCAGAAAGGGCTTTTCAGGAAGATTATGCAGTTTGTCACAAGGCTAAAAATAGCACCTGAGAGTTTAAGCGATACAGTGCTTAATCAGATGAACAAGGCAACGGCATCGGCGTTCAGGGAATTTCTTGAAGAATACAAAAAAGTGAACAAAGAGCAGGGCACAAGCAAAAACCTTGTTCCTTATTTCATGGCGGCGCATCCCGGAAGCACGAAAGAAAGCATGGAAGAGACAAAGAAATTCTGCAAAGAGAACGGCCTTTTTGTCAATCTGACGCAGGTGTTTACGCCAACGCCCGGCACTTTGTCGACTGCAATGTATTTCACCGGGAAAAACCCGATGACCGGGGAAAAAGTCCACGTTCCCAGGGCTTTTAGGGAAAAGAAAAACCAGAAGAATATTCTTTTGAGCAAGGAAGAGGAAATTGTGGATGACAACGGATGATAATTTTAGCAAACTATTTTAAACTTGCAGCTAACACGCAAAACCCATGTTCATTCCAAAAAAATACGGCCAGAGCAGGATTGACAAATGTCCTTTCTGCCTGAGGCAGGCGACGTCAATCAACAGGCAGAAGGTTCCTGTGTGCGCGGCACATAAAGCGGAACTGCTTGATGGGCTGAAATGCGTCTGCGGCTCGGTTCTGGACATATTGAGCGGCAAATTCGGAACATTTTTTTCATGCGTGAAATGCGGCAACATAAACATGAAGAAGGCAATGGAATACAACGATGTAAAGCCCAAAATGCGCAACCAAAGCTTTCTTGAAAAACAAAGCAAGGAAATGACTGTGAGGAGCGATGACCCGAGATATTTTGACTAAGCATATTGAGCTGAACGCATTCTTGAGGATAAATGGGCTTAAAGGGACAGGTGGAAAAATTAAATTAATAATCCGCTCAGGAGCTGTCAAGGTTAACGGAGAAACTGAAACGAGAAACAAAAGAAAATTAAAAGATGGGGATGTTGTCGAATACCTTGGCAATAAATACAAGGTTGAGGAGAAATTAATAAAATGAACTACAAGGGGCTTGAGCTGGACAAATTTCAGGAGGATGCGATAAAAAACATCGAGCACAACAAGTCAGTTGTAGTTTCAGCTCCAACAGGTTCGGGAAAAACGCTTATTGCAGACTACATTATTGAAAGGGATTTTAGGAAAGGGGTTAGGGTGATTTATACCGCTCCAATCAAGGCGCTTTCAAACCAGAAATACAAGGAGTTCTCAAGAAGCTACGGGGAAAAAAATGTTGGCATAATCACTGGAGACGTACAGAAAAACACTGATGCGCTCATACTTATAATGACCACGGAGATTTATCGCAACATGGTGCTTGGCAATGACCCTTTCGTCAGCGAAGTATCTTATGTGATTTTTGATGAGATACATTACATAAACGACATTGAAAGGGGATATGTTTGGGAGGAATCGATAATCTTCTCCAAACCGAATGTTAGGGTCCTGTGCCTGTCTGCAACCATCCCGAATGCAGAGGAATTCGCAAGGTGGATTGAAGCGATAAAAGGGCATGAAGTGGTTGTTGTCAGGCATGATGAAAGGCCAGTTCCGCTTCATGTGAATTTTTACGATGCAGAGCTCGGAGTTACAACGCTGAAAAACCTCAAAGAAGTTATGGAAATCCCAGATTATCACAAAGTTGTCCACAAGCACCCTAAGTTCAGGCCAAGGCAAAAATCAGGAATCCCCTCCCATTTTGAGCTTATAAGGGAAATAAGGAGCAATTTACCATGCCTTTTCTTCAGCTTTTCGAGGATTGGATGCCAGAAAAAAGCGCTTGAGCTTTTCCAGAAAAATATGTTTCAGATTAACCCTGAAATTTCCGCCTTTGTGAGGGGCAGGCTTTCAACCACATCTCCTGAAATAAACAAGCTGGACTCAGCTAAAATACTTAGGAGGATACTGCCGTATGGCATTGCATTCCATCATGCAGGCCTGCTTCCAATACTTAAGGAGATTGTGGAGGAGCTTTTCGAGAAAGGGCTTATAAAAGTCCTGTATACAACAGAAACTTTTGCAGTCGGGATAAATATGCCGGCGAAAAGCGTCTGCTTCGAGGCATTGAGGAAATTTGACGGTATATCATTCAGGCTGATGAACTCAAAGGAATATTTTCAGATTGCGGGACGGGCAGGAAGAAGAGGCATTGACAGGGAAGGGTTTGTCTACATAATGGTTGAAAGGAAATTCTTTGAGCATGACAGGATAAAAAGAATAATCAGCTCGGACACCTCGCCTATAACATCCCAGTTCAGGCTTTCTGTGAATACGGTCTTAAATTTAATAATGCAGCATGATGAAAAGGAAATTGACGATATACTTTGCAAAAGCTTCCATTCTTTCCAGAAATACGGGAAAAATTTCATGAACAGGGAGAATATAGTGAGCCACAATACATTCTACAACTGCAGAAAGAAGCTCGAAAAAATGGGGTATGTTCTTGGAAACACACTGACTGAAAAGGGAATTTTTGCCTCCAAAATATACTCTGACGAGATTTTGATTGGTGAAATGTTCGCGACTGGCTTTTACACAAGGCTGAACGAATACCAGATGCTCATGGCCATAGCATGCCTGTGCTATGAAGCAAGGGAAAAAACGGAATTCTTCAGGAGACACCATTCAAAATTATCAGACGGGCTTAAAAGGATGGTGTGGGAAAATGATTACATCAAAAATGAAAAGCGCTTCAGGGAAATCGGGAACCTGACTGCATTGATACATCCGCTTTATCACGGGCAAAATCTGCTGAAAATAATTGAAAATACAAATTTGCTGGAAGGTGACCTGATAAGGTTCTTCAGGCAGATTGAGGACAGGCTCAGGCAGATAAAGAGCGCGACAGATGACAGAAGCTTGAGGGACATGCTTTCAAACTGCCAGAAGATTGTCGAGGACTGCGTTGGAGAATTCGATACAATCTGATTTCTCTTGGAATTTCACGCTTGAACAATCTTTTTAGGATTCAATGCGTAGTTTTTTATATGAGGCTGCTTAAGTTGGTCCATGAAGAAAGGATTCTGGATTGTTGTAAAAGACATTATAAGGCAGGCAGATGTTGTCCTGGAAATCCTGGATGCAAGAATGCCTGAGCTTACAAGAAACAGGCGCCTGGAGCAGTACGTTAAGTCATTAGGGAAAAAACTGATAATTGTGATAAACAAAAAAGACCTGATATCCGAGGAGGCTATCAGGAACCTAGAAAAAAACTATTCCGGCCATAATTATGCGCTTGTATGCTCAAAGAGTCACAAGGGGATGAGCAGATTCATCGGCATGATAAAAACCAAGGCAAAAAAAGATTCATTGAAAGTGGCTGTTGTAGGGTATCCGAATACAGGCAAAAGCTCCCTTGTAAACATCCTGTCAAGAGGAGGGAAGGCAAAAACGGGTTCGGAATCAGGCATGACAAGAGGGATGCAGTTGATTGGAGGCAAAGGAGGCCTAGTGCTGATAGACACTCCAGGAGTTGTGCCCTATGAAGACAGGGAAGAAATACTGCTTGGGCTTACATCTGCAGTCAGCCCAGACAAGCTAAAAGACCCGGAGTCTGTTGCATACGAGCTTATTGGCATATTCAAGAAAAGCAACCCTACTGCACTCGAAAAAGAATATGGCATTGACCCAAGCATTGAGCCTGAAGAACTGCTCTTGGAGTTCGGGAAAAAAAAGTGCATGCTCATTAAAGGCGGGATTGTTGACGAGAGAAGGGCCGCAATCCAGTTTCTTACGGACTGGCATAAAGGCAGGATAAGAGTTTGAGATAAAAACGCCGGGGGACCGGTTTATTGATGGGTAGGTAATCAAAAAGATTAAATAATCTACCTATAAAAAGAAAATCATGCTCCCGCCGAACCTGCAGCAAAAACGTTAAAAATCAGGGATTTTCTATAACTTTTCTGATACGAAAACCAAAACAGAAAGTTTTAAATATATACTACGCCAATAAAGCCTTATGCAAAAGAAAAAAGTACAAAACTTCACTGTAGTCATAGAGAAAGACGAAGATGGGTACTATGTTGGTTATGTTCCTTCTATTAGGGGTTGCCATACTCAAGGCAAAACACTTGACGAGTTGATGAAAAATATCAAAGAAGCAATAGAGTTATGCTTAGAGGTTGAAGGCAAAGAAATAGAACAAGAAAAGTTTGTCGGTGTCCAAAGTATAGAGGTTTCTTTATGAATGGCAAGTTGCCATTGCTTGACGCTAAGGAATTAATCAAAATTCTTACCAAGATGGGCTTCGAGGTGATAAGGCAGAGAGGAAGCCATGTTTATTTAAAGCACAAAGATAGTAGATTTACTATTGTGCCTTTACATAGTGGCAGAGATATAGGAAGAGGATTGTTGAAAAGAATTCTTAATGAGATTGATATGTCAAGAGAGGAGTTTTTGAAGTTTTGTAAATAAAAAAATTATTTTTTATTTTTTAATATGTAATGATACCAATATATTGGCATTGTAATAAATCCTAGAGTAATGAAAGAAAATTGCCAAATTTTTTGGTTAATGTTTTTGAGTTTATTTGCATCTATACAATAAACAATAACAGGGAGATATATCACAATTAATAATATCCTAAGAGTATAATTGAGTAATCTCGATTCAGGAACTCCATTTGACTTGAATAAAATAATTATTATGAAAATTAAAATTAAAGGGTAGAATGCCAGAAATCCGTACATGAGTTTTTTATAAAATAGTAGGCAGAATACCCACAAATTTATTTGTGGGATGAATGCCGTGCCTCATTCCAGTATTTGTGCAAGAGGCAACATAATCAAATGATTTATATATTTCTACTATTATAAACAGGTTATGAAGTTTGAATTAAAAGAGTACCATCATGGGATTACTAATGAAGAATTAATCGCAGATTTAAAGCGTGTTGCTAAAGAATTAAAGAAAGATACAGTAACTCATTTTGAAATTGATGAAAAAGGAAAATATTCTACCAATACCTATGTCCGAAGATTTGGAAGTTGGTTAAAAGCATTAGATAAAGCTGGTTTGAAAAAGACAATTAATATGAATACCACAGAAGAAGAATTATTTCAAAATCTTGAGGAAGTTTGGGTAAAACTCGGACGACAACCAAATTATGGCGAAATGACTTCTCCTCTTTCAAAATACCATCGTGGAACATACGAAAGAAGATATGGAACGTGGAGAAAAGCATTAGAAAAATTTGTTACACACATTAACAAAGAAGAGAATTTATCTTCAGAGAAAGCAATAGAAAAGTTAAAAATTCTACCAAGCACCAATCATAAAACAGGAAGAGGAATTAATTGGCGTCTACGCTTTATCGTGATGAAGCGGGACAATTTCAAATGTAAACACTGCGGAAGGTCGCCAGCAACAGATAGTACAATTATTCTTCATGTAGACCATATAAAACCATATTCAAAAGGTGGAGAAACCATTCAAGAAAATTTACAAACCCTATGTTCTAAATGTAATATTGGAAAAAGTGATTTACAAGACTGACTATGTTCTGATAGTATAATCAACTAAGGAAATCTCCTATCTTTAATTGTCCTTTCAATTCAGTAGGACAGCCATAAATATCATACTCAAAAACATCTTTTCCCATCTGCTCTTGGATGTATCTCTTGACTTGTTCCTGTGAAACATGACCTGCTGAACCACAGTAATAACCTCTTGCCCAGAGGTTGTCAAATCCACTTCCAAAGTGCTGTTTGTATCCAAGATACCTTAAATCTGGAAAACATCTTCTCAACTGTATTGAAGTGTTGCCTTTTAGCTTATGGATAATCTTAAATGGCGTTACTGTTGGCTTTGCACCTACAAACAAGTGCAGATGGTCTGGCATAATCTCTAATGCCAGATTGCTAATGCTCATTTCTTGGCATTGCCCTTCAATAATTGCTTTCAGAACTTCAACAACCTTTCCAGTCAATATTGGCTTCCTGTATTTTGGAATCCAAATGATGTGGTAATTGATGTTGTATTTGCAATGGTGAGATGTCCTCACAGTTGCGATTTTACTCTCGATTTTGTGCACTTCTGGATTAAAGTGCGGATATAGTTTTTTAGTCATAGTGACCACCTCATGCTGAAGGTGGTTGCTTGTATCGTTAGGGGGTTCTCGTTAAGCGAACCATACATTAAATTTTTAGCGTAGCGACCTCTGCAAGAGGGAAAAGTTTAAGTTAAATGGTTTGCGTGAGAAACCCCCAGCTTTAGCT
>ERZ1292645.455-Hain-H14-02um-R2-455-length-14992-cov-7_pt1 | contig 14992 bp, 12 predicted proteins | sample MGYA00564401_ERZ1292645 | MGnify/ENA primary metagenome ERZ1292645 (study PRJEB36523, sample SAMEA6512644) | groundwater metagenome | collected 2019-01-09 | study: AquaDiva: Metagenomics assemblies of 32 groundwater samples | reverse complement strand
GGATTCACGTAGATAAACGCCGATGGCCGCCCTTGCTAACGGCCACTCGCGATTGGATTATCCGTGTTTATCTGCGGTTCGAATAGGATTTTTGAGACAACTTCTAAGGAAGAGAACACAGAATTAACCGCCAAGACGCCAAGGCGCCAGAGATTCAAGGCCGCTCGAAAGTGAGCGAGGCCCACATGCTCTCCCATTGGGCGTTGCTCTTTTTCTCCGCCGGGAACAGGTGCACGGCATTCACCAGCCACACGCCCCGCCGGTCGAGCGTAAGACGCGCCCGGCCGGAAGCATCGGTGCGGGTCTCCAGCCGCTTGTCGGACTCCGCCTTGTTGAAGGCGGTGACGAGCGCGCCGGCGAGCGGCGCGCCGCGATACAGCAGTCTCACGCGGAACTCCGGTGCTGCGCTGGCGTAGGGATCGGTCTCAGCAATGAGCTCGAGCGGCATGCCAAACGCACGATCCGGAGGTGACGCGGCGTCCGGCTTTCCCGCCAGCAGCAGCGACTTGGCGCAGCGCGAGTAGGTTTCCAGGACGGGGAGTTTGCCGCGCTGCTCGCGCGGGACCAGGTGATCTATGCCTTCCCTTGCGAGAAAAGTCTCGAATTCGCCGGGCTTGTCGTATCTCAGGTCGAAGTAGGTGCTGCGCAGCACGATCCAGATGCGGCCCGGCGCGCGTGTCGCCAGGGTCGCGGCCGGGTCGTCGCCCAGCACGGCGCGGAAGTTTTCGGTCCCGCGCGCATCGGAGAAATAGAAGCGCTCGAAATTCTCGGTCAGGAAGGGCATCGAGTTGCCCCTGAAGTACTGGCCGACGTAGAGCCGCACCGGCACCTTGGCGCCGGGCGCCGGGCGGAAGCTCTCGGGCTCGATCCAGAACTCGTGCGCGAGAGCCGGCCGCGCCGCGAGCAAGCAGAGCATCGCGAGCAGCGGCACCATGCGTTGAGGATGGTCTTGGCAACAGCGGCCGGCGAACAGGGAGCTTTCTCGCATGTGGCGATCAGCTTAACATAGACCTTTTACGCGCCGTATCAGGGGGAATGCCGATGCCGGTCCGGAAATTCGTCCTGCTCATGCTCTCACTGTCGTGGCTGATGATCGGTCAGGCGGGATCGTCGCTCGCGCACGAGATCCGGCCGGCGATCGCCACGCTCACGCTCGCGCCCGACGGCCGCTACGAACTGGCCATTGTCGCGAACATGGAGGCGGTGCTTGCCGGTGTCAGTCCCAAGCACCGCGACACCGACGAGTCGCCCAACGCGCGCGATTACAACCGGCTGCGCGCGCTCGCGCCGGAAGAGCTGCGGAAGGCCATCGGCGCATACGCCGGCGCCTATCTCGAGGGCTTGCGCGTCGAATTCGACGGCGCGCGCGCGAAGCCGGCGCTCGCGGCGCTCGACGTCCCGCCGGTCGGCGACGTCGCGCTCTCGCGCCAGACGACGGTCCGCCTCGCCGGCGGGATGCCCGCCGGGGCGAAAACACTGACGTTCGCCTACGAGCCGCGCTTCGGCGCGTGCGTGCTGCGCGTTCGCGAGGGCGAGCGCATCGAGGCGATGTGGCTCAAGGCGGGCGAACCCAGCGCCTCGTACGTCCTGGGCAAGGGGTTCGACCACCGCGGCACCGCCGAAGTCGCGCTCGACTACGTCGCGCTCGGGTTCACGCACATCCTCCCGAAGGGGCTCGACCATATCCTGTTCGTGCTCGGGCTGTTCCTGTTGAGCACCCGCTGGAAGCCGCTGCTGATCCAGGTCACGGCGTTCACCATCGCGCACTCCATCACGCTCGCGCTCTCGGTTTACGGGGTGGTGTCGCTGCCGCCGGGCATCGTCGAGCCGCTGATCGCCGCTTCCATCGCCTACGTCGCGATCGAGAACATTCTGACGCCGCGGCTGCAGCCGTGGCGGCCGCTGGTGGTGTTCGGCTTCGGCCTGCTGCACGGGCTCGGCTTCGCCGGCGTGCTGCGGGAGATCGGGCTGCCGCGCTCGCAGTTCGTGAACGCGCTGGTGAGCTTCAACGTCGGCGTCGAATTCGGCCAGCTCGCGGTGATCGCGCTCGCTTTTCTGGCGGTGGGAATCTGGGGATACAACCGCGACTGGTACCGCCCGCGCGTGGTCGTCCCGGCCTCGGCGGCGATCGCGGTCGTCGGACTGTACTGGACGGTCGAGCGGGCGATGGCGGGGTGAGGGGGGTGAAGTGCTGTTCCAGGTTCCAGGTTCAAGGTTCAACGTTCAACTTTCAACTTTCAACGTTCAAGGTTCAACGTTCCAGGTTCAAGGTTTAGGGTTCAGGGTTCATCGCGGAACATTGAACTTTGAACTTGGAACTTTGAACAAGACTCCCGTCACTTCGTCACTCGTTTTCAGCTAAGGCCGTACATCTTCTTGCCGTTGACCGGCATTCTGGCTGTCAGGATGTCGCCGGAGAGGGCCTCGGTGATGTAGAGCGTCTTCAGGTCGGGCCCGCCGAAAGCGCAGTTGTCGAGGTGATGATGGTGCGCCCCGTCGGAATGGACGAGGTGGGTCGGCAGCATGTTGGCGTCGAAACGCCAGATGCCGACGCCGAGGTGGCAGACCAGCAACCCGTTCTCCGAATCCATTTCTATGCCATCCGGGCCCGCTGCGCCGCCAGAGAGCTGTATCGCCACCCCGGTCTTCGACACGTTGCCGTCGGCCATGATCGGCAGGCGCCAGATCTGCTGCGAGCGCGTGACGCCGACGTAGCAGTGCTTCTCGGTGGTGGAGAGCGTGATGCCGTTCGGGCTCGGCACGTTGCCGCAGAGCCGGTCGAGCGCGCCGTTCGCGCGCAGCCGGTAGACGCGTCCCGTGGGATCCCCGATGCCGGTCTGCCCCTGGTCGGTGAAGTAAAGGTCGCCGTTGGCGGCGAAGTGCAGGTCGTTCAGCCCCTTGAAGCTCTCGCTGAACGCGGTCTCCAGAACCGTTTCCAGCTTGCCCGTCTTTGGGTCGAGCGCGAGCAGCCCCTTCTTGTAGTCGGCGATGAAGGCGCGGCCGTCCTTATGGAACTTGAGGCCGTTCGGCCAGCCGTCGTACTGCACCACCAGCTCCCACGTTCCCTGTCGGGATATACGGAAAATCCTTCCAAAGGGAATATCTACGCAGTAGAGATTCCCTTCGCGGTCGAACGACGGTCCCTCCAAAAAGCATTCGACGTCGGCGCCCTGGCGGTTCGCGTCCGACCACGCCGTTCGGCTCTTGTTGCGGAATTTTTTCGGCAGGGAGGTGAAGACTTCCGCCTTGATTCTCTCGAGCGGCCGGAACGGATTGAACATCTTGAATTCTGTGATTCGTGAATCGTGAGTCGTGAGTCGCGAGTGGTGGTTTGATGAATTCAGCGGTTGGCCGCTGAATTCATTGGGGTTCGATGCCGGCCGCCTTCAATACACCGGCACGTGGCCGGCGAGCGCGTCCACCAGCGCCGGCCCGCCGCTCAGTTCACGGCGAGCTTCGCCGCCTTGATGACCTTCGTCCACTTGCCGGTTTCGGACTTGATGTAGGCGGCGAATTGTTCCGGGGTGGAAGGAGCGGCGTCGATGCCGTTTTCGAGCAGCCTCTGCTTCACGTCGGGAAGGTTGAGCACCGCCACGGTCTCCTTGTGCAGGCGCTCGATGATCGGGCGCGGGGTCGCCGCCGGCGCCACGTATCCGTACCAGGCCGTGGCTTCGTATCCCTTGAGCCCCGTCTCGGCGACAGTCGGCACGTCGGGCAGGGCTGTGGCCCGCTTCCCGCCGGTCACCGCGAGCGCCCGGGCCTTGCCGGCCTTCACCTGCGGTATTGCGGTCGAAATGACGGCCACGAAGATCTCGACATGGCCCGCTATCAAATCGACGAGCGCCGGCCCGCCGCCCTTGTACGGCACGTGCACCATGTCCACCTTCGCCATGAGCTTGAACAGTTCGCCGGCGAGGTGTCCCTGGCTGCCGCTGCCGGAGGTCGCGTAGTTGAACGTGCCGGGTTTGGCCCTGGCGAGCGCGATCAGCTCCTTCAGGGACCGCGCCGGCACCGATGGGTGAACGATGAAGATGTTCTGCAGCCCAACCGCCTGCGAGATCGGCGCGAAATCCTTGATGGGGTCATACGGCACCTTGCTGATCGCGGGGCTGATGACGAGCGTCCCGATCGTGGCGAGATGGATCGTGTAGCCGTCGGGCGCCGCCTTCGCCGCGAGATCGGATCCGATCACGCCGTTCGCTCCGGGGCGGTTGTCCACGATAATCTGCTGCTTGAAGATCTCCGCGTACTTCGGCGCCATCAGGCGCGAGACGAGATCGGTCGCGCCCCCCGGCGGAAAGCCGATGATGATGCGCACCGGCTTGGTCGGATAATCCTGCGCGGCGAGGGACGGCACCGTTGCGAGCAGCGCGCACGCCATCGCCGCGCGTGCGAGCCGTCCCGCTTGCATGGCGCCCACCGTTCACTCCTCGTTGTGTCGTTATGCGCCCGGCTTCAAACAGGCGCCACTAATTGGCCTTGGCGCCCGAGTCCTTCACCACCTTTGCCCACTTCTTGGTCTCGGACCTGATGTAGGCGCCGAACTGCTCGGGCGTGCCGGGGTTTGCGTCGAGTCCTTGGTTGAACAGGAATTGCTTGACGTCCGGCATGTTGAGCGTCTTGGTCACTTCCGTATTCAGGCGGTTGATGATCGGTCGCGGCGTTCCCGACGGCACCAGCACGCCGTACCAGTTGTTCGCCTCGAAGCCGGGCAGCCCCGCTTCGGCCACCGTCGGCAGATCGGGTACGAGCTGGGAGCGCTTGATCGTGGTGACCGCGATGCCCTTGATCCTGCCCGCCTTCATCTGCGGCACCGCGGTGGCGGCGGTGGCGAACACCAGCTGCACCTGGCCTCCGACCAGTTCGATCATCGCCGGGCCGCCGCCTTTGTACGGCACATGGGTCATCTTGACGCCCGCCATGGTGTTGAAGAGCTCGAGCGCGAGATGGCCGGTGCCGCCGACGCCGGATGAGCCGGCGTTGAGCGGCTTGCTCTTGGCCAGCGCGATCAGCTCCTTGACCGATTTGGCGGGCACGGAAGGATGCAGCGCCAGCACGTTGGTCGAGTCCACCGCCAGCGTCACCGGCGCGAGGTCCTTGAGCGGGTCGAATGGCAGCTTGCCGTAGAGGCTTGGATTGATGGCGAGCGCGGCGATCGTTCCCATCAACACGGTGTAGCCGTTGGGGTCGGCGCGGGTGACGATCTCGGTCGCGATGTTACCGGTGGCGCCGGGGCGGTTGTCCACGATGATCTGCTGTCCGAGCAGCTCGGTCAGCTTGCCGGCCATGGCGCGGGCGGTGGTGTCGGTGCCGCCGCCGGGCGCGAACCCGACGACGAAACGGATCGGCTTGGTCGGCCATTCTGCGGCGCGCCCGGCGAGCGGCGTGCTCGCCAGGAGTGCGCCGCAGATTAATATGAATACTCTTCTGTGTCCCGTCTTCATCCAATTCTCCTCGATATCGAATAATCCACTATTTGATTTTCATTGTGCCGCGATCGGAAAACTCACTCGCGCGCCGAGTTTTTATCCTTGGTCATGGTTGCTGATCACCGGATGACTACCGAAGTCGAACTCGCAGCTGATTATTATACATCCCGGGCCGCCGCAGGTGGCCCGTTAGGTCGCGCCAATTCGCTTTCTGATTTGCTGGATGCGAGTTGGGCTGCGAGCCTGAATGCATACTCCAGTGCGCTGGGATTGGCGCGGCCTTGGCCGACGATGTCGAAGGCGGTGCCGTGGGCGGGCGTGGCGAACACCGTCTTCAGTCCCGCCGTAACGGTCACGCCCTTGTTGAAGCCCAGCAGCTTGGTCGCGATCTGGCCCTGGTCGTGGTACATCATCACCACGCCGTCGAATTCACCGCGCCTGGCCTTGATGAAGATCGCGTCGGAGGAGATCGGGCCGGCGCAATTGACGCCCGCCGCGCGCATCCTGTCCACCGTCGGGCGGATGATGCGGATTTCCTCGTCGCCGAACAGGCCGTTTTCGCCACCGTGCGGGTTGAGCGCCGCCACGCCGATGCGCGCGGGATCGTGACCCATCGCGCGCAAGGTCGCGTCAGCGAGATGCACGGTATCGGCGATGCGCTGCGGCGTGATCATGTTGAGCGCCTCGCGCAGCGCGACGTGCGAAGTGACGCGGAAGGTGCTGAATTCCGGGATCACGTTCATCTCGCCGAAGAAGCCGGAGTGGCCGGTGAGTTTCGCGAACATCTGGTGCTCATCGTGGAATTTCCAGCCGCCCTGGTGCATGGCGCCCTTGTTGAGCGGCGCGAAGCAGATGCCATCGAGCTGGCCGGAAAGCGCCAGCTCGATCATGAACTTCAACGTTTCACCGCTCAACCTGCCGGATTCTGCGGAGACCTCGCCGCGCTGGATGCGCGACGGATCCACGTTGCCGAGATCCACCAGCGGCAGCGTTTCGGCCGGCCAGCGCACTTCGTCCAGGCTGCCGTGCGCACGGTAGCCGAGCTGGATGCCGGCGTCGCGCATGCCGAGCTCGAGCACGCGCGCATCCCCGATCACCACGACGCGCGCGACGTCATTGATGGTTCCGGCGGCGAGCAGCCTGGCGCAGATTTCCGGCCCGATCCCGGTCATGTCGCCGAGCATCAAGCCAATGACGGGAAGTTGTCTCTTCATATTACGTGACTCTAACCGGTAACTGGGGTTATCTCATGAAGTCGGTAGATCGTGAATTCGGGAGATCGGGAGATCGGGAGATCGAAAAGCCGGGAGATCGGGAAGTAGATTTCCAGTTCTCGCGCTCACGCGCTCACGCCCTCACGGAATTTGTCGCCCTCACGCTCTCCCGCCCTCGCGCTCTCACGTCATTTCCTCACCTAGCGCGCTTGCGGCCTATCGCAAGCAGGCGCGTCAGCTCGCGGACGCTCTTCAGCTTTTCGAGCCTGAATACGAGTTCGACCACTTTTTCCGCGTTCGCTTTCGGCAGCTTGCCCCAGGCCGCGCACTCGCGGAACTTGCCGGCAAGTTCGTCATCGCTCATCGGGTTGGCGGGGCTGCCCTTTCCGAAGTCGGCGCGGCCGCTGTGCGTGCGACCGTTGGCCAGCTCGATGTCGATGAGGGTGGCCATCTTCTCGTAGCCCGCGGCCTCGGCAACCGGATGCACCCCGAACTCGATTTTCTCGATCATAGCCCGCACGTCGCGCCGGTTCACCACGCGGTTGGTGAACTCGGCAAGCCCGGCGCGACGCTCGATGAGCAGGATCGCCATGCAGAACTCCATGCTGAACTTGGCTTGCAGCTCGTTCTTTGGCCGGTGGTGGATGAGCGCGTTCGGCATGTGACGGTTGGTGCCGACCTTCACCTTTGCGACCTGTTCGGGCTTGATGTCGTACTGACGGATCAAGTCGAGCATCAGTCCCATGCCCGGGTGGGTGAGCGAGCCGCTCGGGTGCGGCTTGATCGAGACGCCGGGGAAGGCGAACGTCCAGGGATTGCCGAGCTTGCCTTCGATCGCCGCCGGATCGTAGCCGCCGCCGGCGGCCTTGAAGAATCCGCGCTCGGCCTCGAGCACGGTGGATGCCGCGGTCCAGCCCAACTGTGCCAGCTCCGCGGCGACGACTCCGCTTTCGCACGAGCGCCCGGGGTGAAACGGCTTGGTCATGGTGCCGAAGTTCTCGCGCAATCCCGCAGCCTGGCTCGCCGCGATCCCAAGGGCGCGCCGCGTCTGTTCGGGATTGAGACCGAGCATTTTTGCCGCGCCGGCGGCGGCGCCGAAGGTGCCAATGGTGGCGGTGGAATGAAAGCCGTGATCGTAGTGCCGCGGATTGATCGCCTCTGCGATCTTGGTCTCGACCTCGACCGCAGTCTGGTAGGCAGTGAGCAGGTCGAGCCCGGAGCGGTTGTCGCGCTCGGCGAGCGCCAGCACCGGCGGCAGCGCCGGCGCGGTGGGGTGGGTGAGCAGACCGTAGACGCGATCCTTGGCGACTGCGAGCTGGGTGTCGTCGTAGTCGTCGGCGTGGATCGCGATGCCATTGGCGAAGGCCGCGAAACGGGCCGGCACCTTGATGGTGCTGCCGATCACGGTGCAACCCTTGTTCAGCGGACAGCCGAGCGTGGCGAGATACCTGTGCACCAGATGCCCCGATTCGGCAGCGTTGCCGGCGAGCGCAAGCCCGATGCCGTCGAGTATCGAGCGTTTCCCCAGATGCATGACGTCGGACGGGATGTGAGCAGCCCTGGTATCGGTGATGAACTGTGCGACGTAGGCGGTGAGGGAAGATTCGGGTGCCGAGGACATGATGCGTTTTTCTGGTTGGAGAGTCCGCTTAAATACCACATCCCGCCAAGCCTGCCAAATAGCCTGGGTTTCGAGTTTCGAGTTGCGAGTGTCGAGTCAAGCAAGCCGGGCAGCGCAACCGCCGATTTCAACCTGGAACCTGGAACCCGGAACACGCACCCGCGCTGAAAACGCGGCGGAACACGTACCAGGCCTGCTAAAATAGTTAGTCCGGACGGAGTAGCCGCCGGGCTAACTACGCGCGTTGGAACGGACACAAAGTGCCGTTCAACGCGCGTTGATTACTTGAGAGGAAAGATGGGCGCGACCATCGCCGAGAAAATCCTGGGCTCGCACGCCGGCGGCAGGCCCGTCAAAGCCGGGGACGTGGTGGTGGCGAGCATTGATTTCGCGATGGTGCACGACGCGCGCGCGGCGAATGCGCTCAGAATGATCGAGAAGCTGGGCGCCGGACAGCTACCGTTCGCGCCGCGCACCGCGTTCGTGCTCGATCACTACTCGCCGCCGCCCAACCTGGAGGCGGCCAATATCCACCGCGCGATGCGCGCGTTCGCTGATCAACACGGCGCTGTGCTCTATGACGTCGGCGATGGCATCTGTCATCAGGTGCTGCCCGAAGGTGGACATTTCACCTGCGGCGACCTGGTGGTGGGCACCGATACGCACTCGACCACTTACGGCGCATTCAACGCCTTTGGCACCGGCGTCGAGGGTACCGATCTCTCGGCCGTCATGATGACCGGCAAGCTGTGGTTCCGCGTGCCCGAGACCATCCGCATCGAGCTCAAGGGACGGCTGCAACCCGGCGTATGGGCGAAGGACGTGACCCTGCACATGCTGGGACGGCTCGGTGCCGAAGGCGCGAACTACAAGGTAATCGAATACAAGGGCTCTGCGGTGGCGGCAATGGAAATCGACGACCGCATGACGCTCGCAAATCACGCCGCGGAGCTGGGCGCCAAGGCGGCGCTGCTCGAGGCTGACGAGAAGACTGTGTCCTGGCTCAAGGCGCGCGGCGCGCGCGAACCGCGGCCGGTCAGGGCCGATCCCGATGCGAACTACTGCGAACGCATCGAGATCAATTCCGCAGAACTGCCACCGCAGGTTGCCCGCAACCCCCGCATCGACGATGTCATCGGCGTGCCGGAGGTCAAGAACCAGCGCATCGATTACGCGCTGATCGGCACCTGCACCAACGGGCGGCTCGACGACCTGCGCCAGGCTGTGGCGATACTCAAGGGCAAGCGTATCGCCAAGGGCGTGCGCATGATCGTCACACCGGCTTCACGCGCGGTCTATCTGGCAGCGGCGCGCGAAGGACTGATCGAGGCGCTCACCGCGGCCGGGGCCTCGGTGGAAGCGGCGGGCTGCGGCACCTGCGTCAACATCACCGGCCATCTCATCACGGGCGACGGTGACGTCGTGATCTCGAGCGCGAACCGCAACTTCAAGGGCCGTCTCGGCAATGCCAATTCGGAGATCTGGATCGGCTCGGCCGCGACCGTCGCCGCCTCGGCGCTCACCGGCCGCATCACCGATCCGCGCGAAGTCGCTGGCGGCACGTGGCGCCCAGCAGTGCAATCAGTTTGAACTACCCTATAGCCGCAGATAGACGCAGATACACGCGGGTAAGATCAAACCCTATTTAGCCGCCGATGGACGCCGATAAAAGCCAAGACCAATGGACAGGATTAACAGGATTAACAAGATTTTTGAGCAAGGCTTTAATCCTGTAAATCTTGTAAATCCTGTCTATTGTTTATTCGATTTTCGACTTGAATATGACAGCACTGATCCGCGGCCGCGCCCACATTCTCGGCGATGAGGTCAACACGGATATTCATTGCTCGAGCAAGTATTTTCCGGGCAAGGACAATGCTTACGCCGCGCAGCACGCTTTCGAGCAAGTCGTTCCGGGGTTCGCGGCGCGCTTCAAGCCGGGCGACATCATCGTCGCGGGCAGGAACTTCGGCATCAACTCCTCGCGCGAGCAGGCGGTGCATATCATGCGCATGATGGGGGTGGCGGCAATTATCGCGCCGGCATTCGGCCGGCAGTTCTTCCGCAATGCGATCAACAACGGGCTACCCGTCGTCGAGTGCGACGTGTCGGGCATCGCGGCGGGCGACGAGATCGCGATCGACCTGGCCGCCGGCCGCGTCGCGGTGCCGGCGCGCAGCATCGCTCGCGAAGTGCCGCCGCTACCTGCCGAGGTACAGAAGATCCTCGCCGCCGGCGGATTGATCCCGTTCCTGAAGGCACACCCTGACTGGAAACTGGCTTGAACGTCAATTCAAGCCACAGAGGGCACAGAGTTCACAGAGAAAGAACAATAATGGCTCTGGGTATTTTGCACTCTGTGTTCTCTGTGATCTCTGTGGCTGATTATGGTTTTTGAATTTTTGGTGATTTTGTGAAAATTGAACGCGTTGAGGTCTTCGGCGTCGCCGTGCCGCTGATCGGCGAATACAAGAACGCTTATCTTTCCAAGTCGGTACAGAAGAGCGCGATCGTGCGCATCACCGCCACCGGCGGTGCCGTGGGTCTGGGCAACATCGATCCCACGCCCGGCTACTCGAAAGAGCAGACGGTCGATCATCTCGAAGTGCTGAGCTCGAAGCTCGCGCCGATCCTGATCGGCATGGACCCGACCAACATCCATGGAGTGCTTGCGAAGCTCGAGCTGGCGGTAAAGGGCTTCCTCGACTCCAAGGCGGCGGTCGAGATGGCGTGCGTGGATCTCTCGGCGCGCGCGGCCGACGTTCCCGTTTACACCTGGCTCGGCGGAGCGGTCAAAGACCGGCTGCTGTTCAACGCCTGGATCGGCATATTGCCGCCGGAGCAGGCGGCGAAAGAGACGCTGGCGTGGAAGAAACAGGGATTCCGCTCGGCGAAGATCAAGGTCGGCGGCAACATCGAAGCCGATCGCGACCGCGTGAAGGCGGTGCGCGAGGCGGCGGGCCCCGATTTCGCGCTGCGCATAGATGCCAACGCCGGCTACGACGCCGACACCTCGATCAGGCTCGCGCGCATGGTGGTGCCCTTCAAGCTTCAGCTTTTCGAGCAGCCGGTGCCTGCGGAGGACATCGCCGGCATGGCGCGCGTGCGGCGCGAAGCCAACGCGGTCGGTATCCCGGTCATGGCGGACGAGTCGGTGCTCGATCACGCGAGCCTGATCCGCATCATCAAGCTGGAGGCGGCCGACATCGTCAAGGTGAAAGTAATGAAGCAGGGCGGCTTCATCAACACGCGGCGCATGATCGCGACCGCGGAGGCCGCGGGGATCCGCTGTGTGGTGGGTCACGGCTTCGGTCTGGGCGTGAACACCATGGCCGAGATCATGCTCGCCGCGACTTCGGGCAACGTGATCGACGGCCTGGAATGCGTCGGCCCTCTCAAGACGGCGGACGACATCGTGACTCACAAGCTCGATCTTTCCTCCGGCAGCCTTCCGCTGCCCGGCGGGCCGGGCCTGGGCGTCACGCTGGACGACGCGAAGATCGCCCGCTACGCCTTTGAGGTCAAAGCGGCCGCCTGATAGATTCCGTGAGGGCGTGAGGGCGTGAGAGCGACAAATTCCGTGAGGGCGGGAGGTGGTGAGCGCGGGAGGGGGAAACCCCAATGACGATTTTCCGATCTCCCGACTTCACGAACTCCCGGCTTTTCGATCTCCCGATCTCCCGGCTTTTCGGCTTCATCTCGCCAACCCGATCTCGGTCAAAAACGCTTTCGCGTCCTCGTGGTCGAGCGCCAGGAACTTGAGCGTTTCGGCATGGCTCATGAAGCGGTGCTGCCAGAAGTTTTCCGCAAGCTCCTTCTTCCATTCGTCCGCCTGTGTCGCGCGCTGCACGACCTGTTCCCAGTATGCGACCTGCGCCGGCGTCATGCCCTTGGGGCCGACGAATATGCGCCAGGTGGACACTTCGACGTCGGAACCCTGCTCCTTCCAGGTCGGAACATCGGCGAGAACGCCGGGCAGCCGCGTGGGCGAGGTCACCGCGATCATGCGCACCTGCTTGTTGCGCAGCAGGGACGCCCCGAACGCGACGGAAATCGGCACCACGTCGATGTGACCGCCCAGCATGGCCGTGGTGGCGGCGCCGCCCGACGGAAAGATGACGTTCTTCATCTTCTTGATATCGATGCCCGCGGCCTTCAGCGCGACGGCAGCGCCCTGGTGATTCGGGCCGCCGACGCTCGTGGCGATGCCGAAACTCACTGCAGTAGGGTCTCGCTTAATGAAATTGACGAGGTCCTTGCCTGTCCTGATCGGGGAAACCGGTTTGACCGTGACCGAGATGTACTCCTTAAAAAGGTGCAAGACCGGCGTGAGAGTGGTGTAGCTCGGCCCGTGGCCCGCGATATGGTTCGTGAGAATCGCTCGCGATCCCATTACCAGGAAGTGGCCGTCGCCGGGATGCTGATTCACGTAGTTGTACGCGACGCTGCCTCCGCCGCCCGGCTTGTTCACGACTGAAACCGGGGTAGGCACGTAGTTGCCCAGAATCTTCACGAATATCCGCAGGATCCGGTCGGAACCGCCGCCGGGGGCATTGGTGGCTATGAGCTCGATGGACTTATCCGGCTTCCACTCCGGAGCCGCCGCCGCTGCGTCATCAATGGCGGGCGGGGCACCCAATACGACGCATGCTGCGAGCGCCAGATCCCGGCAACCGCACCACCGCCTGACCGCAAGGCCTGCTTTCATGGTCTGCCTCCTCCGGTATTCCATTGATATTTCCGGAAATGGTTGACACTCCATTTCCGTTGTCCATTTCCCCTCTCCCCTCGGGAGAGGGGGAAGAGGTGAGGGGCCGAGCGTCGTGCGATATACGGCACGCTCGGCGGCTTGTCGTGACGGGAAGATTAGCCCCAAAACCGCCCCGGGGAAAGATCGTCCCGCTCCGGCACGCGCCGGTCACGACTTCGGCGGGCACGGCCCTTCGCGTAAAATGCGTTCGATTCAGGCGATAGAGCGTGAAACGCAAGAAGCTCAGGCAGAGACTCGCGAGCGGCCCGATCCTGGTGGCACCGGGTATCTATGACGCGTACGGCGCGCGGCTGGTGGAGCAGGCGGGGTTCGAGGCGGTCTATCTCACCGGCAACGGCGTCTCCGCCAGCCTGTTGGGACGGCCCGACGTCGGACTGATCGATCTGACGCTGATGACGAGCCACGCGCATCGGGTCGCGGCCGCGGTCGATATCCCCCTCATCTGCGACGCCGATACTGGCTACGGCAACGCGGTTAACGTGCGGCGCACGGTCGAGGAGTTCGAGGCGGCGAGCGTGGCGGCGATCCACCTGGAGGACCAGGCGTCCCCGAAGCGCTGCGGGCAGCTGCCCGGCGCGCGGCCGGTGATATCGCTGAGCGAGGCCGTCGGTAAGATCGAAGCCGCGGTCGCGGCGCGGCGCGATCCGGATTTCATACTCATCGCGCGCACCGACGCTGCGGGAGCTCATGGGCTCGACGAAGCGATCAGGCGCGCGCAGGCGTTCCACAAGGCGGGCGCGGACGTCATCTTCGTCGAGTTGAAGAGCGGACCCACTATACTGGACGATCTCAGGCGCGTGACTTCGTCGGTCGTGGCGCCGTGCCTGGTCAACGTGGACGCGGGCGGCAAGCTCGGCGAGCTGACCGCCGCCGAGATCGAGCAGCTCGGCCTGCGTATCGCCATCTATCCCGGACTCGCGCGGGGCGCGGCAGGCTACGCGATCCGCGAAGCCTTGACAGCGCTCAAACGCGACGGAAACACGAAGGCGGTGCGCGAGCGCATGCTCACGCTCAAGGAGTACAACGAGACGCTCAAACTCGACGAAGTCGAGGCGTGGGAAAAAAAGTTCCTAAAATAGCCGCCAAGACGCCAAGAGCGCCAAGAAAAGCGGAACCACTTTACTTTTTCCGGGGGCAGTATGGAAATCACCAGGACGCTCGCGAAATTTATTGTCGAACATCGCTATGGCGATATCCCGGAAAAAGTACGGCACGAGGCGGCGCGCTCGTTTCTCAACTGGGTCGGTTGCGCGGTCGGGGCATCGCGCCACGAGACGGTGGAGCGGGCGCTCGCCGCGCTCGCCGAGTTCTCCGGCCCGCGGGTGGCCACTGTGCTCGGGCGCGGCGAGAAACTCGACGTGATGCTCGCCGCGCTGATGAACGGCACCACCTCGCACACCTTCGATTTCGACGACACGCATCTCAAGACCATCATCCACCCGAGCGGACCGGTGGCTTCCGCCATCCTGGCGCTGGCCGAGCGCAAGCCCGTGAAGGGGGAGGACTTCCTGCACGCCTTCATCCTCGGCGTGGAAACCGAGTGCCGCATCGGCAACGCGGTCTATCCTTCTCACTACGATATCGGCTGGCACATCACCGCCACGGCCGGCGTGTTCGGCGCCGCGGCCGCGGCAGGGCGGCTGATCGGGTTGAGCGAGCAGCAGATGGTATGGGCGCTCGGCATCGCCGCCACCCAGTCCTCGGGCCTGCGCGAGATGTTCGGCACCATGGCCAAGCCGTTCCATCCCGGCAACGCCGCGCGCAACGGGCTGCTGGCGGCGTTTCTCGCTCACAAAGACTTCACGAGCTCGAACCGGGGCATCGAAGCACCGCGCGGCTTCGCTCACGTGCTCGCCACGGAACGCAATTTCGCTGAAATCACCCAAAAGCTGGGAGAGACCTGGGAGATATCGCTTAATACCTACAAGCCGTTCGCCTGCGGCATCGTGGAGCACCC
>ERZ1292645.454-Hain-H14-02um-R2-454-length-15030-cov-8_pt1 | contig 15030 bp, 15 predicted proteins | sample MGYA00564401_ERZ1292645 | MGnify/ENA primary metagenome ERZ1292645 (study PRJEB36523, sample SAMEA6512644) | groundwater metagenome | collected 2019-01-09 | study: AquaDiva: Metagenomics assemblies of 32 groundwater samples | reverse complement strand
TTTCTCCTCTTGCAGCCTGGCTATTTCTTTCTGCGCCTGTTCCATGCCGGCCTTTGCGGCAGTCAATTCTTCAATCTGCCTTGACAGCTCAGCAACCTTGTTTTTTAGCTGCTCTTTCTCCTCTTGCAGCCTGGCTATTTCTTTCTGCGCCTGTTCCATGCCGGCCTTTCTTGCCTCAGACTCCTCCACTGTCTTCTGATAGACATCTTTGTTTATGCCGCAGCCCACCAGGACAGTGAACAGTAAAAATACCGTCACCAGACACCAGACACCGGACTTGTGACTTGTGACTTGTGACTTGTGACCTGTAACTTCTGACTTCTGACTCCTAACTTCTTTCATCACACACCTCCTTTTCTTCATTGGATGACGCTATTATATCAGAATATACCGCAACCCTGTTTCTCCCTGTCTTTTTAGCATAGTAAAGCGCCTTATCAGCCGCCTTTATTATATCATCTGAATTCTTTAATCCTGCCTGTGGATATGTAGAGATACCTATGCTGATGGTTACCGTTAGAGGATTATTAACATCATTTGAAAGATTGGCGCCTTCCACCGCCTTTCTCATCCTCTCTGCGGCGGCAATCGCCCCGTTCTTGTCTGCCCTGCACAGGCATACTATAAACTCCTCGCCGCCGAATCTTGCAAGAACCTCCCCGTCTCTTATCCCGTCCTTCAGAAGCCGGGTCAACCCCTTCAGCGCCTTATCTCCAACATCATGCCCATAAGTGTCGTTTATATTTTTAAAATGGTCTATATCTATCATAAGGCAGCCGATATGATACTCATGACGTTTTGCCAGAGCCACATGCATCTTTATATGGTCGTAGAAATATCTCCTATTGTAAAGACCTGTGAGCTCGTCGGTTACCGACAGTTTTTCCAGCAGTACATTTTTCTCCTTCAGGTCATTCTGCAATTCCTGTATTTTTAGAAAAACCCTTATCCTTGCCAGAAGCTCACTCTGATCAAATGGCTTTAATAGATAATCGCTTGCCCCTATATGCAGCCCCTTTATCTTATCAACAACCTCTTTCCTGCTTGCGCTGAGCATTATCACCGGGCAATCCTTGCCATCCTCGCTTTCCTTTATCGCAGATATAAACTTATAACCGTCAACCTTTGGCATCATTACATCTGTAATAACAAAGTCAATCTTATTTTTAAAAAAAATCTTCAATGCCTCCATGCCGTCTTCTGCCTCAAAAACATTTGAAAACAGGCCGCCTGCCACCACAGTATTTTTTACCAATTGTCTGATGGTTGGAGAGTCATCAACTATTAAAAGTGTTTTTTCTGTCATATTTATTTCACCTCCCTTAACATCTTTTTTGCCCTGTCTGCCTCTTCTGTTTTTGGGTATTTATCCACGACCTTTTCCAAAACAAGCCTTGCCTCTTTTTTATTTCCGAGTTCAGAAAAGGCCATCCCCTGCTTTAACAGCGCAGCAGGTACCTTATTGCTCTTTGGATATTTTTTTAAAACCTCGTTAAACTCAAGCACAGCCCGCTCGTAATCTTTCTGCCTATAGTATATCTCGCCTGTCCAATATTGGGCATTGGAGGCAAGGACATGGTCTGGGAAAAGGGATAAAAATCTGCCGAACTGGAGAAGGGCATTGGAATGATCTTTGTCCTTTGTAAGCATGATTGCCTCATTGTACAATTCAGCCGGCTTTGGAGGTTTTGCCTCCTGTTTATCGGCTTGCGCAGGCAGGTCAGCTTGGTCCCGGGCCTCTTCCGGCATAGACGCCTGCCCCTGAATGTTTCTATCAGAGGATGCCCTTACATGTTCTAATGACGCAACCTTTTCGTCCAGAGATGAAAGCCTCTTTCCCAGCGCAGCAAGCTGGTTCTGAATGGATAACAGCCTGTTGTCAAATTCCTTTTCGTCCAGAGATGAAAGCCCCTTTCCCAGCGCTGCAAGCTGGTTCTGGAGGGATAACAGCCTGCTGTCAAATTCCTTTTTGTCAGCGCTTTTCTCTCTTATTGCAGCAACATTTTCATTCGCTTTCTTCGCTGCCTGCTCTGTCTCCTCAAATTTTCCGCGAAGAAAGGCTATGTCTTCTCTAATCCCGTCAGCAGACGCATTAACATCCGCCCTCCCCTTTTGAACATATTCATCTATTCTCCTGACCTCTGACTTCTGACTTATGACTTCTTGTTTTATTTGTTCTATGCCTGCGGTCTCCTTTTTTATTGCCTCAAGAAGAGAGTCAATTCTTTGCTGCTGCGTGGTCAAATCCTGCCTCAGGATGTTAATATCCTTTTTAACAGGGTAGTCTTTAGATTCAATTGCTATACAGCCTGTTAATACAGTGAACAGTGAGCAGTGAACAGTGAACAGTAAAATCTTTTTATAAAAACGCATCCTTGTCCTCATTTTATAATTACAAACTCCACCCGTCTGTTCTTTGCCAACGCCTCTTCTGTGTGGCCGAGGTCTGCCGGTCTTTCTTCGCCATAACTTATAGTGGATATCCTTGCCTCGTTTATCCCGCTGTCCGCAAGATATCTTTTAATGCTATGCGCCCTTCTTTCACCAAGCGCAATATTATATTCATTTGTCCCCTTTTCATCAGCATGTCCCTGAAGCTCTACCTTGACATCCTGTCTTTTCTTAAGCCATTCTATATTGTTATCAAGGGCAAGCTTCATATCATCCCGGACCGTAGAGCTGTCAAACTCAAAATATACGGCTGCCAGCTTTCCTTCCTTTTCTGCCATTGCGGTAAGCTCCTTCATTGCATCTGCCTTTGCCTCAACCTGCGCAGACAGAGGAGATTCTTTTATTGACTGCTCCTCAACCTTCTCTTCCTTTATTGTCCCAGCGGCGTCTTCTTTACCTGCAACAGCCTCTTCCTCCTTAGGCTGTGCGGTTTGCTCTGCAGTTGACGGCTCTGTTTTTTTCTCAATATCCTCTTCTGTCTTTACAATATCCATGCACCCGGTGACTACAAAAAACATTGCTGTTATTGACAATACAAATATTGTCAGACTATGCCTTTTCATTTTTTCCTCCTATATTATTCTGTAGGGTGGGCTATGCCCACCGCTTTTCTATAGATGTGGTATTTAAGGTGGGCGCAGCACACCCTACTCACCGATCTTTTTATTCTAAATACGGAGACCATGCAGGAGAAGCGGCTGAGCCTGCCTTTTCAGCATTATCATAGGTTATTAGTTTCTGATTCTCTCCATTTTTTCGCATAATATAAATGCGGGCAGCGCCGCCGCCCCTTGTGGATGTGAAGGCTATGAACCTGCTGTCAGGCGACCATGAAGGGTCTTCATTATCTCCGCTGTCCGCTGTAAGCTGAACCTGCCCTGTTCCATCGGCATTCATCACCCATATATCAAAACGTCCTCCATTCATCCTTGCGAATGCAATCTTATCTCCCCCTGGCGACAATACAGGCGAGGCATTATATTTTCCTTCATAAGTAAGCCTGGCAAGTCCGGTTCCGTCAGAGTGTATCATATAGATATGGGGATTTCCACCTGCATCAGATACAAATACAAGCCTCTTTCCATCAGGAGACCAACTGGGCGAAACATCTATTGCCCAGTTATTTGTAAGCCTCCTGAACTTCATTCCATCAAGTTCAAGTATATAAAGCTCAGGGTTTCCATCCCTGCTTAAGGTAAGGGCTATCTCTTTTCCGGAAGGCGACCACCTTGCGCCTATATTTATGCCCGGCTGATTGGAGAGCCTTATTTCTCTGCCGGTTGCAATCTCCAGCATATACACATACGGCTGACCATCCTTGTAAGATGTATATAAGATTTTCTTCCCGTCAGGCGACCATCTTGGAGAGAGGTTGATGGAGTTATTCCTTGTAATCTGCCTTAAATTGTAGCCGTCGTAATCAGCAAGATAAATTTCCTTATTACCGGACATGTTTGAAACAAACAAAAGTTTTGTGTTAAATATTTCCTTTTCGCCTGTCATCGCCTCCATTGCCTCATTGGCAAACTTGTGGGCTATAACCCTGATATTGCCCTTCTTCCCGATATATCTCCGTCCCACAAGCATCTTTGTCTGGAAGGTGTCGTAGAGTTTTAATTCCACTGTCAGATTATCTTCCTCTGCGATAAAGACACCCTTTATCAGGGCCTCTGCGCCTATAACACGCCAATCTTTAAAATCTATATCATCAGACCTTTTATTCTTATCCTCTATGTATGCCTTTTTATCAATTATATTAAACAGGCCTGAAAACTCCAGGTCATGCATAATTACATCCCGCAGAAGATCTGCCTGTGCCGTCAGCACGGCAGCAGGCTGTCCGCTCAACCCGCCAATGTTTTTTATATCAGTAATCGCAATGGGGAGCTTTTTGCCGGCAGGGGTATTTATGTCTATATAGACCTTTGTGTGGCCATGATGCGGAAATAAAGCAATAAATGAAATGATTATTAACAGGCAATATCTATTAAGCAATGTCATAACCTTTGTTAATTCCCGCACTCAGGGAAACATACGCCTATTTCCAATGAATCTTTTTCTAATTCAGGAGGGAATGAAGGAAACGAAGGCGCTGCTTTTTCTATTGCCCTGATAGCTGATTGAAGAAGTATCGGATTGGCAGACGGCTGTTCAACATAGCTTTTGATGAGATGTCCAGTCTTATCTATGCGCACAGTTATCACAACAAATTCTCCTTCTTTTATGTCACCGGTATAATTCCACTTTGGGCTGATTATCTCCCATAAAAGGTTGCCATATTTTTCTTCTATTTCCTCAATCTTTTTTATATGCCCCCCGTTTTGCATTAATCCAGTACCTTTCTTAATTGGCAAGTTGGCGCCAATATCGCCCACACCGTTGTTAATATCCCGGTTTTGCATTAATCCAGTATCTTTCTTGCTCGGCCTTATAATCTGCCTGTGCGCCACTTTTTCCTTAATCTCTCCAATCCTTTTTTCCACCTGCCTGTTTTCCATGCCCTGTATCACCTTGCTGATTGTTTCCTCTGCCTCTCTTTTTTCCACCCATTTCTGTATCTTTTTAATTGCCTCGTCAAGAGAATGTTCCTTCTCTTTTTTTAAGGCAATAGCCTTTTCTTTTACAACAGGTCTTGAAATATCTTTATCTTGAGCCTGTTTAACCGGTTTGGAAACAACCTCAGCTTGAGACCTCTCTTTTTTTAAGGCCTCACTATTTGCCCGAACCTCCGGGGAAACCGCTGTTTTCCCAGGCGCCAGCAGGTCAACTGTGTAGATGGACGTTGTAATTTTTATTGCAGATCTATCGTTGGCAAGCAAAAATATGAAGGCTATAAAAACAACATGCAAAAAAACAGAGACTGCTATTGTAGAACCGAAATTTGAAAGTTGTTCTTCCTCGTTGTAGAATCCGGCCGACACCTACTCTCCCTCAACAGGCTCAGTCATCATGCCAACCTTTTCTATGCCTGCCTTTCTTATCTCTGCCATTACCGCAACAACATTGCCGTAAAACACCTCTTTATCCGCCTTTAAAAGCAATGCCTTATCTCTCTTCCACTGTCTTGTTTGATAAATCCTTTCCAATTTCTCTTTTAACTCAGAAAAGGGTATCCTGTTTTTATTTATGAATATTGCGCCTTCCTTATTGATTGTTAATACCAAAGGCTCCTCTTCTGATGAAAGCCCGGCGGCCTTTACCTTTGGCAGGCTGACATCCAGCCCCTCCTGAAGCATGGGCGCAGTAACCATAAATATAATGAGCAGAACCAGCATTACATCTACAAATGGCGTAACATTTATCTGAGACAGCACAGCCCGCTGTTTTGGCCTTGAAAGGTTAATCATTTTCTTTCTCTTGCAAGCTCCCTTTCCACAATATTCAAAAAATCGCCTGCAAAGTTTTCCATCTCAATTGCCATCCTGTTAATCCTTGTTACAAAATGGTTATAGGCAACCACTGCGGGGATGGCGGCAGTAAGACCTATAGCCGTTGCAATGAGCGCCTCTGATATGCCGGGGGCAACCACCGCAAGGCTGGCCGACCCCTTCATCCCTATGCCGCTGAACGAATTCATTATGCCCCATACTGTGCCAAAAAGACCGATGAACGGCGCAGTGTTGCCTGTGGTGGCAAGAAATGAAACAGCCTTCTCCATCCTGCTTATTTCATTGGACATTGCCTTTTTTAATGCCCTCTGGATACCGTCCGTCTCGCCGATGCTGAACTGGATATTCTCCTTTTTTTGCGTCCTTGCCTGCGGGAGCTCGTTATAACCTGCGGCAAAAAGCCTTGCAAGCGGCGTAAATCTGTAATTTGCGGCAGCGGCAAATATCAGGGCAAACTGTTTCTTATGCCAGAAAAATTCCAGAAATGCGCCGGATTCTTTTTCCATCTTCTTTAAGATGCGATATTTGTATATAATTATTGCCCACGACAAAACAGAAAAAACAAGCAGTACGATAAGCACAAGCTTTACCACAATGCCTGCGCCCAAAATCATATTCCACAAACCTCCCTGCATGTTGCCGCTTAAGTTCTGGACATTCATTAAATTCTTTTGCCTCCTTGACCAAATGATTTATGAGAAAATTAACACCTTTCGGATTTCAAGTCAATGGTTTGTGTAACCCGGACTTTGAAAATGTCATAATTAAGGGATGATAGGAGGCATTTGCTCGATCCATTGACAGGTCAAGGCATATTCTTGTTACCAAAATAAAAATCCCACAGATATCTGTGGGATTTGGAATCCTGGCGTCCCCACCGGGATTCGAACCCGGGTTACCGCCGTGAAAGGGCGATGTCCTTGGCCTCTAGACGATGGGGACATGGTGAGCCGCCCGAGACTCGAACTCGGCACCCACGCCTTAAAAGGGCGTTGCTCTACCTGATGAGCTAGCGGCTCGTTATTAAAACAAAGGTTGAGGTTAAGGTTGAGGTTGAGGTTGAGGTTTCTCTTATCCTTAACCTTGACCTTAACCTGTTTTTCATTGAAACGGATTCTCAATCATTATGGCCTCTTTTCTTCCGGCGCCTACTGAGACCATAATTATACTAATTTCAATTAATTCCTCAAGTCTTTTTATATATTTTCTGGCATTAGCGGGTAGTTTATCCAGCTTCGCAATACCGCTCGTTGGTTCATTCCATCCATCAATAATTTCATATATCGGTTCACATTTATTCAGGATGTCGCTGTCAGACGGAAAATCTTTCAAGATATTGTTGTTATAATTATAGCCTGTACATATCATTATTTTATGCAGTTTATCCAATACATCCAGTTTGGTTAAAACCACGCCGTCAAGACCGTTTATCCTTGCCGCATATCTGACAGCCACTGCATCGAACCAGCCGCACCTCCTCGGCCTCCCTGTTGTTGCGCCGTATTCTCCACCCTGCTCTCTGAGCCTTTGTCCTTCTTCGTTTTTTAACTCTGTTGGAAATGGCCCCTCCCCAACCCTTGTTGTATAGGCCTTGGATATGCCAATAACCTTGTCAAGCTTTGTCGGCCCAATGCCGCTTCCTGTTGCGGCCTCTCCTGCTACGGTATTGCTGGAGGTTACAAAAGGATAGGTTCCGTGGTCCACATCAAGGAGCGTCCCCTGCGCCCCTTCAAATAATATATTTTCTCCGCGTTTTATTGCGCTGGCAATATAGAGGGATGTATCTGTAATGTAACCGGCAATCTTTTCTACGTATGACATATATTGATGGTAAATATTATGCATCTCAAAACCATCTTCGTGAAATATACTTTGCAGCAAATGGTTTTTTTCGAGAAGATTAGTCTTGAGTTTTTCTCTAAATACCTCTTCCCTCAACAAATCGCCGCATCTTATCCCGCACCTTGCAACCTTGTCTTCATACGCAGGGCCGATACCCCTTCCGGTTGTCCCTATCTTGTTTTTACCCCTAATCCTTTCCCTTGCCGCATCGAGCTTTTTATGATACGGCATTATCAGGTGCGCATCTTCACTTATAAGAAGGTCGCTTCTATCCTGAAATTGACCTTTTGCCTGCAAAGCATCAATTTCCTCTAATAAAACCTCAGGATCTATTACCACGCCATTTCCTATTATACACTTCTTACCTCTGTGCAGTATCCCGGATGGAATAAGGTGAAGAATGAACTTTTCCTCACCTACAATAACCGTATGCCCTGCGTTATTGCCACCCTGAAATCTCACGATGATATCCGCATACTCACTTAAAATATCTACTATCTTCCCCTTTCCCTCGTCTCCCCACTGGGCGCCGACAACTACAATGTTTTTGGCCATTTATTCACCCTCCCATTGGCGCGATTAATGTGCCATCGCAGCAACTATATTTTCTACATCAAAGGCAAAACCAATGGCGGCGCATGGATAGCCGTATTTCTGCATAAGGTTATCATATCTCCCGCCGCTCATAATCGATTTTCCAAGCCCCATAGCAAATCCCTCAAAAACTATCCCCGTATAGTAATCAAACCCCCGCATCTCTGCCAGGTCAAAGGTTATAAATTCCTGAAACCCTTTTGTGTCAAGTATTTTTAAAATATTTGAAAGATTTGCCACTGCCATTTTAGCCTGCCTGCCTTCTGCGATGGATGATGCCTTTTCCAGAACCTCTTTACCGCCAAACAAAGATGGGATAGTTTTCAGAACCTTTTTATATTTGTTTGTTATTTTATCCCCCAGACTGTCTAATATTACTTCCAATGCTGAACCGTCTTTCAGGGCTATGGCGTCTTTTATCCTGCCTTTTTCTTTATCATCCATGATTGTGGTATTCAGCATACCCCTGACAAAACCTGCCTCGCCAATATCTATCTTAAAGTTTTTAAGCCCCAAACTTTTAAGGCTATTGATAGCTATAATGATTACCTCTGCATCTGCCTCTGGCGACAGCTCTTTTGTTATAAGTTCCGCCCCGATCTGCTGAATTTCTCTTGGCCTGCCGATTCGCGGTTCCTGATACCTGAAAACTTTTTCATTATAGCATATCCTGAGGGGCAGCTTATAATCCCTCATTCGCGTAGCCACAATCCTTGCTACCTGGGGGGTTATGTCCGGTCTGACAGCAACAACCCTGCCTGAAGTTGGGTCTATAAATTTAAATACCTTCTCCTTTAAATCATCTCCAAGCCCTATGGAAAGCACATCAAGGTATTCAAGGAATGGCGTTATTACCCTTTTAAATCCGCATCTTTCCAGAACTTTCAGAATACATTCCTCTATGCGCTCTATCTTTTCTGCCTCATCCGGCAGACTGTCCTTTACACCAGGGGGAAGGGATATGTTTAATGGCTTCATAGCTGATAGCTCATAGTTGATAGCTCATAGTAGTTGCTATGAGCCATGAGCTACAATTTTACCACCTTTGCAGAAATAATATGCGGCAGTTTAATGAGTTTTGAAAGCAGATCTGCCGGTAAAGGCGTATCTATGTTCCATACGGATACAGCCTCTCCTCCAACCGCCTGTCTGCCGAGGTGGAGTCTTGCAATATTGATACTCCCTGATCCGAGTAAAGCGCCTACATTACCAATAACACCAGGCTTATCATAGTTATAAAGCACAAGGAGATAACCCTCCGGCACGGCGTCCAGAAAGAATTTGTCTATCCTGACAATCCTCGGCTCCTTTTTGCCGAAGAGGGCGCCCTCCACAAGGCTTTCTGTTTCTTTGGTTTTTACCTTAATCGTAATGCTGCTTGCAAAATCAATAGCCCTTGAACTTTTTATCTCTATCACCTTTATACCGCGCTCCTTTGCAACAAACGGCGCATTTACAAAATTTACCTGCTGATCCATCACCTGGTCAAGCAGACCTTTTATCGCAGCAACTGTAACAGCCGTAACATCGTATGAAACCACATCGCCGCTGTATTCTACGGTAACCTCCTCTATGCCGCCCTTGAGTATCTGACCCTGGAAGCTCCCAAGCTTTTCAGCAAGGGTAATGTAGGGACTAAGGCTTGCAAGGAGTTCCGCTGGCACAGACGGCACATTGACAGCATTTCGGATTGTGCCTTTCACGAGATATTCCACAATCTGCTCAGCAATTGCTATGGCAACATTCTCCTGCGCCTCTGCAGTGGATGCGCCGAGATGCGGCGTTAAAATTACCTCTTCAAGACATAAGAGAGGATTATCCACCGGCGTCGGCTCTTTTTCAAAAACATCCATAGCCGCCCCTGATACAATCCCTTCTTTTATAGCATCCGATAAATCCTTTTCATTTACTATCCCGCCTCTGGCACAATCTATAATCTTTACGCCCTTTTTCATCTTTGCAAAGGCATCTCTGTTCACCAGATTTTTTGTCTCGTTTGTAAGCGGAACATGAACGGATATGAAATCGCTTCGTTTGTATAAATCGTCAAGAGACACCGGAAGAACGCCCATCCTGTTGGCTGCCTCCTGCGAAAGATACGGGTCGTATGCAATCACATTCATCTTGAGCCCCTGCGCCCTGTCTGCAACAACGGTTCCTATATTGCCGACGCCAAGTATTCCGAGAGTCTTGCCTGTTATCTCAGTGCCTTCAAATTTTTTCTTCTCCCACTCCCCTTTTCGCATTGAGGCAGTTGCCTGGGGAATCTTCCTTGCAAGAGCCATGAGCATGGAAACCGCATGTTCCGCTGTGGTTACGGTATTACCGCCAGGGGTATTCATAACAACAATACCCTTTTTTGTTGCAGCCTGCATATCAATATTATCAACACCTGTCCCTGCCCTGCCTATTACTTTAAGATTATCCGCTGCCTCAATTATCTCGGCCGTAACCTTTGTTGCGCTTCTAACAACAAGGCCGTGATAATCCTTGATTACCTTCTTGAGTTCTTCAGGCTTTAGCTTTGTATTAACATCAACCTGAATGCCGGGGGCGCTTTTTAGAATCTCAACACACCTGTCCGACATGCTGTCGCTTACCAACACCTTCATTTATATCCCTCCAACAATATCTCCTGCGCGGCCGCCACACCCTTGCCGAATTCAACCTTATGACCGAATTTCCTGAGCGCCATTTCAATGGACGATATGGCAACGATTATATCAAAGGTATCTACATAACCGAGATGCGCAATCCTGATAATCTTCCCTTTAAGATGATCCTGTCCGCCTGCCATTGTAACACCCATATCGTCACGGAGATACTTCACAAATTTTTCGCCGTCAATATTTTCAGGAACATATGCGCCGGTAGCGGCATCGCTTGGGCTGTCGGGCGCAAGAAGCTTAAGTCCCATTGCCTTCACAGCAGCCCTTGTTGCCCTGGCAAGCCTGTTGTGTCTTGCAAAAACATTTTCAAGACCTTCTTCCTTCAACATCTTGAGCGCATCGCGTAAACCGATAATAAGAGATGCTGCCGGGGTATACGCTGTTGTATTATTCTTTAAATTTTTTCTCTCCTTCTTAAAATCAAAATAAAATCTCGGACACTTTGCCGTTTCCATAAATTTCCATGCCTTCTCGCTCAGGGCTACAAATGCCAGACCCGGAGGCAGCATAAACGCCTTTTGTGAACCGGATACCAAAACATCTATGCCCCACTCATCCATCGGCGTAGGAAATACCCCGACAGAGGTTATGCCGTCAACTATCAGAACTGAGTCCTGACGATTTCTGGTAAGCTCTGCAATTTCTTTTACCGGATGGGCAACTGTGGTGGATGTTTCGCTCGCCTGCATGAGAACGGCTTTTATCTTCGGATTTGCATCCAGAGCCTTTTTCACATCCTGCGAGTCAACCGCCTTGCCCCACTCCACATTCAGCCAGTGAACCTTGAGTCCGTATGCCTCTGAAATCTTTCCCCATCTTTCGCCGAATTTGCCGCCGTTTATAACAATAACCTCATCGCCGGGAGAAAAGAGATTTGTTATGGAACCTTCCATTGCGCCGGTGCCTGACGCCGCAAGGATTAAGACATCCTGTTTTGTTTGAAAGATATATTTTAAATCATCCTTTGCCTCCGCAAAGATTGCGGAAAACTGCGGAGTCCTGTGATGAATCATCGGCTGGGCCATGGCAAGAAGCACATTTTCAGGCACAGGCGTAGGCCCTGGAGCCAGCAAAAATCTTTTCTTCATGATGAAAATTCCTCCTGAATTATAACGGATAGCGGGGGCTTGTATCCCCAAAAGTAAGACAGTAAAAATTAGCAAAGGGGGCCTCACATGTCAAGAAAAATATGAAAAATTCTGTGGTAGCAAAGTAAATCTGTCAGGGTATTTTTATAAAAAATCTGTATGCCTGCCGGAGTTATTGACAAAACACCAACTTTTCAATATACTCATTAAACTCTTTGCGCCCCCTAATCTTGTAAGCATCGCCTTAATGGCAAAGTGCCATAGATGAATAGTGTTGTTGAACAATATCAGATGCAGAACATAAAATACAGTATTCAGGATATAAAGGAGCGGCTGCATAATTCTATTGCTGTTACAATATTGACAGGCGCAGGTATCTCGGCAGAGAGCGGCGTTCCAACCTTTAGAGGAAAGAATGGACTTTGGAAAAACTTTAAGCCGGAGGAACTTGCAACCCCCGAGGCATTTAAAAAAGACCCGTGTCTTGTCTGGGAGTGGTATGACTCAAGGAGGCAGGTTCTATCCCGGTTAAAGCCAAATCCGGGCCATTTTACTATTGTAGAGATAGAAAAAAGGGTTAAGGAATTTACGCTTATTACACAGAATGTGGATGGCCTTCATCAGCTTGCCGGAAGCAAAAATATTATGGAGCTTCACGGCAATATATGGCGTGTAAAGTGCCTTACATGCTCCAAGGTTACTGAAAACAGGGATGTACCCATCAAGATATTGCCTTTTTGCGAATGCGGGGGGCTTTTAAGGCCGGATGTGGTCTGGTTTGGAGAGATGTTGTCTGATAATGTCATGACAAAGGCATTTGTTGCATCTGACAATTGCGGCATTATGTTTGTAGTAGGCACATCAGGCGTTGTGCATCCCGCTGCATCGCTGGCATTAAGGGCAAAGGATGAAGGCGCATTTATTGTGGAGATAAATATAGAAAGTACCCCGCTTTCAGCAAGTGCGGATGTTACCCTTTTTGGCAAGTCAGGCGATATATTACCGCAGTTGCTATAGGATTTATATGGTAACGTTATAGCGCAACATATACAGTGATGCTGCAAACACAATACAAAGGAGGTCAACAGGATGAAGGTTTTTAATGACACAATCAGGCTGCAGACCACACTGAAGGGTGAGGATATAAACATTACCGGCATGGTGGAGGCTATTGTTCAGGAAAGCGGCATATATGAGGGCACAGCCACAGTATTCACAGGCCATACAACGGCAAGCATCCATCTGAACAATGCAGATCCTGAACTGGCAAAAGACCTTCATGACTTTTTAAAGGAGACTGTCCCCGACAAGCCAACTTACCGCCATAATAAAGGAGACTATGGCAGAAACGCGGATGCGCACTTTAAATCCCTTCTTGTTGGCAACAGCGTGACAATCCCGATAAACAGGGGAAGGATTGCCCTTGGTCAGTGGCAGGCGATTTATTTTTCAGAATTTGACGGCCCCCGCAACCGCCTCATCTCTGTAAAGATTATGGGCATACCTGCAAGACACAGTTAAATAATAAGGTTCTCAACCTTAACCTGAATTAACAGATGCGTATAGTAGGAGGAACAGCAAGAGGTAAAAGGCTCGTCTCTTTTAGAGGCATGTCTATAAGACCTACAACAGATAAGGTAAGGGAGGCAATATTTAATATTCTATCGCAGCCATTTTCGTTCAAAACAGTATTAGACCTCTTTGCAGGGACAGGGGCTATGGGTATAGAGGCGCTAAGCAGAGGGGCGGAGACAGCGGCATTTGTGGATAACGACCCAAAGGCTGTTAAAATTATTAAAAAAAATCTTGAATTATGCAGATTTACCGGCAGGACTAAAATTATCAATATGGATGTGCAGTCCGCACTGGCTTTTGCAAATAAAAAGAGAGAAAGTTTTGACCTTATATTTATAGACCCCCCTTATCTCATGTCGCTTACAGGCATTGTATTGAATTATATCGCTGATAAAAGGCTTCTCAATGCAGACGGTCTAATAGTTGCAGAATCCTCCAAACGAATGATATGGGATGGAGAGCTAAAAGGCCTTGAACTTTTTGACAGACGGCGATACGGGGATACGGTAGTGTCGTTTTACAAATCAAAACATACGGCACAGAGAACAATCACATGAAAAAACGCATAGCAGTTTACCCTGGAACATTTGACCCTATAACAAATGGCCACCTTGATATTATAGAGAGGGGGTTAAAACTCTTTGACGGGCTTATAGTGGCAATTGCAGAAAGCCCTACAAAAGAGCCGCTCTTTACTGTGGATGAAAGGATAAGGATGGTAAAGGAGTCAGTTAAGAAATATAGAAATGTGAATGTTGAAGGTTTTGACTGCCTGTTGATAGATTATCTGCATAAGAAAAAGGCCCGTATTATTTTAAGGGGTTTGCGGGTCATCTCTGATTTTGAATATGAATTCCAGATGGCGCTTACCAACAGAAAACTTGCCCCGGACATTGAAACCGTATTTATGATGACCGCTGAAGATTATTCATATTTAAGCTCGCGGTTTATAAAGGAAATAGCGCGGCTCGGCGGCAGGTTTGATTGTTTTGTTCCGCCAAATGTGGCGAAGATGCTAAAGGAGAGGAATATCAGATGAGCGGATATGTGTTAAAACTTGCAAAGCGTATGCAGGATGTGAAGGAATCGCCGACCCTTGCCATTACTGCAAAGGCAAAGGCGATGAAGGCAAAGGGTTGGGATGTTATAGACCTTGGCGCAGGCGAGCCTGATTTTGACACGGCTCTTAATATAAAAGAGGCTGCCATAAAGGCAATTAAAGCCGGCTTTACAAAATATACCGCTGTTGGCGGGATAGATGAGCTCAAGGACGCAATAATAAATAAATTTAAAAGGGACAATGGCCTTGATTACACAAGGGATGAAATACTTGTATCCTGCGGCGGAAAACAATCATTCTTTAATCTGTCTCTGGCATTTTTCGAAAAAGGGGATGATGTAATTATCCCGGCGCCGTACTGG
>ERZ1292645.452-Hain-H14-02um-R2-452-length-15108-cov-7_pt1 | contig 15108 bp, 18 predicted proteins | sample MGYA00564401_ERZ1292645 | MGnify/ENA primary metagenome ERZ1292645 (study PRJEB36523, sample SAMEA6512644) | groundwater metagenome | collected 2019-01-09 | study: AquaDiva: Metagenomics assemblies of 32 groundwater samples | reverse complement strand
TTGCCTCAAAACGAGTTCCCGGCGGTGACTCACGGGAAACGAAAATCTCTTGCGCACGCGATCGATTCTTGCAGAATGGCACTCATACATCCCCTGCCGCCTCGGTGGCAGGGTGCGGGGCCGCCGAAAGGCGGCCTCAGCTTTTCTAAGGCAAGAGCGTGAGCCTGCGGATCAACTACTACGTGGCCTTCCCAATGACGAGATCGCCTCGCCGCCGCGGTAGACCACCGCGAGGCGCTTCGGATCGGTGATGTCGTAGGTGACGATCCAGGTTGTCTTGCCGTTTAGATTCATTTCACGCCTGCGATTGTGTGATCCATGGTCCGTCTACGACCTCCCATTCAGCGTCTACATCTTCTGGTCCGAGATTTAGATTATGACCTTGTCTCCAAGAATCCAAATAACAGGTTTGAAGACCAATGCCGTCGGAAAAGATGAAACGTCTCTCGGAATCGCCTCGTTCGTTCATGAGACAAGCAACTTTGTTTTCATTCTTAACTATTAGACAAAATGCTTCTTGAAGTGTCATTTTTTACCTCCTTGACTTTGCAAGGGCGTCATGAGGTGGTTCGACAAAAAGAAAACCCGGGGTTGCTTTCGCAGAGCCCCGGGGAGGTTTTGCGGGGCCCGTGAGCACCCTCATTCCTGAGTCTGATGGTTTCGCCGATTGCCGTCAAGAGGCTCGCCATGCCTGCCAAACCGAGCCGCGCCGAACCGCGCCATGCCCGGCCTCGCCTGCCATGCCTGCCATGCCTGCCATGCCCCGCCACGCCGAACCTTACCGAGCCGGGCCCTGCCCTACCGCGCCGAGCCATGCCGAGCCGCGTGCCTCGCCTGCCATGCCCGTCCGTGCCCTGCTGAACCCTGCCGCACCCAGCCCTGCCATGCCGGCCCCTGCCATGCCTGGCTTGCCTTGCCTAGCCTGACCAAGCCATGCCACGCCACGCCCGACCGGACCGCGCCTGCCAAACCCGGCCACGCCCGACCCGACCCAACCATGCCGTACCGAGCCTGCTGAACCATGCCATGCCTGCCACACCGAGCCGAGCCTAGCCGCGCCGGGCCACGCCGAGCCACACCCTGCCCGGCCGGGCCAGGCCTGGCCTAGCCTACCACTTTGCCTGCCTCGCCATGCCGCGCCGAGCCCTGCCTGCCAAACCGCACCGAACCCGGCCGCACCCGGCCGAACCCGGCCGCACCCTACCATGCCGCGCCAAGCCATGCCGCACCGCGCCTGCCTAGCCCACCGCTTTGAGTTTCCCCGCCACCGCGAACGCGTCGAACGCCGAGCGCAGCTCATCGAGCAATTGCACGTGACGAGACGTAGCTTTGCTGCGTTCGAGCCATTCCTCCGCGCTCTTCAGGGCGGCCTCGACGCGTTGGATTTTGCCATCAAGGCACTGGATGAAGATGTCGCTGTCCTTCGCGGCATCCTCCGCGATGATGCGCATCCCGTGGTAGTTTTCCTTCTTCCCCTCGGTGTTCGTCCGCCACACATCCTTTACCGCGACGAACATCTTGCGCGCCTTCGTGGAGCGCACCTTCGCCTCCACGACCCGCACACTGTTGAGGAGCACGCGCGTGCGATCGAGCCAGTGAGATCGAGCGGCCTCGTCGACGTCCCAGTTGTAGAACCGACGGAGGGGATGTCGCTTGTTGGCGAGGACTTCGTTGAGGACGATCTCGCCCGAAAGTGCTCGGAGATCCGCGATGCGGTTCGCGGTTGCGATACGAAGGAACTCGCGACCGAGGACCCGCGCGTCCTCCTCGGTGATGGGTGCGCCTGTTGCCTTTTTGAACTGCATGTTGCCTCCAATGAGGAAAGAGAGGTGCGTCGCTCCGATGGCAACGCACCTCCCGATTGCTTACGCCTGCGCGTGCTTGCCGTTGACCCGCCGCCCCGCCGCCGCGACGATGTTCTTCGCCTGGTCGGGCATGGGCTTCCCGTTGGCGGCCCGGAGGAATGCGGTCGGGATCTCCGGGATGCGCTCCGGCTCCCGGCAATCCTTGAGGATCTTGTCGACCTCCGTCACGGGGAGGTGCTCGACGCGGAAGCACCCCATCTCGCCGGGAGCCTTGGAAGAGGGACGCCACTCGCACAGCCCAACAGCTTCGCCCGCGGATTCGATGCTGAGCAGCACCTTGTCCGCAGTGATGAACTCGTGCGCGAACTTGACGACGATCTTGACCTCCCACTCGTCGAAGATCGGGCGGGCGCACACGTTCGGCGCCTTGTTCTGGCCGCCGACGCGGGTGATTCGCACGTCCATCCTGGGCTCGCCGACGATCACAGTGGTTTGCCCCATGACGCGGAGGTAGCGTCCGAGGTCGGTCTTGAAGACCGCTTTCTTGGTCGCGAGCGCGCCATCGAGGAAGCACCGCTTGAGGATCCGGCACGGCAAGACGTTGGCACCCTTCACGTTGCGATAGAATGCCTGCTCGTAGTCCTCTTGGAGATCCTTGTCCTGCTGTGGCATGTCGTGCCCGGTCATCTTGCTGAGCATCTCCATGAGGGCTTTCTGCCCCCACGCGTGCATCAGGAGAGGGGTGGTGCCGACGAGCATGAGTGGCATCACCGAGTACTCGCCTTTCCTCTCGTAGAACTTCTTGAGGTGGTCCATCTCCTTCGACTCGATTCCAGTTACGACCTTCTTCGCTCTCGCCATGGCGTTGTCTCCGTAATGGTGCGCTTGATCGCGCGATTCCACATTGGTACTACTGTCTAACCTGCCTGTCAAGGACTTTTGAACAACATCTTAGCGCTTGACAAACGATCTCAACTCAGGCACCTTCCTACTTGTGACCCCTGACCAGACCCGAAAGCGTTTCGCCGCCGTCGTGAAGAAAGAGGGCGAGGCCATGGTCGCGGTACGCCTCCAGTGCTCCGTCTCGCAGATTCGGTCCATCATCGCTGAGCGCCGAAACCTCGGCCTTCGCATCGCGATCGCCATCGAGGAGGCGTACGGGATCCCCGCTGGGGACTGGGTTGACCGTCCGGCCTCACGACTCTTATAGGAGGATCATGTCTCACAAGATCGAAATCACCCTCGACAAGGGCACCTACGACAAACTCGCGAACAAGGCGGGCAAGGGCTCCATCGAGAAGTACGTACGAAAACTCGTAATGTCACACGCCATGACTACGACTACCGCTGTGAAGGCGAAGAAGGTAGTACGTTACTCGACCGGGATCCTAGAACTAGACAAAGTCCTCGGTGGCGGATTCATTCTTGGCTCGACCATCTTGCTGGGCGCCCCTCGCGGTAGCGGCAAGAGTTCGATGCTCCTCCAAGCCTGCGACGGCTTCGCCCAGGATGGTCGCAAAGCGTTCTTCGCTTCGGCCGAGATGACCCAAGATAGACTCCTCGCCTACGCCAAGCGACTTGGAATCAAGAACGTCAACATCGGTCTCTCTTGCGATCCCATGGGCATCAACGTGGAGGATCTCTTCGAGGATGTCTTGCGAAACGGGAGGCGCGGCACCAAGGCGACCCTCCTCGTCATTGACAGCTTGCAGACGTCCTTCGTCTCCGACGTGAAAGGCGACATCGGAAACCCTGCACAGATGAACGCCGTGATCAACATGGTTTCGAGCTTCGCGCAGAAGGAACAGGTCGCGGTGGTGGTCATCGGTCACATCGGCAAGGCGGGGGACTACCTCGGGTCTGCCAAGATGAAGTTCCTTGTCGATTGTCTTCTACGTATGGATATCAAGTGGGTTTTCAACAAAGGCAAGCTGCCGATGGACTCGATGGTCCGCGAGATCTCCACGGAGAAGAACCGTCAGGGACGGTCAGACATTACTTCGCTGGTCGAGCTGACGGACACCGGGATCAAAACACCGTCGGTGAAGGCGATGCGGATGCTGGGAGCTGGAACTACCGCGTGATTCACCGACGATACACCCGGCCAGGCGAGATGGAAAGTGAAGACCTGTTCGGCGTTTACGAAGTCTTCTATGACGAAGACGGTCGCCCGAATGGTTGCACGGAGGAGCCGGTTGCTCCGGTCAGCGAAACCGCGGAAGGACTCAAGGTTGCTCTCGCGGACTACCAGAGGGCCTTCCGCGAACCTGTGCTTGAATACGAGGCGTTCGAACAAAAACCTCACAGATGAACCGAGAAGATCTCTTCTTAACGATGGTCAACGTGAGCGGATTTTGGCGCTTTGCGCCGGAGGATGGTCCGCCTAACCTACGAGGCGACGAAGCGTACATCGAGATCACGGCCCACGAACTCGCCCACGTCGTGGAGATAAGAATCCTTACCCCACACGCAGAGAACACCTCGCAGATGATCTTCGACTTCCTGAGAGCGTTACCCGAACCCGAAATGGATGAACACGAGATCCGCGCTCTCGCCATTGAGGTTCTCGGCCTCCACCAGCTTGGCTACCAGATACGTCCGTCGATGCTCGCACGATGGGTCGAACTGATAGACCCTACATGGGGAACGACGAACCCCGGGAATTCATCCCGCGTGACGAAACGCATCGAGAAGGTCATCCGCGATCGCATGGCTCAGGCCGACGTTCAACACCTCGCCGACGTCCTCGTGAGCTTGATGATGGACTTGGTGATGCTCAAAAAAAGAATTCACCGTCGAGAACTGACCGAGTTATCCACAGCCTGACCGATCCACCAACGACAATTCGACTCGCTCGCGCGCAAAAAACTTGACGAGCGCGCAAGCATTCGTCTAGATTTCTTCTGCACCGCGGCTCGACCGCCATCGTGTCCGCGCGGCGAAATTGAATAGACCTGAGCGCTCCTCGACGCCAAGAGGACGCCGTCGGAAAGTCGATTTGGGCCAATGCTCAGGTCAGCCCTCCGATGGCGGCCGACGGTGTCCTCGCGGCGCCGAGGAGGCTCGTTGTCTTTTACACCCTCAAAAAACTTCTTGATTGTCATCTCCGACTCCCAGGTGGAGCGGACATGAGCATTTATTTTATTCAAGAAGGTGCAACAAACTACATCAAAATTGGGTACACCGACGGAGACGTTCGTGTACGACTATCAACGATCATCAGCGACGGCCAGAACAGCAGCGCGTCGTGAACGTTGCACCACCGAAATTCTGCCCGAGCTGCGGCCTCGCGCTTGATGGAGATCGCGCCGTGGTCGAGTGCGAGTCGATGGACGCTCGCATCGTGTTCGACTGCTACTGCTCATCCTGCGAGTGGTCCGGAGACATCTCGCCCGACGAGAAACTCGGGAAGGTGGCTTAAATGCTGACACTCGACCAGTTCTTGGGGCAGGACCAACGCTCAGCGTGGCTCAGACACGACGAGTTCAAGGACTTGTACGTCCGCAAGACGGAGCGATTCTACGGCAGAAAGCGCGTGCCGACGATCGACCTCGCCACCATCACGGCGAGGAAGCCCGGCAGAGGCTCGTTCAAGCGACTGGTAGCCTACCTACGAGCGAACTACCCAGCCTACGCGCTCTACGTCGAGAACGTACTCAGCCCGAGATTCGCCGACAGTCTGCCGAGGATGGGCTTCACGCTCGACTTCCGAGACGCGGTAATGATGCCGAGCTTCTACCTGCTGCCGTCGGTGAAGAGGACTCCGTGAAGAACGCGCCTCACGACCTCGTCTACCTCTACTTCGAGGCCGAGATCAAGCCCGGTGAACGCGTCACCATACTCCCGGTCCGCGCCGAGCGCCGCCGCGCCCGCAGCCTCCCCGAGCACTTCACGAGCTACGGACCTCCGGTCGAGGTGCCGGCCGACTCCATCCGGCCGTTTCTATCACGAGAGTTCATCTTCAGCGTCGACCTCGACCAAGTTCTCGAAATGTCCGTCGCGTACCAGAATCTCCGACTCACCTCGCTCAAGACCGGCGTGACGGAGAACATCGCCTCACCCTACCTGAAGGACGGCCTGCCACTCCAAGCGCTCCTGCACGTCAACGCGTGCTCGTGCGAGAGCGCCGCGCAGGTTTCTCTCGGGATCTGGAACCCAGAGGATGAACCTGTGCCGTTCAAGGTCCGGTGCGTGGGACCGACGATGCCGGAGGAGATGTGAAACCCATATTCCCAGTGAAGATGCAACCGCGCTTCGTCACCTTCCGCGCCGCGGGAAAAGCCGGGAGGATCGTCCACGTCGAAAGAACAGACTTCTACACCCTCCGAGACGGAGAGCTGTTCGCCATAGACTCCTCCCCGAGGCCGGGCCACGGCACGCGGATCGTACGAGCTTTCAACGGGGCCAGCCCCACTCCACTGGTCGATATTCCAACGTGGTTCTTCAGCGAGTGGATCCCGCCGCTCGACAAGACTCCCATCGAGAAACTCGCGTCCCTCTGCGGCACAGACCTCTACTCACCGGAAGTCCACGCGGCATGGACTCGCCTCAAGATCGCAACCATTGCAGGAAAGATGAAGCTGAAGATGGATGTGGCAGTACCATTCTCCTTCGACATCCACTTCGACGTCGACTGCGTATGGGACGGCGTGATCTTCGGAAACATACTCGCATGACCTGGAAGGTGCTCTGCGGCGCCGAGCACGGCGTCTGCTCCGCCTGCGGCGCCCCCTACGCCCGCGTAGTCGAGCGCACAACAATGGTCGTGCGCCCAAGCGAGCGCCGTGAACAGGCTCACGCAGCCGGCGCCGGCTCGGGCCGAACCATCATCTCGGGCACGATGCTGGCCCCGGCCACGACCACCACGACGGGCTGGCGGAAGACCTGCCTGTGCGCCAGCAGGAGGGTCGTGCCTGCCGTCGTGCTCGACCCATTCTGCGGTTCGGGGACCACAGGTGTGGTCGCGAAGAGGTTTGGTAGGGACTTCATCGGGATCGACCTCAACGAGAGCTACTGCGAAATGGCGCGCAAGCGCATCGCCGAGGACGGCAAGTGACCGACGCCAAATTTTTCTCAATCACCGACGCGATCCGCTGCGGCGTTCGCGGCAGGGTGATCAAAGCGATCGTCGAGAGAGGCAACACCAAAGCCGAGGCCGAGGCCACGTACGTCACCACTTACCAGCACCTCATGGATGCTGACATCCACAACTGGTCCTACCTCAAACTCGCCGAAGCTCGCGCAACAAGAATTCACAGAGATACCCCATTCACGTCGACATGGTGGACGCGTGGAACGTACGAGACGAGGGGAGGCAAAAAATTCGAGGAGATCGTCCACCCTCACACCGCCTCTTGGTTCACGTTCACCGAGGTGTTGAAGGCGCGCACTGCCCACATCGTACAGAAAGAACTTGGTTGGTTTGTCTGCCCCGTCGTCAACACTGACGGTCACTGCTGCAACGCGAGTACGGTTTCCATGCACGCAGTTTTCTTGGACTGCGACGCGGCAGGGGAATGGGACACGTTACTCCAACGCCTCAACTCACTTGATTACGGATACGTAGCCTATCAAAGCGGTGGATGGTCTCCCACGACCCCGAAGTGGCGGATCGTGCTCCCTCTCGCAACGCCTTTTCACGTCACCACCGAAGAAGAACGGGACGCGTGGGCGAAGTTGTACCTCACGCTCCGTGTGGTCATCGGCTCCGTCGCATGGCTTGGCGGCGAGGGCTTCGACTCAAAGACATTCCCGCCGAAGAACTGCTGGTACCTGACCGAACGACGCACACCAGATGCACCTCCGCGCCGAGTGATCTTCCGTGAAGGCTTCAGTCTCGACCACACCCAACTCTTGCAACATCTTCCCGCCATCCCACACAAGACAATTTCATTGCCAACGACTTCCAAGGAACATGACTCCGAGACTGAATCCGTTCCACTCAACGACGATCTACTCCAAGAGATCGTCGACGCACTCATCCCAGTAACGTCGAACATCCCAGCCGACCGCCACCTCTTGTACCAGCACCTCGCTGGAACCCTCCTCTCGCGCAAGGTCACGCCAGACGACATGCGAGACATCATCGAGGCGGTGTCCTTGAATTATCCGCGTCGCAACCCAAAGTGTCACCGAGATAACCTCCACGGCGCGGAGACCACCATCGCGAAGTGGGAGCAAGGAGAACCATTCACACAAATCGGCGAGCTGCAAAAAGGCTGGCCGGAGATCGCTGACGCGCTCGACGGGGTACTCCCCGACATCGAAAAAATCGCTATGAGGAAGCGCGAAGCCGAGGAACTGTGCACCACGATAAGTAGAGAGCCATCTCCGACATCACCAGAATTTAGTTCAGATATAAATTCACCAGTGTTCGACCTACCTGTTTCACCAAACCGAGAAGAACTCTGCCACAAGATTCGTCTTCTTCGAAATGCAAAGCGGCGAGAAGCGAAGTGCGGCGGCCTACCGAGCGTGATCGAGCGCCTGGAACGTCATGCCACGCTGCTTGACCGCGTCATAAGCAGCAAACCACTCACACCTAACCCGAACGACATCAACAAATCAATCCGCGTCCTAGCCGGTCTTCTCCCTCAAGCGATCCCTTACGATATTCCGACACTCACCGTACTCGAAATTGTCTACCAATCTATCACTCCAACTCGCACGACTCTTTTCGTCACTCTCTACGAACAATCTCGCGAGGTGTACCGTCTCCATAATCTGCGAAGAGAAAAAAACCGCAACGAATCCTTCTTGCTCTTCTACGACAAATGACCTCCGAACCAGTGATCTCCATCGTCCCGGAAACCGAGACGTCAGAACTCAAGTCACCTGCCTACACCGACCTCGCCAACGGGGAGTACTTTGCTTGGTACAACCGTGACCACCTGCGCTACCTCGACGACCGCGACGTATGGTTGCAATGGGATAGCAAGAGATGGGCGAACGCGACGAAGAAGTACGTCCTGAAACGCGCGGCCCTCACCGCGAAGAAAATGCTCTCCCAAGCGAACAAAGCGTCGGCCGACATACAAAAAACGATGGTGGAGTGGGCAAAGAAGTCGGCCGAGCTGAAGCGTTTGAACGCGATGATCACGATCGGTGCATCCGACGACAGAATACGCATCAAGATGTCTCAGATGAACCAGCATCCCGACTGGTTGAACGCGCGAAATTGCACCATCAACCTCCAGACAGGAGAGACGTGGGAACACCGGCGCGAAGACCTCCTCACGACCCTGACCGACATCGACTACGACCCAACCGCGACGGCTCCCCGCTGGGAGAAGTTCTTGGAGGAGATCTTCGCGGAGGACAAAGACCTCATCGCATTCATCCACCGAGCCACAGGATACACACTCACTGGACACACGAGGGAGCAATGCTTCTTCCTCCTATGGGGCGAAACTGGAAACAACGGCAAGGGACGATTCATCCGTCAACTCCGCAGGCTCCTCGGAGACGCCTCGAAAACGATCCCGTTCGCGACACTCATCGCGAAGCGGGCACAAACCGACAATACGCCCGTTATGGCAACACTCGCTGGAGCGCGCCTCGTAGCCGCAGGCGAGTCCGATGAAGGAATACGCTTCTCCGAAGCCACCATCAAGGAGATCACGGGTGAGGATGAGATCACGGTCTGCGCCAAGTATGAGATGCCGTTCTCCTACACCCCGGCATTCAAGGCGTGGCTCCACTGCAACCACAAACCAGTCATCCGAGGAACCGACAACGCGATCTGGCGACGACCAAAACTGATCCCGTTCACAGTCTCGTTCGAAGGTCGGGCCGACAAGACCCTCGACAAGACCCTCGACGAACAAGCATCTGGCATCCTCGCGTGGGTAGTGAGAGGCTCACACATCTGGTACGAGAGCGGGCTGGAATCGTGCACGACCGTCGATGAGGCGAAGGAAAGTTACCGAACCGAATGCGACAGCTTCTCCCGGTTCTTCGAGGACGAGGTCGTGGTCCTCGACCCTTCCGACGACAAGTACAACAAGAGCTTCCTCACCTCTTCCACGGTCTACCTGAAGTACGCGCAGTGGTGCGAGAACAACGGCGAGAAGAACCCGCTCGACTCGGCCATCCTGAACAAGAGACTCGTCACCAAGGGGGCGAAGGTCACGGCCAAGCACGCAGGAAGAGGGCTCCTGGGCATCATCTGGAAGTCGAACACGCCAGACCCGGCGCTCTCCTTCCCCGCAGTTCCCTCTCACAGCAACCCTCAACCCCCCCAAGCCCAGCAAGAGCAGGACGCGCTCACCTACATCTCGCGGATGCTCATGGGCTAATCGCGACGGTGCGACACAAGAACACCAATTCTAAATTTGTCAGATCAAAATGACCGACATTCGATCAGGCGGACTGCGTTCCGCGACGGTTCGCGACGGTGTTACCGTCGCGCGAATAGATGTTTAATTTCAGGTACATGATAGGTGGCGCGACGGTGCGACAATGAAATAGGGGAACTTTTCCCCTGCGCGTGCGCGTGAGCAGAGGTGTAGAGATAGCCGTCGCACTGTCGCGCTGTCGCGACGTGTAACATCACGATATTATTGAAGTACAGCGTGACAGCCCGAATTCTTACCGTCGCGCTACCGTCGCGCTCTACACAACATGATGAAATTATTACAAAATCTAACTAGCGACGAGCCTGAGATTCACGTTCAACCCTCCTCCGCGAAGATTTACCGTCGCGCTACAAACTTTACCCGCTCGGGCGGCACGTCGCGCAGGTGCCATAGAGATTTCCGCTGCCGAGCGACAGGTGACCACGAAGGGGAATTATTCCATTGACAAACCCGCTTGCGCTCGATAGCATGGTCGCCGTGACCCGCTCGTACCGCTACCGGCTTGCGCCGAGTCGCGTGCAGGCTGCAACGCTCATGGCGTGGCTGCGTCTGACGCGCGAACTCTACAACGCCGCATTGCAAGAGAGAAAAGAGGCGTGGGACAAGCAGCGCATCTCCGTCACGAGATACGATCAGCAGGCACAACTTCCCGCTATCCGAGCCGATTGTGCCGACTTCGCCGCCGTGCCCGCCATCGCTCTGCGTGGCGCAATCCATCGGCTCGACAAGGCGTTCGTGGCGTTCTTCCGTCGCGTGAAGTCGGGCGAAAGGCCGGGCTACCCGCGCTTCAAGAGCGCGCGCCGCTGGAACTGCATCGAGTTTGACAACCCCGTCGTCGGTGATCCGATCGTGGCCGGCGGGAAGCGGGTGAAGGTGCCGCTGCTCGGGAAGGTGAAGCTGTGCTACCACCGGCCGCTCGAAGGCCGCCCCCGCACCATGAAGATCAAGTTGGACGGGGACGGAAACTGGTACATCTCCATCGCCTGCGACGGTGTTCAGGCAAAGCCTCTGCCTGCGACTGGTGCGAGCGTCGGGGTTGACCTCGGGCTGTTGACGTTCGCGGCCACCAGCGACGGGGAGATGTTCGAGAATCCGCGCCCACTGCGAGTGGCGCGGATTCGCATGGAACGGGCGCAGCGACGGGTGAGCAGGCGCAAGAAGGGCAGCAAGCGCCGCCGCCGCGCGGTACGCCTGCTCGGACGGCAGTACGCGCATGTCGCCAACATCCGGCGCGAGCAGCACATCGTCGTGGCCCGCTCGCTCGTGGCCCGCTACGACACCATCTACGTGGAGGATCTGAACATCAAGGGCTTGGCGGCGGGGATGTTCGCCAAGAGCGTCAACGATGCTGCGTGGGGTAGGTTCCAACACTGGCTCGATTGCAAAGCGGAAGAAGCTGGCAGGCGAGTCGTCGAGGTTGACCCACGCGGCACAAGTCAGACTTGCAGTCGGTGCGGTTGCGTTGGCGAGCATAAGTCGCTCGCCGTCCGCGTCCACAGGTGCGCCGACTGTGGGTTGGAGATCGACCGCGATGTCAACGCGGCCGTGAACGTGAAGTCGCTCGGGATGAGCGAGCAGGGAGGGGCGCGTGCAGTAGGACGACCCCGGCGATCTGCGAAATGCGCGAAGGCTAACCATCGAGCGGGTCACGCTTCTCGGATAGGTGTGTCAAGTGCATAATCTCCCTACGTTGAGCCCGAGGCGCTTCGCAGCCTTCTGCGCGTCGTGGCGGGTCAGTCGGTGCGCAGGGGGACCGTCGTGCTGCTCAGGCAGGCGCTCGAGCAAATGGTGAGGGGAGGATGATCAAGGCGATCGAGACGAAGTACCATGGTCACGTATTTAGGAGTCGGATCGAGGCGCGCTGGGCCGTATTCTTCGACACGATCGGGGTCTCGTGGGAGTACGAGAAGGAAGGTTTCGTGGCGCGCTTCGAGTTTGGAGATGCGAGGTGAGCATCTTCGAGCGATGGGGTGATGGTGGAGGTCGAAGTCTCTTTGATCAACCATCCGTTCTCGTACCCGTACCTCCACCGATCTCTCTCACTTGGAACGACGAGCAACTCCGTGCCGTGGACGAGATCCTCCACTGGCGCTTCGACTACGGCTCCTCCCGTTTTCTCAAGCTCACCGGACCGGCGGGCGTTGGCAAGACCGCGGTCACGAAAGAACTACGTCGTCGCCTCTCGGGCACGCGTACGGCGTGGTCTGGGATGACGGGTAAGGCCGCGTTGAGGCTCCGCGTGGCGGTTGGTGCGAAAACCACCACGGCCCACTCCGCTATCTACCACCCGCCGCGGGAGGTCGATAACGTCGAGGAGGCCAAGATCGACCTTGAGTTCGATGCCGTGAAGCGTGGGAACGAGGATGATGTGCTCCTCGTGGTCGATGAGGCGAGCATGATCGGTCCGAAGTTTCGTGCCGACGTCGATCGGTCGTCCTACCGGAAGGTCTTGTTCGTCGGCGATCCCTACCAACTCAGCCCGGTGCTTTCGCGCGCGGAGGAGGCCGAGATCGGCGGCGAGGACTACAGTGTGTTCACCGACGTTTGTGGTCCACAGCTCGCCAAGGTCATGCGGAACGGGGGTGCCGTTCTGGCTGCGGCGACCCTCGTTCGAGAGAGTCATCAGATCCCAAAGGAGTCAGGCGACGTAGATGGCAGCCGCTACGACTTCGTGGAAGTGCGGGCGCCGGAGGACGTGGTCGCAGCCGCAGTCGAGGCGTGGCTCGGGGACCGCGAGGCGCACACGCTCGTCACCTGGAGGAATGATACGCGGTGCTTGTCCAATGCGATCATCCGCCACCGCTTGGGGTACTCGAACGCTCTTCCTGTCGTCGGCGAGCCGCTGGTCGTGCGGAAAAACATCCACAAGCAGGGGCTCATGAACGGCGACATCGTACGGTGCGAGGAGATCGGTCCCGCGGGGCCAACGCTCGCCGGGATCTCTACACGATGGTTCGTTGTCCGCGAGGAGGTTCTGGACAAGGTGGTCGAGGTACTATCGCCGGTCGGCGATTTCTCCGGGGTGCTTCCCTACGTAGGGCTCGATGTATGGAGGAGGGCGCTGCGCGAGGCCAAGGTGCGTGACGTGGTGCCTCTTACCTACGCGTACTGTTTGACGGGACACCTTTGCCAGGGGAGTCAGTACCGTCGGGTGACCGTCTTGTCTCCAGGGGACTTCCGCAGCCAGCACTTCGGCAAGGTGACGCGGCTGCCGGACGGCACTGTGATGCCATTCTCGATGAGGTGGCTCTACACGGCGCTCTCGCGTGCAGTTCGGCACGCCAGCTTGATTTTTTCGAGGTGAAAAGATGAATCAGTGGCAGTGTGCTCGTTGTCGGTTTGTTTTCGAAGGCACTGGAGAAGGTGCATTGGAATTGATCGAGGCTTTCGGGTACGGACCTGATGCCAAGGTTTGCTGGGAGTGCTACTGCATTGCTACCGACGATGGTGCGCCTCCCAATGATGACTCGACCTCGGGGACGTGGTGAACCAGGGTTGAAGTTTTGCGCACCCGAGCTTCGTGGAATTTTTGGAGACGATCTAGGCTGATTTTCCTTGACCGCGAGCCGCTGAACGGTTTAGATGCTCACTCGTGGCCGAGAGTACGCCAATTCCTCCGATCTCGAAGAAGCGTGAACGCCCTTTCCTCGGGTACGCGGTCAGCAAGGATCGAAAGATCAGGTACACCTCCGCCACGCAGGTACTTCTTTCGGACGACCGACACGAAGGCTGTATGAGGAAGTACGCCAACGCCTACGTCTTCGGCCGAAAACTCGCGAGGACCGACGTGCAGGTGGAGGGCGCGTCCTTGGCCGAGTGTATGGAGCATTACCTGACCACGGCCGAGATGGTGCTTCCGCCCGTGCTTCAGCCCGCGTTGAAGTTCTTGCCATCCCCGAGGAACCCGGTCACGGGGGAGTTTGACCTCCTCTGCGAAGAGCCGCTCGGAGACATAGCGAAAGCGGTCGCGTTGCGAGACAGTGTTCTCGGGCAAGCGGATTGGCCACGGTCGGCGGTTCGGATGGTCGAAGCCGAGATCGAGCGACTCGCCGGACTCACCGCCCGGGGCATCCCCTTCGACGGTGCTGCCGACTGGGTCCATCGCCGCGGGACATACAAGGACAAGTCGGGGAACTTGCTCCCCGAGCCGTCTGGGCTCGTGGTTGTTGGCATCGGGGATCTCAAGAGCACGAGTCAGATCAACACGCACGTCACGCCGAGGTCCACGCGCCAGGGTTGGGCTCAGACGGACGCCGAGGTGACCTGCGATCCCCAGATGGTCTCGTACGCCAAGCACCGGCTTCGGCTCTACCCCGACGCCACGCACGCGCGGCTCGAGAAGGTCTACGCGCAGAAGAAGTCCTACGCGGCGGATATCCGCGGTGGACTCGTCTCGCGTCAGCAGGTCGATGACCGCTGGGGCGAGTTGGAGGAGAGGGTCGTCGACGAGATGATCCAGGTGGCGACGGCCGAGAAAATTGCTGATGTTAGACCAGCGTTTGGGTCGTGCGACGCGTTCACCCACGTCGAGCCCTGCGGCTCTCCTGGATGCGGCCTCGGCTGTCTGCCCGGGAGCGTGCTCGTGACGTCTGGTTCGCAGCCCTGTCCGAGTTGCAAGGGCAAAGGCAGGATCGCCAAGGGCTGCGGCTACCGTGGTACCGATGACTGCCCGATCTCCACCAGTACACAGGTCCCCCTCATCAACCTGGGTCTTCACGTTCGAGGCCCTGAAGGAGCCGGCATGTCCCTCTTCGACCGAATCCCCGTGTCCACGACCTCTGTACCTCCGGCTCCGCGTCCGTCGAACGGTGATTACGAGGCCGAGGTCGCCCGGGAGAGGGCTGCCCTTGAGGTTGACGGACAGACCACGATGCCGCTGCCGAGCACGATTGGCGAGAAGATCTCGGTGACCCTATGCGCGGTCGGCGAGCAGTACATGGTCGATT
>ERZ1292645.449-Hain-H14-02um-R2-449-length-15130-cov-9_pt1 | contig 15130 bp, 19 predicted proteins | sample MGYA00564401_ERZ1292645 | MGnify/ENA primary metagenome ERZ1292645 (study PRJEB36523, sample SAMEA6512644) | groundwater metagenome | collected 2019-01-09 | study: AquaDiva: Metagenomics assemblies of 32 groundwater samples | reverse complement strand
CCTTGAGCTTGTGAATGTGCTTTTTGCAATATTTGCTCTTTAGTATCATCTGTAACATAACCTGATTCGATAGAAACAGAACGTGATGATTGTGAAGCCTTTGCAAGTATTTGCTTTATGGTATCAGAAGTTGTATACGCTGCCTCTATAGCTAATGAAACTGCTTCTTGATGGGCCTGGCTAAACGCGTTTCTATATTTTTCAACATCTACTGTTAAATCATCTTTTGCAAAGTGTTTGCCCTCTTCAAGTGCAGCATTAAGAGCGATGCCTGCTTCGATAGGTTTTATGTCTAGTTTTCCAAGCAGTGTTGCTAATTTTGCAGAAATGACTTGACCTTTTTTTGCAGGTACTGATTCTTTTGTAATCCACACTGTACCTTGATCTATTTTTGTTGCAACTCCGGCCTCTTTAAAATCAGTAAGAATAGGTCCTGGTGCAATGCCTGTGTTTTTTGCTGGAATTATTACATCTATACTTGCAATATCGCCTCCACGAGCAGCTAGCTTTATCTTATTTTTGCTAAGAAGCACGTTTAGCTTGAAGGGAGACATGTTTGTAAACATAAAAAGACATTGTCCCTTTAGACTATCAATCATTTTTTCTATGCCTGGTATCTTGAGTGTGGCAAATGCCTTTTTTGCAACTTTGTCTTTGATGCTAACAATCTCTATTTCGTCTTTGAATTTTTTTCTTAAAGGAAGTAACTGTGATGATCTTACTTTTTCCATTCGTACAAGAGCTAACACTTTATACTTTTTTGGAAGCTCTTGTAGTTGCTGATACAAAAGAGCCTTTCTTTTTGGATATGCGGTTCGATCTTTATGCATTTTTCTTTACCTGTTGTGATTCTTTGACTATTTTTCCCATGGTAGTTTTTATCAGAATTCTTTTTACGTTCTTGTCTCCACTAGGCAATTTTTTCTCTACTGCATTTATCACTGCACTGGCATTTGCAACCAAATCAGAATCTGCCATAGTCTCATCACCTATCTTGCATGATGCAGAAAGTGAATTTTTTACCTTTACTCTAATCGATGATCGAAATCTATCTAAAAATGAATCAATTGACGCATTAAAAGGAACTGGGGTTGGCATTTTTCCCCTTGGACCTAAAAGCTGCCCTAATGTTTTACCTACTACTGGCATAAGTTTAGTATCGGCAAGGAAAAAATCATAACTATTGATGAGTTTACGTGATTGTCTTTTATTTGCACTTAATTGATTAAGTTCGTCACCATCCATCACTTTATCGGCTTTTGCAGTTTTTGCCTTTAGCCCCATGTCGCCAGATGCCATAACACAAACAGATGCAGGAGAGCTTGTTTTTGGCAGCTGAACCGTTTCATTTATAGAAAAACCTTTTTTGACATCAATATCTTTGAAAATCATAATCAGCTCTAACGACTGCTTGAATTTACGCTTCTTATTTTCAGCTTTTGCTACCTTTACCATTTCTGTAAGTTGAGTTTCGTTAACCAATAGGCAACACTCACGGAATCCTACTTAAAATCGTTTAGCGATAATTATTCCAAAAAATGACTTTTTCCAAAACTTGTAAAATTTCATTTTTTAACTAAATAAACGAAAAACTGGATAAATGAAACTACATTTATTAACGCGGAGCAAATTATTTCGAGAACATTGCATCGATTCGATGATCTTGATATGAAACTGCTTTATGAATTAACAAAGGATGGTTCTATATCTGTACCAAACCTATCCAAAAAACTCGGGATAAATGCATCAGTTCTGTATAGTAGAATAAAGCGACTTGTAAAAAAGAAACTAATAAAAAAATTTACTATTGTTATTGACGACTCTCTTTTAGGAATAGGTGTTAAAGCAACCGTTGGTATTAACCGTGATCCGAAACAAAAAGATGCGATACACAAACATCTCCTAGACATTGCTGAAGTGACTTCGATATCTGAGGTTACTGGAAGATTTGATATTATGATTACAATTCTTGCTGAAAACCTAGAATCACTGCATACCGTTGCAATAGAAAAAATTGGAAAAATTGATGGTATTAAAAACACTGAAACTTTTGTGGAGCTACAAAAAACCGATAAAGAACCTACTTATCTTACTAAAAAATAATTATCTGAACTTTTCGTCCCATTTTCCAGCATTGATTTCGGCAGTAATTTCTTTTGGAGTCTTTCCTTCAATTTTTACGCCCAAAGACACACAAGTTCCAATAATCTCTTTTGCGACAGATTTTAGTGAAGTTGCATAAGATGCATCTATCTTTGTTTTTGCGACCTTTACAATGGTATCAAACTTTACATCAGCAACCCAATTACTTCCAGAAGTTCCAGAACCCTTCTGAATTCCGGCCTCTTTTAATAACAATGCTGCCGAAGAGGGAATGCCAACTTCAATTTCCCATTTTTTTGTAGATGGATCAATAGAAACGGTAACAGGAACCCTCATTCCTTCAAAATCTTTGGTTTTTTCATTAATCTCACTAATTACCTGCATTACGTTTACGCCCATTGGCCCCAAAGCCGGGCCAAGCGGAGGACCTGCAGAGGCCTGTCCACCAGTTACAAGTGTTGAAACAGTTTGTAAGTCTGCCATTAGTTTTCCATTTTATAAAGAAAATTTAATCCTTGCTAGTTGAAAGCTTGAGATAGTTTGCATCGACTGTAACAGGTAATTGATACGACGCATCAAGCAAAATTACTGTAGCTTCCTCTTTTTCATGATCAACTCGTGTAATAGTAGCTTTCATTCCTTTGAACGGACCGCCAATTATCTCAACAACGCTATCAACGGCAAGCTCTGACACAGTTGATTTTTTGATGAGATATCCTTCGATGTCTTTGAATTCTAACTCTCCCCTTAGTTGGCCACGAATATGTCTTATCCCTTGAATGGCATTAAAGGCATCATTTGCATCAACTGCCTCTAAAACAACATAACCTTTTAGATTGTCAACCAATAACACTGATTGGACGTTGATTTTTTTCATCTTTATCTTATTTTCTAAGAGATTCATTACTACTTTCTCTTGACCTCCTGTGGTACGAATTGCAAAAAGATGAGACTTTACTTCCTGAGACAATTTTACCTATCCGAATGTAATTACTGAAAACACAAACTGAATTATAAATCCAATCGCACCCACAGTTGCTATTCCTAGTAAAACCAATCTAAGATGTTGCATATAGTCGTCTTTGTCTGATTTCTTGGCAAGCTTCATTGTATTTGCCATGTTTCTTAAGGTTCGTTTTGGATCCATGGCTGGGATTAATAAAGTATCAATATATCTTTTATCTCATGCAATTACTTGTAGCTTACAATAAAGATCCTGCAGGCAATAACATGGCAAATTTCATATCAAAAGATATGAAAAAAGACGGTGATATTTTTTATGGAAAAAAATTTGATCTAATAATAATTCCAACTCCAGTGATTTCAGCTGACTGGCTTGAAGAAAAATACGCATATGACGGCTTTGTATTTTTATCAAAACATGCTGCTGAATCAAAAGTATTGGCCCTTACAACTCATAGTACTGGAAATTTTTCTGATGCAAATTTTGGAGGCCTTGAAAGGCAAGTGGCAATACCTCATCCTTACATTCAAAAATCATACATTCAAAATCTTTGGAATAAAAAAGACATTTTCTCTGATTTTGAAATAACAGTTGAAGCAACTCATCATGGTCCTACCTCGCTTAACAAGCCTGCATTGTTTATTGAGATTGGAACCACTGAAAAACAATGGACTAATACAAAACTATGTGATTCTGTAGCGCAAATCGTTGTAGATGTAATGAATAACGAACAAAAAATTTCGCCTGTGGCACTCTGTTTTGGTGGTACGCATTATCCTGAAAAATTCACACAAGAGCTGATCAATGGTGAATATGCCTTAGGAACGGTTGTACCTAAACACGCACTACAGTTTTTGGACGAAGAGCTATTTTCTCATGTTCTTAAAAGGAATTACATGGCCAAAGCGGCTTTTTTGGATTGGGGTGGTTTGGGAAAATATAAACAAAAAGTTTTACAATTAGTTGAAACCACAGATCTTGAGGCCATAAAACTTTGAATCTCAACGAAAGAGTTTACAAGAAATTACTCAAAGTTCCAAAAGGAAAGGTGACTACTTACAAAGACCTAGCAGAGTCTGTTGGTCTAAAAAACGGTCAAAGAGTTATTGGAAGAATAATGAACCAAAACCAATACCCTGTAATAATTCCATGTCATAGGGTAGTAAAATCCGATGGGGATATAGGCGGATATTCGTATGGCCAAGATGTTAAAACCTCGCTACTCTCAAAAGAGGGAATAAAAATCAAAAATGGCAAAGTATTAAATTTTGAAAAATCTGTCTATCGGTTCTAGGTTTTTCTTCTAGATTTTATCTCTGCTATAAGAGTAATCATATGGGCCTTGTTTCTTACTGTATTTCCACCCACTTTTTTGTACAGCTCCCAAAATTCTTTATTTGTAATGTCTTTTCTTTCTTTTGATACTTTTAAAATATGTCTAAGTGACCTGACTTTTTTAACATAAACAGATTTTTTACCAATACGTGCTCCTTTCTTTCCTTTTTTAGAACCTTGTTTTATTCCACGCTTGTGTTTTTGAATTCTTTTGAGACGTGCTCTTCCTCTTGATGTTCCTGTTATTGGTTTTATTTTGATTGTATTTGCAGAAAGAAGACTTCGAATGTTACTTCTTGTTATGGCATCTGCTATGTCATCTAGATGATCAGAGTCAAACTTTACTCTGTTTGCACCCACACCCAAAACTCTAGAAACTAGTCGCTTTTTTGCTCTAAGATTTACTACCACTTGCAGACACCCTTGCATTAAAAACTTTGAATTTTCTTTCTTTAGCCTTAATTATGATCTGTGTTCTTTTTTTAGTCCCAACACTGTGACCAATCCTAACACCGTCTGTTTTTGGATTTAATTTTTCCAAGTCATTAACATTGTAAACTAAATTATCAGTATAGCCAGAAGGATGTAAGCCTCGTGAAATTTTTGGCCCTCGATAACCAACCTTGACAAGGGCAGGAGTGCTTCTTCCTTCCTGTCTTCTTTGACGATTATCAATGCCTTTTGGTTTTCTCCATTGGATGTGTAATCTTTTGTAGCGCCAGCTTTCTTGTCTTACAAAAGAGGGTCTATTCTTTGTAATCTCTTCTCTCATCGCAAGTCTTTCCTTATTTATCGGCATGAAGGTGAATTTCGAATTTTTAAATAAATAGGTATCTAAATAATAGCCACAACAAGAAAAGAGATAAAAAGGAAGTAAAATTCGATTGAATATTCCATATGATTTCTCAATTTTTTATTTCATATGTAATCTCAGGTGTTAACTAATGACAGAGACATACATTACAAACAAGTTCACATCACAGCTTATCGCTCTTGGAATTAATCCATCAAAAGTATACCGAAACCTGTCTCCAACAAAGCTAGTTGAACTTGCAGTTCAAAAAAATGAAGGAATGGTTACAAGCACCGGTTCATTATCTGTCAAAACCGGTAATTACACTGGAAGATCGCCTGATGATAGGTACATAGTATATGATGATGAGACACATGATGCAGTAGACTGGGGTAAGGTAAACCAGCAATTCCCTACAGGAAAATTTGATAAGATATTTACTAAAATGAAAAAATTTGTTGAAGGCAAAGAGATTTTCGTTTTTGATGGATTTGTAGGTGCAGATAAAGAAAACCGACTGGCAATTAGAGTCATAAATGACTATGCATGGCAAAGCTTGTTTGCAAGGCAGCTATTTGTAAGACCAACACAAGAAGAACTGGAACACCATGAACCAGAATTTACTTTAATATGCCTTAATGATTTTGAGGCAATTCAAGAAATAGATGGAACCAATTCGAACATCTTCATCATGATAAATCTGTCTAAAAAACTGGTTCTGATTGGAGGAACCAGCTATGCAGGGGAAATGAAAAAATCACTGTTTTCCGTTATGAATTACATCCTTCCAACACGTGATGTTTTTCCAATGCATTGCTCAGCAAATATCGGAAAAAATGGAGACACTGCACTATTCTTTGGTTTATCAGGTACAGGAAAAACAAGCTTGTCTGCAGATCCACATAGAATGCTCATTGGCGATGATGAACATGGTTGGTCCAATAACGGAGTCTTTAACTTTGAAGGTGGCTGTTATGCCAAATGTATCAACCTTAATCCTGAAGCAGAACCACAAATATGGAATGCGATAAAGTCAGGGGCCGTATTAGAGAATGTTCTTATCGATAAACAAACTTTGAAACCAAATTTTGATGATGGAAGTCTGACAGAAAACACTAGAGCCGCATATCCACTAGACTACATCCCAGGTGCAGTTATTCCAAGCGTTGGTGGACATCCAAAGGTTATTGTGTTTCTAACAGCAGATGCGCTAGGAGTCCTACCACCTGTCTCAAAACTAACAAACGAAGGTGCAATGTACCACTTTTTATCAGGATATACAAGCAAGCTTGCTGGAACCGAACGGGGAATCAAAGAACCAAAAGCTGCCTTCTCTGCATGTTTTGGTGCACCGTTTATGCCACGACCTGCAGCTGCTTATGCCAAAATGCTAGGTGAAAAGATCAAAGAACACAATACTACAGTTTACTTGATAAACACTGGTTGGTCTGGGGGGCCGTATGGTGTGGGAAAACGCATCAATATCAAATACAGCAGAGCAATGGTTACTGCCGCGTTGACAGGCGAACTTGACGACGTTAAATGCAGACACAACGAGTTATTCAATTTGGATATACCAACAAAGTGCACAAATGTTCCTTCTGAAATCTTGGATCCAAAAAACACTTGGATTGACAAAGATTCCTATGACCTATCTGCAAAAAAACTTGCTCAAATGTTTGTAGACAACTTTGACAAATTCAAAGATATACCAAAAGAGATCCGTAACGCCGGTCCAAAAATCTAAAGCACCTTTATCTTCTTATTTTTAATCCAACCAATGCTATCGCAGCAGTAACTATAAAGATAATTAAAATCGTTTTTTGTGGAATATCTAAGAAACTAAAAACATCTATCTCTTTACTTTCGGCAAATTTTACATCAATAATATCATAAACATCGGATACAGTATCACCAGAAGTAATTTTTCCTTCAATCCAATATTTTCCTGAATCAGAAACATCAAGTGTAGTGATTTTGTTTGGAGTAGCAGATGTTGTTTCTACTTGTCCGGTTTCTTTGTTTATGACTGAAATCTTTGCATATGACCATTCATCCGGATAAGTAATTTTAAAATGCAATTTTCCATCTTGTTCATTTACAAATAGCGAACCCTTGGTAATGTGAATCAGAATAGGTACAGTATAACTGATGTCATCATGTTTGATGATGATTTTGCCTTCATATTCTCCAAAAACTTGTTCAATTGCTGAAATTGTGACATAAAGAATTTTGTCCTCAAGTTTATAATTAAAATCAAAAACCTCATCGCCATCAAAACTGACACTTAGATTTTCAAGATTGCCATCAAGTGCTTCAATTTGTAAATACTCGCTTTGAGTTCTTTTTTCAGTTGATAAATTAAATATCAAATATGATGGCTTGATAATCAAATTTGCATCAAATGCTCTAGTCGCATTTATCCTTCCTGTACCGGCAACCTCAAATGGAAATTGCTGTCCATACGGGTCAGAAACCGGGGCAGCAGTTGTTACCAACAATGATTTTATTTCTTCTGGTTTCAAGTCGGGATTTTTCTGTAAAAGGAGCGCTATTACACCTGATACATGAGGTGCCGCAAAACTAGTTCCACTTGTTAAATTATATCGTCCGTTGTTTAGTGTAGTGTTTACAAACGCACCTGGAGCCACCAAGTCGGGCTTTATGTAAAAAGGAGAAACAGGTCCTCTTGAACTAAAAGGCACAACAAAATCTGGATTATAGAATATGTTTAATTTTCCAACCGTATTGTTTTCTGCCATTTGTTTTAGTATCAATCCTTCCTCATTTGAAAGAGACAACACTGGTATTCTAGGTCTATAATCTGCAGTATTAAATTCATGAAATAGTTCACCAAAAAAGATTCCTTCTTCGTTGTTGTATACTATTACAGCATTTGCGCCATGATCTGCAGCATTTTTTTCTTTTTCAGAAAAATAGACGACTTCGCCTTCAGTATCACTTCCACGCTCTACAAGTAAAATAGAGTTATTTACATCAAGATTTGATAGATCTTTTTCCCTGCCATATTTTCCAAATACGATCTTTCCTGTAATTGATTCATCTAGTGCATTTGTGCCGACCATGGGAAAAACTGAAAATTGTTTGTTCCCTGCATCAAATGTAGCTACAATACTAGAGGTTACGTTATTGTATGATGCGCCAACAGTAATCGAATTTGGATTTTTACCAGGACTTCCAATGGTTCCTAAACCAGGACCATTGTTACCTGCTGCTGTGACAACAACAATTCCATGGTTTACTGCCTTGTTTACGCTATCATCAATTATCTTGTTGGTCTTATTTACGCCTAGACTTATGTTAATGATATCTGCTTTATCGATTATAGCTTGTTCAATTGCTTTAACTATAAGATCTGATGAAACCGATTCTCCAGTATCTGAGACTCTATAAGCTAAAAGTTTTGCTTTTGGTGCTATTCCACTTATCGTACCATCAGCAGCTATGATACCTGCAACCTCAGTGCCGTGACCGTTTATATCAAAAGGCGTTTTGTCATTATCAACAAAATCATAACCACCTATAACCTTGCCATTAGGGCCCAGTCCAAACAGATCAGGATGATTATAGTCAATACCAGTATCTATTACTGCGATTGTAACACCAGTACCGTCATATCCTAATTTTTGTGGATAATTAACACCTATGTAAGGGCCACTTTTAGACACAAAAATTTCTACGTTATCTTTGGGGGACAAATAATGTAACGATAAAACTAAACTTAAACCAAATATAACTAGGAAAAAAATTATTTTACTATGTTTCACAGTTTTACCTCATATTAGTAGGTAAAAATTCATTCCTTACTAAACCAATAAATTGCATTGCTGTTAATGACCAGTATGGCAAAATATGAACTTCCTAAATTACCATATGCTTACGATGCATTAGAACCACACATCGATGCAAAAACTATGGAAATACACCATACAAAACATCATCAAGCATATACTGACAAAATGAATGCTGCATTAGAAAAATGTAGTTCAGATGTACAAAAAAAAGACATCACTGAGATTCTGGCAAACCTTAGCCAAGTACCTGATGATCAACGAGGTGCAATAAACTTCAACGGTGGTGGATACGACAATCACAAGCTATTCTGGAACAACATGAAAACAAATGGCGGAGGAGAACCTGGCGGCACTGTAGCAGATGAAATTAAAAAATCCTTTGGAAGTTTTGCTACCTTCAAAGAACAATTTTCATCACAAACAGCTGCAATACAGGGAAGTGGTTGGGGATGGCTTGTTTACAATCCAAAATCACATAAAGTGGAATACAAATCCATGCCGAATCAAACAAGTCCTAGAACAGAAGGATTGGTTCCATTATTGGGCTTGGATGTATGGGAACATGCCTATTATCTAAAGTACCAAAACAAACGACCAGATTACGTTGCAGCTTGGTGGAATGTAGTTAATTGGGAAGAAGTGGACAAGAGATTGTCTAAAGCAAAGTAAATTTTCCATCTTATCTTTTTTATTCTTAACTTTAACCAGATCAATTTTCACATTTTACACATTTGTGGTTTATTCATTACATGTCATAAATGAGTTTATAACCTGCAAACCTGATTTTGTTTCAAATGAGTGAAGAACAAGCACAACAATTATTGTATCAAATGCAAATTCTTGAATCCTATTTTGCAGATTTGATGCAAAAGGAAAATTATATGATCAATGTATTAAGAGAAGCAACATCTGCCATTGAATCAATTAAAGCTATTAAGGAAGACGCAGACTATGAAACACTAGTGCCATTAGGACTAGGTACTTTTGTAAAAGCAAAAATTTTACCACATGAAAAAATTGTATTAAATGTAGGTGCTGGAGCTGCAATGGAAAAAGACAAAGAATCAACAATAAATTACATTGAATCTAGAATTAAAGAAATAGAGATTGCGTTAAAAGAAACTGCTGCACAAAAGCAAGAGATAGCCCTTAGGTTAGAACAGGGAAAACATGAAATGAATCGCTTGATGCAAGCAGAGAGAACCCAAAAACAACAATGATACCATGTTTGAAAATTTACGTAGTGCTTTTTCAAACGTAGCAAAAAGTTTTAGCGAAAAGGAACTATCAGAAAAGGACATAAACAATATACTCCAACAACTAGAAATTTCATTACTCGAATCAGACGTTGCCACCGAAGTCATTGATTCCCTTAAATCTGATCTTAAAAAAAGACTGATAGGAACCAAAGTAGACAAACACGAAATAGAATCATTAGTAAAAAAAAGCCTAATTGATAGTATTTCTGTTTTGTTTGATGCAACTGGCAAAATCGATATTTTGGAAAAGATAAGTGCAAAAAAAAAGTTACAGGAACCATATGTAATTTTATTTGTAGGAATAAACGGTACTGGAAAAACCACAACACTTGCAAAATTAGCACACATGTTACAACAAGCAAAATTTTCAGTAGTGGTTGCAGCAGCAGACACCTACCGTGCAGGAGCTATTGAACAGCTAAAAGAGCACACAAATCGACTCAACTTGAAGATAATTGCACAAAACTATGGTGCTGACCCTGCGGCTGTAGCAAAAGACGCTGTTCTACATGCTAAATCCAATAAAATTGATTGTGTACTAATTGATACGGCAGGTAGGATGCAAACAAGCAAAAACTTGATGGATCAAATCGCAAAAATAACAAAAGTAGTTAATCCTGATCTAAAACTTTTCGTAGGTGATTCATTAGCAGGAAATGATACAGTAAACCAAGCAAGGGAGTTTTATCAACACGTAAAATTTGACGGCGCCATATTGACAAAGAGCGATGCAGACGCTCGTGGGGGAGCAGCATTATCAATTGTCAAAGTTACTAATACGCCAATTCTTTTTGTTGGCGTAGGTCAGGGCTATAAAGACCTAAAACCTTTTGATAAGGAATTATTTATCGAAACAGTTTTTGGAGTTAAACCTGAATCTTATGGTACTGAAACCAAAATACAACATATGGAACAACCTGCAACTAAAATACAAAATGAGTCACTAGTTCAAACACGGGTAAAACAAGAAATCAAACCAACAGAAGCCTTTGAAAAAATTAGTGAGAATGAAGATCCTTTTGAGGGAATAAAAACTGAAGATATTAACAATTATGTAGAACAATTCGGTGTGTCGCCACCAGAAAATGATACACAAGCAAGAGAATTAGCTGCTAAAATCAAGGAATGGATTGCAAACGGTCGACCAAAATCCGAAAAAAACATTCAAGATGATTCAAACGAACTAAACAATGACATACCAAAACCTAAAAAGAAGCGTTCATTTTTTGGAAAACTTAGAAAATGAAATTAAAAACAAAGAATATTCTCACTCTTCGTGAATTAGATAAAAAAGAGCTTGCAGAGATACTTGAACTAGCGATAAAGCTAAAAAAAGAACACAAGAAAGGCAAGAACACACCATTACTTAAAAACAAAACTTTGGCAATGATATTTCAAAAACCCTCCACACGAACTCGTGTCAGCTTTGAGACTGGAATGTTCCAATTAGGAGGCTATGCGCTAAATTTAGCATCAAATGATTTACAACTATCAAGAGGCGAATCTATTAGCGATACTGCAAAAACCCTCTCACGATACGTAAATGCTATCTTGGCACGTGTCTATGAGCACGAAACAATAGAAGAACTTGCAAAAAACGCAACAGTTCCTGTAATTAATGGCTTGTCAAATTCATTTCATCCATGTCAAATATTAGCCGATCTTATGACTATCAAAGAAAAAAAGAAGACATTGGCAGGATTAAAAATAGCGTGGGTTGGAGACGGCAACAATGTATGCAACTCTCTTATCTATGGTTGTGCAAAATCTAACATCAATATAGCAATTGCAACACCAAAGGGATTTGAACCAAATCAGAGCGTTGTAAAAGAATCTAAAAAACACGTAGAGATATTACTTACAAATGATCCATCCTCTGCTGTAAAAAACGCTGATGTTGTTATGACAGACACTTTTGTTTCAATACACAATGATCAAAAAAGAATCAAAAAATTTCTGCCAAAATTTCAAGTAAACTCTTCCTTGATGAAAAAAGCAAAAAAAGACGCCATATTCTTACATTGTTTGCCCGCAAAACGTGGTCAAGAGGTAACAGCAGAAGTAATTGATGGACCACAATCTGTAGTTTGGGATGAAACTGAAAATAGGTTACATACCCAAAAAGCTTTGTTAGTATCGCTATTGCGCATCTAACGTTTATAAGAGCTGTTTCAAGCTTTTGCCGTATAGATGGCATTTACACAAACATTAAGAAGATTGCGAGAGAAGAAGACAAACTACAGACGACGTAGTGCTATGCTTATGAGCAAACGTGAATTTATCACGGTACAAATTTCTAATGAAAACATCCAAGTTCAGATACATAAACCAGAATTGTTAGGCGATATGGTAATTGCATCTGCTCATTCTAGATTTTTACTTGATAAAGGGTGGAAAGGCTCAAGAAAGAGCATTTCTGCATCATATCTTACTGGATATTTTGCTGGAAAAAAGGCGCTATCTAAAGGAGTGAAAAATGCTATTCTTTATAGCGGCACAAACAAATACACACAAAGAATGGCAGCTGCACTAAAAGGAGTAATTGATGCTGGACTGGAGATTCCTGCAGATCAAGAAACGTTTCCTGCTTTAGATAGAATAAAAGGCGAACATCTTAAAGTAAAAAATGATACTGAAAAAATAAAATCAACAATAGACAGTGAGGTAAAGAAACAATGAGTCAAATGCAAAAAACTGAAGGACAACCCCGTAAAAGATACGAGAAAAAAGATGATGAAGTATGGATCCCAAAAACAAGTCTTGGCAAAAAAATTGTAGCAGGAGAAATAACTTCGATGGAAGAAATTTTAGCTAACGGATATAGAATCCAAGAGGCTGGAATCATAAAAAAACTCTTACCAGATTTAAAAACAGAGGTTATTGATGTTGGAATTATTCAGAAGATGACATCAAATGGACAGTCTACTAGGTTTAAAGCAATTGTTGCAGCTGGCAACGAAAATGGTTGGCTAGGTATAGGACATGGAAAGGCAAAACAAATGAGAATCGCAATCGAAAAGGCAACAAACGCAGCATATCTTAACGTTAGTCCTGTCAAATTAGGTTGTGGAAGCTGGGAGTGTAGGTGTGATAAGCCACATTCTGTTCCATTTAAGGTACGTGGAAAAGGAGGAAGTGTTACAATAGAAATTGTGCCAGCACCAAGAGGTTTGGGACTTGTAGCTGGTGGAAAAATCAGAAATTTGTTGAAACTTGCAGGTATTAAAGATGCATGGACAAAAGCCAATGGCTCTACAAATACAATGAACTCAACATCTAAAGCTCTCTTAGATTGCCTAAGACAAACATTTAGTCAAGGTTGATCCAAATGGGGAAGGCATTTTTGGTAGTCAGGATGAAGGGACAAATTGGTGTGCCTTATTGGGCTAAGACTACGCTTGAACTTTTAAAATTAGAAAAAAAGTTTCGTGCAACAATCATTCCATCTAAAGATAATACGTTGGGCATGTTAAATAAAATAAAACACTATGTTTCTTGGCAAGAAGTTGATGTCTCAACAGCAAAAGAATTGTTGGATAAAAAAGGACGTAAAATGGGATACAAGAAAATTACCGAACAAGATCTTGGAAAAATTGGCTTTAAAAACACACAAGAACTCGCATCCTCTTTAGCAGATGGAAAAACATCATTAACTAAATTAAAACCATTAAAACCATGGTTTGCACTAGCACCCCCAAGACATGGATTTAAAAGAAATACAAAGAAACTGTTTGACGAAGATGGAATACTTGGACACAACAAAGAACTAGTCTCTCTGATAAAGAATATGATGTAAAATGGCAACACGGTTAAGAAAGACTCGAAAACTCAGAGGTTCTAGAACTCATGGCTGGGGTCAAATAGGCCAACACAGAGCAAGTGGCCATAAGGGAGGTCTTGGCAGATCTGGACTGCTAAAGCATCATTATAGTTCAATGTTAAAGTATGATCCTGATCATTTTGGTCACGATTCAACTCATCCACCTCACCCAAACATAATCAAAAAATGGATTAGTGTTAGGGACCTTGATGGCTTGTTTGCAAAATTCGGAACAACACAAGATAACAAAAAACTTCTTGACCTCGCAAAGCTTGGATATGATAAACTTCTTGGCGGCGGTCAAGTAAAAAATGCCTACACATTAAAAATAAAGCAATTCACAGCGTCTGCACAAGAAAAGGTAAAACAAGCAGGGGGCGAGGTGATGTCAGCAAATGACTGAAAGTACAGTAACCACTATAATTCGAAGCGTCGTTAAAAAAGCTGAACCATACCTTCCACAAGTACCAAAACCAAAAAGAAAACTGTCATTACAAACACGTTTGTTGTGGTCCTCACTTGCATTACTAATTTACATGATTATGGGTCAGACTCCGCTTTTTGGAGCAACTACGCCGCAATTTGACTTTCTTGCCTTTGCACGAGTAATTTTTGCATCTCAACAAGGCACTCTAGTTGAGCTAGGTATAGGCCCTATAGTTACAGCAGGACTCTTGATGCAGCTTTTGAAAGGTTCTGAAATTATCAAGTTTGACTTCACAAAGCCAGAAGAAAGAGGAGTATTTCAAACAGCCACAAAGCTTGTTACATACGTAGTCATCATAGCAGAATCAAGTGTATATGGAATAGCAGTTTACGGTCCAGGAATAACTGATCCTGGCGTATTGTATATTCTAATTGGACAACTAATGGCTGCATCAATAATAATCATGTTCCTAGATGAACTGGTTCAGAAAGGATGGGGCCTTGGTAGTGGAATAAGCCTCTTCATAATGGCAGGTGTAGCTCAACAGATACTATGGAGTCTTTTTAGCCCATTACCAGCTGGCGATGGGGGTACCATTGGCATTATGCCATATA
>ERZ1292645.446-Hain-H14-02um-R2-446-length-15212-cov-8_pt1 | contig 15212 bp, 15 predicted proteins | sample MGYA00564401_ERZ1292645 | MGnify/ENA primary metagenome ERZ1292645 (study PRJEB36523, sample SAMEA6512644) | groundwater metagenome | collected 2019-01-09 | study: AquaDiva: Metagenomics assemblies of 32 groundwater samples | reverse complement strand
AGTCATCAGGTTGAAGATGCGGTTGTGTGGTATGATGGCCATTATTTAAGGTAAGGCACGCGGGGGTGATGTCCTTGGAATCGGTTAAAAGAACCGCCCGTTTGATCACGTTTTTCAGTTCCCGGACATTACCCGGCCAGTGATAATTGAGAAAAAATCTCATTACCTCCCCTGAGAAACCCTCTACCTTTCTGTTAAGATCTCTGTTCGCCTCATGCAAAAAATATTTAGTTAAAATAGGCAAGTCTTCTTTTCTTTCGCGCAAAGACGGAAGGTCGATATGAAACTCATTTAATCTGTGAAACAGATCATCTCTAAACCTGCCTATCTTTACAGCTTCAGAAAGATTGATGTTTGTAGCTACAATTATGCGCACGTCTACGCTTATATCTTTCTTACCGCCCAAGTGTTGAAATTTTCTTTCCTGAACGACTCTTAAGAGCTTCATCTGTATACTATTAGGAATATTGGTAATCTCATCGAAGAATAGAGTGCCGCCATTGGCCTGTTCAAACTTACCTTCTTTTCTTTCCTCGGCCCCGGTAAAAGCGCCCTTTTCATAACCAAATAGCTCGCTTTCGACCAAAGTATCCGGTATGGCGCCGCAATCTATCGCAATAAAAGACTTATCTTTACGCAGGCTCTTTTCGTGAATCATCTTCGCTATCACTTCTTTCCCTGTGCCGCTCTCCCCCTGAAGTATCACGGTCATATTTGTGGCGGCGATGATCTCAACTTGTTTTAGGACTTGTTTTATTTGCGGGCTATCTCCCATCGTCTCTTCTATTGACACGGGTGCCTGGTCTAATTTCTTTCTTAAATATTCCACTTCCCGGCTTAAAGACTGAGTATGCAGAGCTTTTTTAATGACAAGAATCAGCTCTTCATTATCAAAAGGCTTTGTAATGTAGTCAAATGCGCCTAATTTCATTGCCTTTACCGCGCTTTTCACGTCACTATACGCAGTCAGCATAATAATGGGTAAATTCTTTTCTATTTGCTTCATCTCTTCTAATAATTCTACCCCATCCATCCCGGGCAGCCTGACATCTAGTAAGACTAAATCAGGGACATTCTCCGCTAAGGCATTAAGCGCTTGTTTTCCATCCGAGGCGGCAATTACCTCATGGCCTTCCTCTTTCAAAATACATGAAAGGTTAAAACGTAAATCTTTATCGTCATCTACGATAAGAATTCTTTTCACTTTACTCCCGCCTTACAAAATTCTCTTATATTCCCCAGTATGTCCTCTTCGCTAAAAGGCTTGTCTATAAAACTATATGCGCCCAATCTCTTTGCTTCGTCTCTTGTTTCGTCGCTGCCATAGGCGGTAATTATATTTACTATTGTGCCGGGGCTTATCTTCTTAATTTTAGAAAGAATCTTCATCCCATCACCATCCGGTAACTTTAAATCACAAAATACCATGTCCGGGGTTTGCTCTTTTAAACTGCTAAGAGCATTCTTCTTGGTATGAGCAAATTTTACATTATAGTCATGAGAACTCAAGGTATCCCCTAAAAGCTGGCACAAATCCTTCTCATCGTCTATGATTAAAATATTCTTTATCTGGGTTTTTTCAGGTAAGGTACTTCTTGCCGGTTTCCTTCTTTTTATCTTTCTTAATTGAGCTTTTTCATAGCGCCGAAAATAGGGGATAATTTCGTTGAGCTCTTCGGGTTTTCGCCAACCGGAAAAACCACTGCGATAGACAACTACCTCGCCGGGTTTTATCTTACCAGTAGAAATCCAAAACTTTAAGCGGTTGTCTAACACTTGCCGATAAATATCTGCACCTCTTTTAATATCCCATCTTATCTCTGCCATAATTTTACTCCCAGCATTTTACTCTCTCTCTGTGTGTGTCGGCTTCTGTTCAATGGGCAAAGAAACAGTAAAGAGAGAACCTTTTTTGAATTTACTTTCTACCTCAATAGTCCCACCATGGCTGACGATAATTCCGTAGCATATCGTCAATCCCAAACCCACACCTTGAGGTTTAGTGCTAAAGAAGGGGTCAAATATCTTGATAATATCTTTTTCAGGAATGCCTTTGCCGGCATCCTGAATCTTTACCCGGAAAAAATTTCCATTTAGTTCGGTAATAATAGTTAAGTTGCCGCCGCGGGGCATAGCTTCAATAGCATTAATAATTAAATTCAAGAAGGCCCGTTCTATCTGTTCTTTATCAATTTTTAATATAGACGCTTTAGGGGTAAAGTCTTTAGTTACTTTTATCTTCTGTAAGCTAATTTTGGCTTTATTGGACTCCAAGACCTCCTTAACGACCTTATGTATATCATAGGCTCGAAGATTAAGTTTTGTTGGGCGGGCGCAGTTTAATAGTTCAGTAATTAAATAGTTAATCCTTTCTATATTTCTCTCAACGATCTCGGTATGTTTAAAACCCTCTTGCTTTATCTTGTTACCTTTTTTGAGTTGTTGGACTGACATAAAAACATTAGTCAGGGGATTTCTTATCTCATGGGCAATACTGGCAGCAATCCGGCCGGTAAAAGCAAGTTTCTCAGAGCGCACTAACTCATCTTTACTCACTTTTAGTTCTGTATAAGAAGTTCTTAAGTTCTCCCGGGATTGAGTTAGCTCTAGAATCAACTCTTTGATCTTACTAATATCCCTAGCCATAAAAATAATATCATCCGGATATGAGACTCTACTCGAAATATTTACACTTACCGAAATTTCTTTCCCCTCTTTATTTAAATACATTAGCTCCTGCTCTGCTAAAGGAATTTTGCTCCGTAAACCACTCAATGAAAAATTCTTGCAGATTTCTTTAAAAGGAAGCGTTATGAGGTCTTCTTTCTTTTTATAGCCTAAAAGTTTAAGCGTTGCCTGATTTAGTTCTCTAATCTTGCCCTCTTTATCTACAGCAATTACACTATCTAATATATTATCAAGAAAATCTTTTTCATGGTCACTGCCCATATTTCTTTATCTCCAGAAAATAAAAAAAGGCAGGCAAAAGACTTACGGTATTTTCAGCAATCCTGCTACGGAAGCATCCAATACTGCCTTCGCCTATCCCATCAAGTATGGCTTTTAATTTTTGACTTGACTCGTCTATTAGTTTTGTATCCTCCATCCCTATTTCTTCCTATTAGCTGCCTTTTTCAGAAATCTCTTTTTAAATTTATACGAACAGTATTGATCTGTTCTCTGAGTTCATTTATCTCAAAAGGCTTCATTAAGCAGACTTCCACGCCTTCACTTTTGACCTGCATCAATAACGCTTCATTTATAATGGCCCCTGTCATCATCACATACTTAGCCTGAGGATTAATTTTTTTTAGTTCTCTTAATGCCTTAAGACAATCCATATCCGTTAAGCTCATTTCAAATAAAACTATATTGAACTTCTCTTGCTTTGCTGCTCAATAGCCTGGGAGCCGTTTTCCACTGCTTTTGCCTCTATGCCCTCTAATTTTAAAAAGCGGCATAAAAAATCCCTGACCAGCTTTTCATCGTCTAAAACCAAGGCTTTTATCTTTTTTGTGGGCATACCTCTTTATTTATAGTTATACTTAATTAAATTAAGGAGTTGACTTTCAAATTTAAAGGACAATTTTTATATTGACCATTAAGGCAAAAGTTTACTAATTCATGAATAGAAGGAACCATCAATCCCTTTGGGCAGATCAGGCAAAGGCTTTGTTTGCCCTTTTGAAAATTAGGGCATCTTATCTTTTTATCTTTATATTTCTTTACTTCCATCTCATCATTTAACCATACTTAATTTAAGTTAAGTGCTACTTACATTAATAGGTAAAAAATATATGCGCCTTTGTCTTATGCACTCTCATCTATAAACTTCGTAACCCTTTGCCTATCTTCCTGTTTGAGCCCTAACAATTCCATTCCTATTCTGTATTTGTTTTCCCCTTGCTCTAGATTTTCTCTCTCTAATTTCTTAGTCCAGGCTACCCTTGCTAAACAATGTATAGAGAAAAATATTGTCTTATTCGGATTTCCAGGTTGATATATCTCCAGTTCCAATTTGCTCTCTTTTGGAATATCTCTTTCTAGTTCAAACATTAAGCCGCCTGCACTTATATCATTAGTAATTGCCTTAAATTCTTCAATTGGACTTAAACTTAACTTACCAAAAATAAAAATATTGTCTTTAAGACGGAGAAATTTTCTCCTCTCTAAATGCGAATATCTATCTGATCCCATTTTGCTATATCACCTCCTAAAAATTATTTTAATTCCGATTAAGCTGGCATAAAAACAATCCAAAGGAGCTTGGCCTCGGTTGAACCAATATTTGTTATTTTGTGAGGCTTCTGAGTATAGGCACAATAAATACTATCTCCTTCTTCAAGGATAATTTTCTCTTCATCGCAGACAAATTCTAATCTGCCTTTAAGTACCATTCCAAATTTTTCTCCTCCGGGAGAAATCAACTCCTTTGTGAGTTCAACACCGATTCCTAAAGTAAAAATCTGTGGCTGCATCTTTATATTTAAAAGACCTGCAGCCAGAGTTTCACAATATACCTCTTTATCAGTTATCTTCCTGGCAAGCCCTCTTTTAATAAAAACTAATTCTTTTTTTTCTTCTTTTTCAAAAAAATTGCTTACTTTTGTATTTAAGGCTCCGGCAATCTTTTCCAAGGAGGCAACTGAAGGAGAAGCAAGGTTCCTTTCTAACTGAGAAAGGAAACTCGCAGTTAGCCCTGTTCCTTTTGCCAATTCTTTAAGCGTAACTCTTTGCTGCGTACGTAAATCTTTTATTCTATATCCTATTTTCATCTAGAGTAATTTTTTTATTTTTACTTCTAAAATACCGTTTTTATAACTGGAGGTAACGGTCTCAGCCTTAACCTTTGCCGGAAGCAGAATCGCCTTATGGTATTTTCTACCTCCCGCTTACCATTTTTACCCCAGAGAGACTTTCAACACAACTCCTATCCCTATCTCTGTGTCATTATCGCAGATTTTTACGTGGTTTATTATATTACTTTCAAAAAGAGATGTCAAATAAAAAAAGTGGACGAATTGTTGCTTGTCAAACGAATAAACTTGTGTATAATATGCAATTACTTCTCCCTTACATTACTAATAAGGAAAAAATATGCAACTGAAACTTGAGCCCCTCAATAAACTTACCTATAAATTAAGATTAACTCCCCAAATGAGATTAGCTATTAGCCTTTTACAGATGCCGCTGGTTAAGCTAAAGGAATATGTAAAAGAGCAAGTTGAAGAGAATCCTTTGTTAGAGATAGAAAATAACGAGGCGCATCCTAAAGAAACTGAGTTTGATTTGAATTACGGTTCCAATGAAGATGAGGAAGAAAAGCAAAATTATAGGGAAAGTCTTGTCACCAAAACCGCTTGCCTTAACGAACATCTCTTAAGACAGCTGTATTTATTTGTTGGCGATGATGAACGTAAAATCGGTGAAGTAATTATCGCAAATATAGATGATAACGGTTACCTAAAATCTTCTATTATAGAAATAGCTAACTCTACTCAAACAACGCCAGTGGGAGTCGAAAAAGTTCTATCATTAGTCCAAACTTTTGATCCAATAGGTATAGGAGCAAGAGATTTAAGAGAGTGCCTGTTGTTACAAATAAAGGCAAAAGGAGAGGAAAATTCTCTGGTAGGCCAAATTATAGATAAATATCTACCTTACTTAGAAAAGAAAAGATTCGAATTCATTACCAAAAAACTAAAGGTGTCTGTAGAAAGAATCAAAGAGGCTATAAAAGAAATTGCCAACTTAGAACCCAAGCCTGGCCGGTCTTTTAATACAGAAAGGGCTGTGCGTTTGATACCGGATGCAATATTAAAAAGAAATAATGATACGTATGAGGTTATGCTTAATGATTGGGAGATACCTTCTCTAACCTTGAGCCCTAAATATAAAAGAATGCTAAAGCAAAAGGATATTGCCGAAGATACCAAAGACTACTTAAGAGAAAAACTAAAAACAGCCAATTTTTTGATTAATGCCATAAATAAGCGAAAGGAAACAATCCAAAATGTAACTGAAGCTATTGTTTATCTCCAGAAAGATTTTCTGAATAATGGAATGCAAAATTTTAAGCCTATGACTTTATCACAAATTGCTAATTTGGTAAATAAACATAAATCCACGGTAAGCAGAGCCGTCAGTAATAAATACCTGCAAACTCCCGATGGTATATTTGAATTGCGGCATTTTTTAAATTCTGGGCTGAAACAAGAAAATGGAGAGTTTTATTCGTCCAAAGCAATCAAATCAAAAATAAGGGAATTAATAGAAAACGAAAACAAAGAAGAACCCTTAACCGACCAAAAAATCACCAACCTTCTAAGACAAGAAGGAATCTCAATTTCCCGTCGAACTATAGCCAAATACCGCCATCAACTCAAAGTTTTAACTTCACAATCAAGAAAAGAATAAAAAACCTTCGGGCGAAACCTCTTTTCTTTAATGCCCGTTTGGCAGAATTAAGACGACGTTTTCGAACCAAGCCCAAAAAAATTTACCCTCTTGACAAACATCTTTTTTGTGGTATATTTTTATTAGAGATTTGAACTTTGACAATTTGTAAAAAATACCAATTGTCCCGCTCAACAAGCGGGATTCCGCTAAAGCGCTAAAATGCCGAAGCGGGAAAAAAGGCAAACTAAGGGTAACCTTGGGGCGCAAAGCCACCTGTCCTGAAATACCGGGATAGAGGGGCTGCCAAGCGGTAAAGAAAAAACCTCAAAAAGCCTTTTTGAGGTTTTTTTATTAAACAGCTAAAAGCCCTGAGGGTTTCTTAATCAAGCCTTCAGGGCTTTTTTGTTTAAGTTATGCAAAGAAAGGAGAACAGATGTTCAAGGTAAACTATAAAATTGCGTCTTTAACCTTAGTGCTTGTATTAATGGCCGAAACAGCAGTTTTTGCAGATGGCAACACGCAAACTATAGGGATCTCCTGCGTCATACCAGCTATACCGGGAGTTAACGCTATGCTTGATGAAAAACAGGCATTACAGGAATCAAAATCTGCCCTGGCAGAGAAAAATGTCCAGCCCAAGGAAGAAAATCAGCAGGAACAATCTACTCTTATTACAGAGGATACGCAAGGGCTAAGATTAACCGGGCAGGAAAAAGCACCCCAACTTGTTTGGGTAAAGACTTTTTACAGCCGTTAAGGTTACTTTTCAGTCTTTTTCAAAGGAAAATCATACTTAAGGCTTATTCCTTCAGCAAGCTCAATCTCTTTATGAATAGAAACTTTAGGCAGATACGTTGCAGGCAGGCTATTGATGTCTAAAGTTAAGGTGTGTTTTCCTGTCTGGGCCTTTCTGAAGAAATACCTTCCCGAATCATCAGTCACAGCCTTTGTGCCGTCTTCTAAACTTATAGCTACACCCTTAATTCCAGGCTCTTTCTGGTTTAATTTCCCATCTTTATTAATATCATCAAACACGGTTCCGCTGATTTCAGAACGGTTGGTAAGGCCAAAATCTGCCCTGCTTAACTGGCCGTGAGTTATTTTAAGCTCTTGTGTTTGGCCGGCGGTTAAAATATATCCCGGCGCGATTGTTTTGGTATCAATACTCACCAGGGCCTTGCGCGCTTTTACCTTGGAAAATTTATAATATCCCGAGCCGTCGCTATCCATAGATTTTGTTTTCCCCAGCCAAAGTTTAACCCCGGATACCCCCGGCTCGTAAGCTTCTTTTAAGCCATTTTGATTATAATCCTTGAATACGTAACCTTCAACAGCTCCTATTTCTTCCCAGTGTATTCCAGTATCCCAGAGATAACGCATCCCGGCATTAAAGGTAGCTTCCATACGGGCATTTACCCGGGGATTCTCAGCCCAGATATTGCGAAAACGGCACGACCCAAACAGCTCTATCCCCTCACGCGGCCGGTATGATAATTCTAAATAATTTTCAATAAAATCCTCTCCGCTTAAAAAACTCAAATTTGAAACTGTATCTTCCTCATTGCGGAAACTTAAACGAAAGACACCTGATAATGCAGACATGCCAATAGGGCTGGACCAATCAAGCCCAATCTCATAGACATGGGGCGTGGTATGGGCACCGTTAAATCTTTCCTCAAACCAATTGCTCTCATTATTAAAATAATAATATAAATCTCCCAGCAGCCGAAAACGCAGGCCCAGAATTATTTTTTCATTGATATAGTCTGAAGTAGGTGAGGAAAAATTCTCATTTTCCTGGTGATAATAATTAAGATAAGTATCAATGTCCTTTATGAATTTGAACTTTCTGAATAACCCAAGGCCGAAATTCTGATAACGAAATTGGCTAAGCCTGCCTAATTGATTCTGCAATCCATAGCTGAACTTGAATGATGTTCTGGGATTCAACTGGTAATTCGCATCCCAGTTAAAATCTTCATTCAAACGAGTGTCGTTATCCAGGGCTGGATTAAGGCTGTCCCGGTATATGTCTAAACTGCTGTGAATGCCTAATACCTGGGTAGGGGAGTAATTTAAATTCAGGAGTGTGCCGATTTCTCCCTGGCGCGAGGCAGCACCCCGGATAGTAGTCAGATTTTTGTCAATATCCCTGAATTCTGCCTCCAGATTAAATTTAGGCTTATGTAAGGTAGTTTTAAAAAGGTGGCCAAATCTTTCGCTATTGTTTACTATTTCATATTTCAAAGCAAATGGGTTAAAATTCCAGCTGCCGATAAAATCATAAGCAAGAGGATTTAAGGTGCCTAATCTATCCCTGCCATAACCATGCAATAAACTCAATTTGTAATTTTGATTTTTTAACGGTGAATAGTTTAGATTAAAGCCGTCTATGAATGAATCCTCCTGCTTTGACAAATCTGTTGATATCGCACCAAGCACTCCGCCTCTTTCTCTTCCCCAGAATACGGTATAATCAAGTTTGTTGTTGAACAGGGGGGATTTTAATTGCGCGCCTCGCAAAGAGACAGCAGAAAAAGCAAGATTTGAAAAAGAAGGGTGGAAATCAAAACCTCTGAGAGAAAATCCTTTGAACCGGCCCATTTGGCCATCGCTGAGGCCGATTGTGTAGTAAGTAAAATCCGCGCTCTTTCTCAACCTGCTCAAAACAGTAAAAGAATCAAATCTTCCGTAGGGGGTATTTCCCTCTAGGCCCATACCGTGCTTAAGATAATAGTCGGTGCGCCTGAAATTTGCTACATTACTGCCTGTTTCAAATGTTGACCAGTCCAGGGTATAGCGTAATTTAAAATTACCGGCTTTCTCAATATCACGCAGTAACTCCTCTTCGCTAACTGTGCGCGGAAATACGCCTAATATCTCTACGGTAGAACGCCCTCGGTCATCCCAAACATGCAGGCTGGCATAACCGATGTCTTTAACGTTAACAACAAGTTCATCAAAACCCTTCTTTTCTGCTGTAATAATCTCCGGCTGGGTTATTAAGAATTTCTGGATATTTCTTCCGGTAAGAATAATGCTTTCTCCCTGCGGAATCTCAAGCGGCTGGGCGATACTGCTAATGTATTCATCAAGCGTCAAAGAGGATAGTGTTTCTTTCTTTTCTGCTTTCGGAATAGTTACGGCTTCAAGGAGAGGAGGAGGAATTTTCTTCTCAAATCTTTCCAATTCCCTGCTTACTATCACCTCTTTTTCAAGGCGGATTTGCGGAAATACCTCCGCAGCCGGCGTAGGATGCGAAGACGGCCCTTTCCCTTCTATTTTAGCTTGTTCAATCAGCTGAATGTATTTTAAGGCCGGCTCATAATCCGACTGAACCATTAAGGCCTTCTTAAATTCTAATAACGCCTCGTCATACAGGCCCTGTTGAAAAAAGTGCATTCCGTATTCATACAAATACTGCTGTAGTTGTGCATATCCGTAAAGAGGATAATTTTGAGTACCCAGAAGAATAAGCACAAGGAAAAAACAGGGTATTTTCTTGAGCATTCTATTCTTTATCCCGCTTTCGTATCCTAAGATTTGCCCGGGGTTCTCCATAGCGGGAATTATTTTAACACGCCTATTTTCAAAATCTCGCCATTATCCCCAATTTCTATCCTGGCCTCTTTTGTCACTACCGGCCCTCTGCCTAAGCCTGCCTCAGTCAAAGCCTTGCCTAAATCAATGGTCAAGACAATATCATAGGTACCATTCGCTATGGGATGCTCCCCGGTATTCCAGGATCCGCTTAATTTTCCAGAATCGCCTGGAAACGTCTGCACAGTATTGAACTCAGAGCGTGCATACACCATTCCTTTTTCATCTATAATATGAAAGGTTCCGCCGGCAGTAATATCTACATTGCCGCTGTTACGAACATCGGCCTCCACAAAAAGGCGGCTGGGAGATGATTCTTTCCTGAGAGTAAAATTCTCTATTGCCGCTGTTCTCTTGATGGTTCCTTTAACTTCAACATAAAACAATGCGCCTACCCGTATTACTAAATTCAGGCCTGCGCCTTCCTCTTGCTGGACTACTTGGCCAACTGCGCTTTCAAAGAATAATACCGCATAGTAACCGCCTTCTAACGCGGCATTCTGCGGCAGCTTTAACGTATAACTTACCCGCTGCTGGCCGTTAGCCGGGATAGTAAACTCAGCCGGAGAAAAGCTTATCCAGGATGCGCAGGAACGGCTTGTTGTCCCCGCAGCTACAAATGTCTTTGAACCGTCACCGCCGGGGGTATAATACCAATCCTCAAGATAAAGCCGCATCGTTCTTGGCTCAGGGCTCGGATTTTTCAGGACAATCTCGCCGTATTCCTGAGAATCCGGGGCAATAAATAAACGTATTTTCGCCTTATCCAAATAAGGTAAATTAATCGCCCAACAATTATGAGTAAAAGCGCAGGCAAGAAAAAAGGACAGCATAACTATCCTCTTAATATGGTAAGATAAGCTTCTCATTCTAGGCTTATTTGAAGACAAAAACACCCCCTTTCCATTTTTAACAGCTTTTTGGTTAAAAATCGGTGTTTATTTTACGGAGTCAGTGTTAAAGTTATGGTTCCTAGATAACTTCCGGCAGATGCGAGAACGGTAATCGGAGTAACCTCATCATCATCACCGAGTCCAGTTGCCACTCCGTAATATATACGCAGTGAGCCGTTTCCAAGAAGAGTTTTGCTAATTGCCTTGTTATTGCTGTTTGTAAAGCTCTTCTTATCCAACAGCGTCTCTACGCCGCTGAGTAATTGCACGAAGGAAACATTTACGTTACCGCCGATATTACTTGTGGCGTCTTTTTGAAACGCAGAGACAGTATGGGTAAGGGTCCATACCGCGCCGCTATTGTCAGTAACAACGGCATCTATGGCAAAAAATTTGCTTGCCCTAAAAATTTGAAACACGCTGTCAAAGGTAAGCGTTCCAAAATTAACTTCGGTAGCAGTCGTAAAGGCTCCGGTAGTAGGGTCAACGCTATTAATGACCAATGCTAAACTCTGCGCAAGCGCAGGAACAGAGGCCTTTACATTTACGCCTGCAGTAGCAAGGGCAAAACAAGCTGAAGCCGCGCTCAAAATGGCTGCCGCAGCTATCACAACTATGAGTATTTTATTAAACTTAGTGTTCATGTCTAACTTCCTCCTTTTTTAGATTATGGTTTATTGATACAAACGTATACTTTTTATCCCCACCTCCTATCTTTGATAATTTATATTTCCAGCAAGGTGTAACTAATTCTCGTAGCATAGTCACCTGCTTTTATATCCCAGGAACCTGCCAATTCATAAATAATCTTAAAGGCATCGCTTGAGCCGCTAGCGTCAGATATAAACACAACCGCATCTGTTTTCTTCACCTCTTGTTTTTCGGCGGCTTTCAATACCCCCTTTGTTTCTCTGCTCTCGGTTCTAAATGTAAAATACTCCGAAGCAATCTTATTGCCCTGCTTATTAACCAACTCTGATAAAACATTCTGGTTTACCTGGTATCTTTTGCCAGTATTGTTCCTTATTTCAACAATTACCTCATTTATTTTAGGAGGCTCTCCCGGCTTAAGTCCGCTGAATTCAATCAGGCCGCCTCCAAACTGAGAAGTAACAACGAGGTCAAAAAACCGTTCAATTTCTACCTCTAATCCCATAGCGTATTTCTCTATTTCAAGGCCCATCTCCTCCAGAATAAACTGGATACGAGACCTATACCTGCCTGCTTTTTGCCCAGATAGGTCTGCTAAGGTATAGGAAATAATAAAACTGCTATCTGCTTCACCGGTAGGCCTTGATGTATAGACCGCCTGCGGGCTTAAAGATAACGTACTCAAGGGTAATCCTATTCCAAGCTGTGTTGCCTCTACCTGAACATTTAGCGTTCCCGGCCCAAGGCGGTTGCCTTCGTTAGACTCGGGCGCAAGAGCTAAGATTTGTTTTATAGAAAAAAGCTTTTTAAAGCTGCCATTAATCTTTACCGACACATCGCATCTTTTATTTTCTTCTTTTGCCGAGCTGAGGTAGATAAATCCCGATCCTGAGGTGGTACCAATTTCAAGAGAAGCCTGAGGCCGGCCTGTTTCGGTTTCTAACTTTACCACTACAATGACATTTAAAATAGTTGAAACCGAATTCTGGCTGGCATTAACCGGAAGGACAGTAAATTTTAGCTGGCCCCGGTAGTAATCCGGACGGATACCTGACGCAGTTTTAATGGTATACACTAAGGAAAAGGAATCCGGGCTGCCGTTTTGATTTGCAGTATAAAGCACTGAATTGACAATCGTTTCAGGATTCACATTTAATCTGCCAAATTTGTTCGTTCCGGATAAACCCCGCACAGTAAGCTCATGCCAGGGAATCTCATCTCCCTTTGCGCTGCGTAAAGGGCCTAAAGGTTCCTGCCTTAACTCATACTGGGCGGTAGTGTCCTTCATTTCAATATCAACTTGCCGGCTTACTTCCTGGTAAAGCTGGTTGAGCTGGCCGAAATCTAACTCACTGCCGCCTGTTTGTGGATTAACAACCAAAGAAATCTCGGCTTTAAGATGCTGGGAAAAAATAAATAAGGAAAAAATAATTGTTAAAATACTTATTTTCTTATGACTGAATTTTCTTATCATTTGAAACCACCCCTGAGTCTTCATTATTATTTTACCTCTGCCCAAGAGCCATTGTCAAGGGAAATCGCCAGGAGCTTCGCTGCGCCCTTGGCGGGCGATTTTGCTTAACAAAACAAAAATCCGGATTGACCCTTTTTGTCAATCCGGATTGAAATTTCGCGGTTCGCTGATTGTCCTCCTCAATCAGTAAACCCAATTAGAAATCTCTTTTCCTTTTCTGATTATTCTCTAATCCCGTGGCGGGGCAAATAACAGAGTTAAACAGTTTGTAAAAGTTTAAATAAAGTATACTTCAAATAGCGTTGGTTGTCAAGTTATTTTTTTATTTTTTTTATTTATCTGCAGGTATTGAGATTACCTTGAGTTTAATCCTTAAAGAATGGATAAAATTTACGAGATACAGCTTATCACTGATTGCCATTTGCATAAAACCTTTGATACGGCAATAAAAGGCCTCTGTGTTAGTTTTTGTATCTCGTTTTTTGAGCACATATAAGGCAGGAGCCTGTAAAAGTTTCTCAGAGCAATCAATATCCTGAATTCGGCAAATCAAATGCCGATTAATAACGGTGCGGACTCCCTTATGCTCAATTAATTCAGAGCTAGAGAGGATTCTCTGGCGTTTGTTTTCTGAAGTAATATTTTTAAAGAGTAAGTCTCTCATTTTGAAAGATGGCTGGTGGAGATATATTTACCCCGTTAGAAACCTCTTTCTTCTTACAGGTTGCGCTGTAGTTTCTAATTTGGTTAATAGTTTTAAAAAGTTTTTAATAATAACCTATAATAATTACTTCTACTATGAGTATAACACTCTCTTATGCTGATTTCAAGGTTAAAACAGGCCTTAGAAAAAGCGCTTTCTTGAAAATGATATTTAAGGTTTATGACGAAAACTCAGGCGGGGTTCTTGTTTATGCAACAGTCTGTTAATATTAGACTTATGGCGGATTATCACAAAGATACCAAGAAGCAAGCTCATTATAATGAGAGCCATTGGTTGTCTTAAGATTATAAAAATAATAGGGAAAAATATAGCGCTTACTACAGAAGCCAAAGAGACTATCCTGCTCAACAAAAATACTGTCCACCAGATTAATATTTCGGCTAAAAGAATTATTTTTAAAGCAGGTATCTTAGCTGCTAACCCAATTAAAACCCCTAAAGTGGTAGCCATGCCTTTCCCGCCTCTAAATCTTAAGAAAATAGTCAGGCTATGGCCCAGAACAGCCGTTACACCCAGCAGAATTCTGATAAGCAAACTATCAAAATCTAATCCCTGCTTAATAAGAAAATCACTAACTGCCACCACGCAGATAAAGCCTTTTAAAGCATCAAGAAATAATACCGTTATGCCTACCCCCGGGCCAAGAACCCTGAAGGCATTCGTTGCGCCCACATTTCCTGAGCCATGCTTACGGATATCAACGCCCTTGATTAATTTCCCTAAAAGGTAGGCGCTGGGAATTGAGCCGATAAAATAACTAAGCGTTACGGCTAAAATCAGGAGCATATAAAACCTTTAATCCTTTCTTTAGATAATCAATGCTTGAAATTACTGTAAATAAGGCGCTTAGCAGTGCCGCCGGATAGGTATACTGGAATTGCAGCAAGACTAAGATAATCGTAGACATCTGGAAAAAAGTGGTATATTTTCCGAAGCGGCTTGGAGTCAAAACCAATTCATCCTTAGTTATATAGATTACTGCTGCACCCAGGAGAATCAATAAATCACGGCTTAAAACAATTATCACTAACCATAGCGGAACATTGACGGCGTGGGGGGAATTATCTTTGAACTTAAGATAAACAAAAATAAAGGCGCAGGATAACAGCATCTTATCCGCTAAGGGATCTAAGATTGCCCCTACCTTGGTTTTTTGCTGCATAATTCTGGCTAAAAATCCGTCCAGGGCGTCGGAGAAAACTGCTAAAGAGAATATTACCAGGCCAACGAATCTTAAATAATCCCGCGAAGGCTGGTAATACAAAATGGTGGTCACAAAAAAAGGGACCGAAACAATCCTGAAAATAGAGACTTTATTAGCAAAGCTCATTCCTTTGGTTTTGCCGTTCACCCCGCTCAAAGCCTCTTTTCCTTTTCCTGTTGCGCTGTAGTTTTGAACGGAGCTCATTTGATAATCCTCATCCGATTAGGCGGCCAGTAAATGAGTATTGCTTTGCCTAAAATATTTTTC
>ERZ1292645.444-Hain-H14-02um-R2-444-length-15226-cov-16_pt1 | contig 15226 bp, 19 predicted proteins | sample MGYA00564401_ERZ1292645 | MGnify/ENA primary metagenome ERZ1292645 (study PRJEB36523, sample SAMEA6512644) | groundwater metagenome | collected 2019-01-09 | study: AquaDiva: Metagenomics assemblies of 32 groundwater samples | reverse complement strand
AACACTTAGAGCGACTTCTGGATTAATTTTGCTGTAAAGCTCTAAACGACTGTCTCTTGCTCATCTAACGGTAAAAATCAGTAACATATTTGGATAAAAACATAGAGTAAGATTTCCAATCAAAAAACTAAAGCATAAAATTGGAGCAAAATCTCAAAATAACTGGACAAAAATCCTTTATTTTCAATTTAAAACCTTATTTGGCTTTTTTCAGAATTTCCTCTTTTTTACTCAGCATTTCCCTTAATTTAGTCAATGCTTCCTTCATTGTTGTGACTTTTCCTTTGCCGGTTTCCAAATAAGAGTACTTCTCAACAAACTCTTTTGGCACAATCAAGAACCATTTGTCAAAATGCTTCTCAAGCAGCTCAATTTTTTCTTCCAATCTTGAATATTCCAATGCGCTGTTTTGTATCTCAACCCCTATTTTCCTGCCATTAAATACAACATCAATCCTGTGCTGTGACTTTGGCACTTGCCATTCAATTTCTGAAATCTTCCTGTTAAGGCTTGCAATGAATTCTTTGTCCCTTACGTGCTGCATGCCTTCATTTTTGGGCAGCAGGCAAACAACATATTCAAAGCGTCCTTTTTCATCCCTTACTTGTAATTTTTTGTTTCTGGAATTTGAGGTTACATATCCGTGCTTCATTAAAACTTCAATTTCCACTCTTTCCAATTCTTTGAGCAAATAGCAATCTCTTTTCAACAACTGCTTCATTCTTTTCTTTCCCTGCTCAATGTTTCCTTTACCTAATTTTCCCATTACAAATTCATCACTAAAAATATCGTACTTTGGCGGTTCTGGAGGACTATCCTTTAGTCTTGTTATCCTGCTTCTAAGTATTTCAAAATCGCTTAATTCTTTGTATTCAGCCATTTTTTCCACCAAGTGTCTTTATAGTTCTTAGCCTCTCAAATAAGATATTCCTGTAGTAATTCCTGAATTCCATTTCATTAAGCAAAACCTCTTCAAATAATTTAACAGATTCAAATTCACAGCCTTCATGATGCCTAAGCGCATGATACACAACGCCTAATCTGTACTTGTAACTTATATCGCTAGGATTTAGCCTGATAGCATTTTTCAAGAAATTGCGCGCTTCAAACAATGAATTTTCTACTCTTTGGAATTTTGCTTCTATAACATTCAGCTTTTTCTGCCAGCTCTCCTTAAAACCATTGTTTCCATTCTCGACATGATATAAGCACTTTTCTTTCTCTTCAATAAATTTTTCAAGAGGAAATTTTAGCCTTAATGCCAAATCATAATAAATATTGGCAAGCTCAACATTTACCTTTGGATTATTTGGGTCTTCACTATAAGCTTCTTTTGCACATTTCTCAGCTTCCTCTAAAGCTGTGCAAAACAGCATCCTGAATTTGAGCTTCCTGTAGCACCTGCTCAGCAAAATTCTTATTTTCACAAACAATTCCTTATCATTAAAATCAAAGATTTTTCTCGCTTCTTTCAAAGACTCCATTGCTGCATAGTAAGCTCCTCTTTTGTAATACCCACGAGCTTCTAAGTATAAATCATAAGCCTCTTCTTTCTTATTGTTTATTTCTTCCAGTTTTATATCTTCCATTTTGAGAATTAGATGGACTGGCTTGGTATATAAACTGTAGTCAGAAATAAAAGCCAAAGATTGGCATTGATTCAATCATAAGCCTTGAAATTCATTTTGTAGAAAGTCTTATAATCAGTCTTTCTTTTCAGAATAACATTCTTTTCAACCAGGCTTCTTAAAATCTCATTAATCTTTGAGCTGTCAACAGGCGCATCTTTCTTCACTTCCGTGAATGTTAACTCCAAATAACCTTTTGGATCTTGAAAATGATTATTCAAAAACTCAGCGACTTTCTTTTCCTGTTCTGTTAAGCTGTTATCCTCTCTTATTTTTATCAGTAACTTTTGTCCTAAATGAACTGTATGCAGCTCACCCTTTTGCGTTGCATCTTCCACCGCTTTTTGTCTTACTACACTTGTCCCATGCCTTAAAACTGCAACCGATTCCTCAACTTCATGAACGCCTCTTCTTATAGAAGCTATTTCATTCTCTAGATTCTTTAATCTATTAAGAATTTCATCGAGCCTGCTGGACATTGCTTCGGATTGTGTTTTATCATCAAATTTTGGATTTACCATATTGCAGCTTTGTTACCGAGAAAGTTAATATTTAAATCTTGCTATCCAAAAATTCAAAACTGAACGATTCGTATAGTCGATAAAAGCCCAGTTTGAATTGTTTCAACGGTGCACGTCGTCTAAACACCTCTAAACAATTGTAACAAGTTGTATATGGCTTTATCTCCAGATTAATGCCGAAAATCATCTTTTATTCTCTTAAAACTCCTTATTCAGTCTTCATTTGTTCTAACCCTAGACTTTTAACAAACCCAACTTAGGTTTTTTATGCTGACAAGGATTAAAATACCAAGCCAGACATAATATACTGCATGGTAAAAAACAACAGAATAGTGCTGAGAGTATCGGAAAAAGAACACGAACTGTTTAGGAATAATGCTGAATCAAAGGGATTTTCAACAGTTTCAGATTTCGTTAGAGATTTCGGTTTAAGAAATCCATTGGGAGTTGAGCAGAAGGTAGCAGAAATTCAGCAGGCTGTCTTAGAAATAAAGTCAAAATTAGACTTTATGGCGCAAGCACCAACCACAAAAAACATTTCTTTAGATTCCCTTCTTAAATATATGCCGCCAATGGATTACATAACCCAACAAACAGAACCGTCAGGATTATACAGGCCAAATCCGGCGTATAAGCCTGATCCTATTTATGCACGAGATAAGGCTTATTTTCAAGATGATGCTCCTCTTTATCTCGGCCAATAATTCTGTCTTTGGAAAGCTCTTTCATCATCTCCAGCTTTTTTAGATCCAATTCTTTGTTTTTTATTTCAAGCCTTAATCTTTCAAGCTCTGCAGCATTCGAGCCATTTTCAAAAGGCTGCTGCACGTGAATCACCCTGGAGCTTAGAGATGTATTGAAAGCCCTGTCAATAGCTTCCTTTCTCTTTACATCGCTGATTCTCGCATAAATTTGGGTTGTAGTGATTTGATTGTGCCCAAGCAGGTCTGATATGGTATAAAGGTCAACCCCTTTGCTGAGCAAATAAGTGGCATAGGAGTGCCTTAAGGTGTGGAAGTGGTATTTGTGCCTTGTAGCCTTCTTTTCCTTTTTAATGCCATGTATGACCTGTTTAAAGTTAAGCTCGTACATGGGTATAAGCAATCCTGTCTTTCTCAAAATTACCCTGAATTTCTCCTGTATAGTCTTAGGCCTTACATACGAGTTTGGGCACTTATCTGAAGGCAAAAAATATTTTCCGCCCTGTATTATGTTGAGCCATTTCTGGATTGGGCCAATCATCATATCAGGAATAATAACATACCTGTCTTTTCCATATTTTGTTTTTGTCCTCATGCTGAATTTTGAGTCAACAACTTTCAGTTTTTTATTTTCAAAGTCAATGTCTTCTATCCTTAACTTGCATATTTCTGAGATTCTCAAGCCGCAAAAAAATGTTACAGCAGTAGCTATTGCGATTTTAGGGTCATCTACTGCGTCAAATATTTTCACTAATTGCTCGACGGAAAGCACGTCAGGCAGCTTATTCTTGTTTGACATTTTTTTCACCTCTCACGGTCATAAAGTTCTTACAATCGTTCTTAATTCTTCAATCAATAATAATCCTTGATTTGTTTCAGCTGCTCTTTTTCTGTTCCATGTTATTCTCATTGCAGCTTTGTAGCTTACCTGCCCTTTGGCTAATTTTTCCCTGACATCGTCGGGAAGCCTGGTGGCTAAGAACCACCTGTAAGCTGTAGACGGTTTCAATCCTTTTCTAATCAAATAGTCGTACACTATTCTTTCATTTTGCGTCATTTCCCTTTTTCTTTTGTGAGGGCTTGTTCTTCTGCCATAATAGAATTTGCCCTCGTAATGTGCCCTGCAATGGCCAATTATTTCAAGCAGCTTATCCCCTTCGATTTCCGGAATAACCACTTTCAAATCCTTTTTTATCTCGTCTACTTTCTTGAAAACATTTACTTTATGCCCGTTTTCCCGTATATGCGTGTTGCCTAATTTCATGTAACTCATATTGTTTTTCACCCTTATAAACCTCGTATTAACTTTGTTAACCAATTCAAGAAACAGATTTATCGTCGACAAAATGAGTTTTTGAAGCCCGTGACAACTCCAGCTAAACATCCTAATAAAATTGCGATTAATATTTCAATAAACATTTTTATTTGCACAATTCCAGAAATTCTTCTAGCGATAAACCAGCTTGATTCATTATGTTTTTTAATGTTCCCTTTGCTAACTCCTTATGCAATGGAACTGGAACAGTAATCTTTCCTTTTACTTCATCAAATTTGTTAAGAATTGCATGATTGCCTCTTGTTCTTACATGCCTAAAGCCGATTTTAGAAAGAACTTTAATAGTATCTTTACCTGATAACACTGGTAGCTTCGGCATCCTTAGTTACCTCGATTATAGAAAACATAGGTGGCTCTTGCAATCCTAATTCTTCATACTTTTCAGGCTGCTCTTCTAGATAAAGCTCGATAGCTTCTTTTATATTTTTTACAGCTTCTTCTGTATCTTTTCCTTGAGATGCTATGCCCAAAGTTGTGCAGTGTGCTACATAAACTGGTTCGCCAGTGCTGAGTTTTTCCTTATTAATCACAATGTCCATAAAATATTTTTTTGCCATAGCAAACACCATGCATTACTGTAATATATAAAATTTTCGCATTTTTGTGCCGGTTCATATCTGAAAATTAATGATGGAGGTGTTATTATGATAAATAATGATTATACAACAAATTTAAGCGATATTTGTAGAGAGCAAGTAAGATTTTAACATCAGAAATCTTGTTAGCGGTACTCTGAGGAGTATTTTTCCCAAAATCCCCAAATATAAGACCAAAATTATGTTAAAAAAAAGCCTATTTCGGATAGAATGGGATACAAATATTGAGGGGTAATATAAAGTGGAAGCCAAATCCAAAAAAATCGAAAACTTTATTAAGATGTGAAAAAAAGAAGCTAATAATGACAGAAAAATCTATTAAGTGGCTGAAAGGTTTGCTTTGGTTAGTTGCAATCTATCATATTCTTCTGGGTCTTGTTGGTATATTCTTTAAAGATTTAGCAGCATCTTTAGCTGGTGCATTTTTCAATTTTAATCTTACCCTAACACCTGAGGTTTACTGGATTTTAAATCCTTTTGCAGCGTATGTGTTAATATTTGGAATTTTCATGGCACTTGCTGCCACAGATCCTGCTAAGTATAAAACTGTTATTCTGATAGGTGTTGGACTTTTTGCGATAAGAATTATACAGAGAATAATATTTTTACTCATAGCCCCTGAAGGATTAGTAAAAAACATTGACCCAGTGAGAAATATGTTAGCTCTGGCTATTGTTACTGTAATTGGTCTAAGTATCTTTATAATGGATAGAAAGTTAAATTGATAAATGAAAAATTTATTGAATATCTAGCCATTGGTTATTTATTTTTGTTCTCATTGTATCACATAACTACAGGAGTCATTTCAATATTCTTTCCAAAATTAGCTCTAAAATTTAACAAAACTCTCTATGGATTTCAACCTACTGACACTATTCAATATCTCCTTATTATAAGACCTTGGGGAAATTTAGCTTTAGTTGTTGGGGTTATAGGATTCATTGTACTTATGAATTTAGACGTTTATTCTCCCATATTGTTTGTTTTTATTATTTTACTATTAATTAGAGTAGGTTATAGAGTTATTTTAAGAAATGAACTTAAAAAAATTTTTAAAATAACTTATGCTCAGAATTTGAGAGCTATACTCATTCAAATAATAGGAATAGTAATATTTCTAATTTTTAGCATTTTGAAGATAATTGGTAAGCACTAAGCCGTCCGATTGCGGCTCGATTGCAAGTTCCATCTTTAACACCTCATTAACATGTTATGTGTGAAACACTTCATGTAGAAATGCCTTGCCTGTTGCCCGACGGTATTTCCTCTCAAAGTTTCACCCATTCCTCTTTTTAGCATACTATTATCTGTTTCTGTCAAGGGTCTTCTATGATAACTTCTTCCAGGCCATTTCCGACGCAATTCTTTGCGTCGCGACCCATTTGTTCTCCACACTGGAATATCTTTATGCCTCAAAGGAGCAATTCCTTTGCCGCCTTTCGCTATGACAGCTTGATGAAATCTTTCTTCAGCATCAAATTCTGTATCTGCAACAACAGTTTTTCCTTTGACCCAATCTCCAAGTACTTTGTCAAGGTCGTCCAACCCGTTTCTCTTGTGATATTTGAATATCACAGCGTCTACAATTCTTAGGCTTCTTGTACCAGTTGCTATTGTAACTTTTCTATTTGGCTCCCTTTCCAGTTTTCTTTTAGTGCGCTTGCAGTATGCGACGCTTGGCCTTGTAATCTGGAAATGGGTAGGGTCAAGTGCTACGCACCTGTCTCTTCCGCCTTTGCCGCTGAGTTGTACAAGCTTGCGGTAAAAGCGCGGCGGAATGCGTCGCCATGCACGCCACAGCGTCGAGGCATTAGGCACTGTTTCAAACTTTAGCGTAGTAGGTGGGCATGATTCTATAAGCCTCTTAAATCTCTTGTAGCTCTTATCTGCCATGCAAAACAAAACATAAAGAACTATCATCAAATGGACATCATACCTTTCGTTTTTTGTCTTACTCCAGTGCTTTGGCACGTCGTTATTTCTCAAAAACTTAAATGTCTTAGCAACAAGTTTATTAAGGTCCACATCATAGGTTCTCTTACGCATAGTGGGGCTCCAACCACCCCCATCTTGAAAATTTGATGGGGGCTAAAACCCCTTAAATTTTTCTATTTACGAGTTAACTTGCAATCGAGCCCCGATTGCAAAAACTTTATATACGTGATTTGTAAATATTATCTGAAATGAAGATTGCCTTATTACAGCCTCGCGGACCATTGTATAAAAATAAAACTGGCACCTTCAAGAAGACTTTAATGTATGCACCTTTAACTCTTACTACTTTAGCTGCTCTTGTTCCTCCAGAATTAAATGCTGAAATCAAAATTATAGATGAAGGTGTAGAAGATATAGATTCAAATTTGGAAGCTGATTTAGTTGCCATAACTGCAATTACTGGCACTTCTCGTAGAGCGTATAAATTCGCAGATAAATTCAGAGCAAGAGGAATTCCTGTTGTGATGGGTGGTGTACACGCTACTTTGGTTCCAAACGAAGTAGTAGAACATGCGGATGCTGTTGTAGTGGGTTACGCTGAAGAGAATTGGCCTCAATTAATTAGAGATTTTAAAGAAGGAAAGATGAAGAAATTCTATTATCAATCTCCAAATCATTCACTAGCGAATATGCCTTTTCCAAGAAGAGACATGCTCAAGAAGAATGGCTATACCACTATCTACAGTATTGAGGCCGCTCGTGGATGCCTAAATAATTGCGATTTTTGTGTTGTTCCTGCAGCATGGGGTAGAAAGTTATACCAAAAATCTGTGGAAAACGTTATAGCTGAAATCAGGCATATGAAAGCTAAGCATTTAATCTTTCTTGACTTAAGTCCTACAGAAGATGTAGATTATGCAAAAAGACTTTACAGTGCTATGATTCCTCTTAAATTAAAGTGGTTCGGTCTATCTACCACAAAAATATACTTCGATAACGAACTATTAGAGCTTGCGGCAAAAAGTGGATGTAAAGGATTGTTAATTGGATTTGAAAGCGTCGATCAGACTACGCTAAAAAATGCAAACAAAGGTTTCAACAACGTATCTAAATATTATGATCTCGTTGAAAAATTACATAGCCACGGAATAGCAATAAATGGGTGCTTTGTATTTGGTTTTGATAATGACGATAAAGACACATTTAAGAAAACAGTTGAATTTGTTCAAAAAGCTAATATAGACTTGCCACGATACGCAATTTACACACCATTTCCTAACACTATGATTCATAATAAACTAAGGAGCGAAGGGAGGATAATAGAAGACAATTGGTCTTTATATGATGCTCAGCATTGCGTATTTCAACCAGCTCAAATGACACCTCAGGAATTAGAAGAAGGCGCTAGGTGGGCTTGGAGAGAGACTTACAAGTTGAAGTCTATATTCAAGAGATTAGCAGGTGCTCGCTGTCTTACAAGAATAACTTTGCCCTTAAATCTTGCATATAGGCATTATGCGTACAATCTTCATAATTATACAAAAGATAGAATGTTAGAAGATTTAGATGTATGAAATTAACAATAATACAGCCAGCAATAGGAAAAAAAGACGATAAAAATTATGTTAGAACTTGGCAAATGGAGCCATTAGCCCCAGCAATAATTGCTAGCCTAACACCTAAAGATGTGCAAATTGTTTTTTATGATGACAGAATAGAGCAAATTCCTTATTACGAACCAACAGACCTAGTTGCAATGCCTGTTGAAACTTTTACAGCCAAAAGAGCTTATATAATTTCATCGAAGTTTAGAGAGCGCGATATTCCAGTAGTACTAGGGGGTATACATCCTACATTAGTTCCTGAGGAAGCTATAAAATATGCTGATTCTGTTATTGTTGGTGAAGCTGAAAGTGTGTGGCGCCAAGTTATAGAAGATTTCAAAAACAATAATTCAAAAAAAATTTATTACGCTGAAAAAACTAATTTGATACAGATAAACCCAGACAGAAGCATTTTTGAGGGTAAAAATTATCTGCCATTAGCACTAGTTGAAACAGGAAGAGGTTGTGTGTTTTCTTGCGATTTTTGTGCTATTTTTGCAGTTCATAAAGGGTCGCACAGAAGAAAGCCTATTCAAGATGTTGTGGAAGAAATTAGAAGTTTAAAACAAAAAAATGTATTTCTTGTTGATGATAACATCACAGCTAATGTCACAGCTGCAAAAGAGCTTTTTAAGGCACTGAAGCCATTAAAGATTAAATGGATAAGTCAGGCTACAGTTAACATTGCACATGATGATGGGTTGCTCAAATTAATGGTTGATGCAGGGTGTGTTGGATTACTTATAGGATTCGAGTCTTTGAGTCCAGAGAATCTAAAAATCATGAATAAGAGTTGGAACATAAGTTTACAAAATTATCATTCTGCCTTAAAGAAAATTAGGGACAATGGACTTGTCTTGTATGGGACTTTTATCTTTGGTTATAATTATGATTCCGAAGAAACATTTAAGGAAGTTTTAGAATTTGCAGTTAAAGAGAAATTTTTTATCGCAGCATTTAACTATGTAATGCCATTTCCTAAAACACCTTTATACAAAAGATTTGAAGAAGAAGGAATGTTAGTTTATGACAAGTGGTGGCTTGACGAAAAGTATCATTTTGGTGATGTAGCTTTCAAACCAAAAAGCATGACAACCAAACAATTAGAAGACAGGATACACGATATAAGAAATAAATTTTATAGTCTTAATTCTATGATTAGAAGGATGGAATTTAAAGCAAATTGCAAAAATGTGTTTAATCTTGCTTTATTTTACTCACTAAATTATTCTTTAAGGAGCGAGATATTCCAAAAGAGGGGTTTGCCTTTGGGAGATGATAAGCTTCCTGTTGAAAAACTCGAGTTCAAAAAACCAATGCTAACCATCACTGACGCATAATATATTATTACAATGAAGATGGAAAAAATTAATGTCGAACTTGCAAAAAAGTCTGACGACCGCATCCTCAATAAAATATTAAGGCAAAATGAGATGAAAGGTAAAATTAGCATAGCCTTTCAAAGAAATCCAAGTTACTTTTCTGCTCTTAAGATTGAAGGTAAGCAAAATCAAGTTATTGTGGGAAGGAATGAAAAAGATGAAATTATTGGTTTTGGAACTCGATCGATTAAACCGATTTATATTAACGGACGTGTCAAAAATGTGGGCTATTTGAGCAATTTAAGGATTGTTAAGGGGTACAAAGAAAAAGGATATCTTTCTGAAGGGTATAATTATTTGAAGAAACTACATCAAGACAAAAAAGTAGATATTTATTATTCTACTATACTAGAGGGTAATAGAGTTGCTATTAAAATATTAACAAGCAAGAAATCATATTTGCCAAACTATCATGATATTGGAAGGTATTGTACTATAGCAATTAATCTTTTTACAAAGCAAAAAAAGTATAACAATAAACTTAAAATTATCAAGGGGTCAACTCAGAACTTAATGGAGATTGTTAACTTTATCAATAAGAACGGCTCGAAAAAACAATTCTACCCTTTTTATACATTAAGTGATTTCACTTCTAAAAATAGTAATCTTATTGGATTTGATATAAAGGATTTTTATGTTGCACTTAAGGATGAAAAGATTGTTGGAGTAATAGGCAAATGGGATCAAAGACAATTTAGACAGATAATAATTACTGGATACAAAGGTGCGATGCTCGTAATAAAATCATTCTATAATCTTATAGCTAGATTTATGGGGGTTTCCCCATTACCTAAACCAAATACGCAGTTAAGATTTCTATATGTAAGCTTTATAGCAATTGAAAAGGATTATCTGGAAATTTTTAAAGAATTGCTTTATACCCTATATAACGATTCTGTTGGAAAAGGATATTCTCATATTTTAATCGGGCTACATTCAAATGATTCGCTGTTAAAGGTTGTTGATGAATTTAACCATATAAAATTTAATAGTAGATTGTATATTGTATGCTGGCAAGACGGAGAAAAATTTTTTAATGAATTGGATAATAGAATACCTTATATAGAACTTTCGACTCTTTAATAAAAATGGGAAATAATCAGACAACAGAAGTACAAAAAGAAAAAAGGTTATTAGGTAAGCTTATGAATGTTTCAGAGCTCTCATCAGAACAAAAAATTAAGATGTTACATCTATTAAAAATTTACTTTGATAATGTTAAAGAAGCATTATTCTTTAAAGACTTAAGTGAGAAAGAGTGGGTTATAATATTTGAAGATATTGCTAATGGGGAGATACAAGGATTTTCAACACAAACACTAATAGATGCAGAAATCGATACTATTTCGATTAAAGCTCTATTCTCCGGAGATACAATAATTGATAAAAATTATTGGGGAAGCAGAGAACTCCCAAGAGTTTGGGGCAAATTGGTTTCATCACTTATGAAAAAATTTGAAGGGATTAAGCTTTATTGGTTCTATATATCAAAGGGTTATATGACTTATCTTTTAATGCCTCGTTACTTTCATAATTTTTATCCAAAATACGATTCAGAAATTCCTGAATTTGAAAAGAAAGTGCTCGACACATTGGCATCAAAAAAGTTTGGTTCCGGTTACGATTCCAAAAGAGGGATTGTTACAATTGAATTTAATTATTATTTAAGAATGGAAGTTGGCCAGATTACAGAAGATTTACTAAAAGATCCAAATATTAGATTCTTTAAGAGTCGAAATCCAAATTATATCAAAGGTGAAGAATTAGCATGCTTGGTTAAACTTACGGAAGATAATATGCAACTGATTTTTAAGCAGATTATAAATGATGAAAAATGAATACATTTAGTAGCAATGCGCAAAGCTTGGAATCTCAAAATTTTAATAACCCCGACATTGTTCTACAGTCATGGTATGTTGTAGTAAAATCAAATGAAGTAAAACGAGAGTGTGCAAAGACATTTGACATTTTAAAAAGAAAAATTACAATATATCGTGACAATAAAGGAAATCTCCATGCTTTGGATGCCCAATGCCCACATTTGGGTGCTGATTTAGGCCTAGGTAAAGTTATTGGATGTAAATTGCAATGTCCATTTCATCATTGGACTATAGATGAAAAAGGCGTTTGTTATACTGCAAAAAACAAACCAGTTCACAGAAAAGCAAGAGTTTACCCTACCCAAGAAAAATGGGGTTATATTTGGATTTTTAATGGACCTAAACCTCTTTTTAATATACCTGAGCCGCCAAAAGAAATGAACTATTTTGTATTAAAGACTCCCCCACAGCATATTAAATGTCATCCGCATATCGTCACTGCAAATGGAATGGATGTAACTCATTTTGATGCGTTGCATGCTCTAAATATTATGCCTAATTCACGATTAAAACTTAATAAGCCATATAAATTGACTGTAGAGATGGAAGGTTATCCTAAATCTAAAGTACTTCAAAGAATAGTAGGAGCCAATGAAAAGTGCCATATAAAAGTTAGGTCAAGTACCATTGGCGGTCATATGGCTTGGCTTGAGGTTTTAGAGCCAATAAGGTATTATGTTCTATTTACAGCTAGACACTCAAACGATAATGGTGCTATAACAAATGTTTTCTTTTTTGCACCAAGAGGTTTAAAAATAATAAAGTCTATAATTGCAACTCACTTCTTGTTGCATGATGACCGTAAGATACTAGATACATTGGATTTCCATCCTAGTTTTGCCGAAGAAGATAAGGCTCTAAAAGAATTCTATAAAATAGTTAATAATATGAAAAGCTGGTAAAGCTCTACGAAAAGTATTTATATTCGCGAAAAATGGGAATAATCAATGACTAAATTAAATGAATTCTTCCGTCAAGCGGTTGGATACGTACCGGGCAATAAAATTCTCTTAGCTGTATTTTTATTATTCATGCTAATCTTAGTGCCATTTGTTAAATTGCTGGATTTATGGCAGGTGCTAGTAGCTTTTACACTATTAATTCTTTTTTCGATTTTTAAGAATGAAAAGTTAGGTGTAGCAACTGCATGGTTCATGGTTGCTGTAGTTTTGCATAATTTCTATGTCTTTATATTTTTGATATTAAGTTTTGAATTAGGAATCAATTTATTGCCATAAAAATGTCAGCTAACAAAACAATAGCAAATACATATGACTATTATACCCAGATCTTAAAATTACTTCTATGGGATATGTCGGCTTATCATGTACTTTTAGGAGTAATTGGATTGGTGTATGGGGAGGAATTAGAATATATAGCTCATTCAGTCTTTAACTTATCTTTAACAGTTACGCCCCAAATACTATCTTTAATACGACCATTAGCAGCCTATCTAGTTGTTTTTGGTGTTATAATGGGGATTGCTGCTTATGATCCAAAAAGATTTCGGCCAGTAATTTATGCAGGGTTGGTAGTATTATTCTTCCGATTATTGCAATATCTTTCTATCATAATTCAAGGTTTTCAAGTATCAGCTAACAGGCCATCTCAGACTTATGGACTTATGTTTGTAGTTATTTTTACAGGTTTGGCTTTTATCTTTCTTTTATACAAAACAAAACCCAACAAACATAAGAATAAAAATGAGAAGAAATAATTATATAATCCGAACTAATAGCAAAGAATATGCTCAAAAAATTATACTATTTTATTTTAAATCTCCTGTTAGTTTTGTCGTACGTCAAACATAATTTAGCATTCAAGAGTTCTTTATCAAAAATAGAGAAAGTACAAAAAAATACACTATTAGGGATTCTTCAAAATAATAAAAAATCAAAATTTGGAATAAAACACAATTTTTCTTCTATTAAGAGTATACAAGATTTTCAAGAATTTGTTCCAATAACAACCTATGACTATTATACAAGTTATATTAAATTAATTGAAAATGGTAATAAAAATGTTCTAACACGGGAAGAGGTTATGATACTAGAGCCCACAAGTGGGTCAACAGCACCTTCTAAACTGATTCCTTATACTAAAAGCCTGATGAAAGAATTTCAAAAAGGAATAGGTCCGTGGATTTATGACATGTATACAAATAGAAAACAGCTAATGTTTGGTAATGCGTATTGGTCAATAACACCAATGAGTAAAGTATGGAATTCTTCAAAAAGCAAGATTTCCATAGGTTTTGAAGATGATGCTGAGTATTTTGGACTGCCTCAGATGATTCTCTTAAATTCACTTTTTGCTGTACCAAGGGATGTTAGTAAGATAGAAGACACAGAGACTTTTAGATATGTAACTTTATTATTTCTTTTAAAGAATAAAAACTTAACATTTATTTCTATATGGAGTCCAACATTTTTAACATTATTATTCGAATCATTTATTGAATGGTCAAATTTCTTGATAAAAGACATAGAAAATGGAACTATAAATTCCCCTAAAGAGATTCGTCCTGATTTAAAGAAACAATTATTAAGAAAATTATCAAGGGATAAAAATAGAGCTAAAGAAATTGAACAGATTATAAACAAATGGAAAAACAAAAAATCTAAATTAAATTTTTTATACCAAGGTATTTGGCCAAAATTATCATTGATTAGTTGCTGGATAGATAGCAATTCTGCTAACTATGTCCAAGATCTTAGGATTATTTTTCCGAGAGTTGAAATCCAAGGAAAAGGATTGATTGCAACAGAAGGTTTTGTCTCTTTTCCAATAACAGGAAAGAAAGGATCTGTGCTATCAATTAACTCTCATTTTTTTGAGTTTATTGATGTAGAAACAGGTAAAATTAAATTATCACATGAACTAAATTTAAACAGAATATACTCAATTATTATAACAACTAGTGGCGGACTTTACAGATATAAACTTCAGGATTTGATAAAAGTTGTAGGGTTCGAAATGGAAGCTCCCTTATTGCTTTTTTTGGGAAAAGAGGATAATATTTCCGACTTATTTGGAGAAAAAATCAATCAAATGCATGTATCTTCGATATTTAAAAAATTGTTTAAAAAATATAAGATTTCTGCAAGGTTTCATATGCTTGCACCATGTAAAAATAATCCAAGAGATATATCTTATGTGATATTTATTGAACCTACTCAAAAAATTGGAAAAAATTTAATTCTAAAATTTTATGATGCTTTTGAAACTGAACTAAAAAATAATTATCATTATTTCAATTGCAGAAAACTTGACCAGCTTAAAATGGCTAGGTTATTTCTAATTAGAGCCAACGGTATGCAATTCTTTATAAGTGAGTGTAGGAAAAAGGGCCAAAAACTTGGTAATATAAAACCGCCTGTTTTAAATAAGGACTTTGGTTGGGAAAATAAGTTTGATGGAAAATTTATCTAACTATCAGTAATATTGAAAAGTTATTTAAACATATGCCTTCAGTTGGTCATTATGGCGTTGTTCCACAATAAGAATTATCCAAAATGGCTATTTATTGTTTATCTTCTATTTTTTGCAATTAGTGCAATAAACCCGCCACATCCTAGCGATTTTATATTAGAACTTGACTTCGCCACATCATAATTAAAAGTTTACAGTTTTCATAAATTTT
>ERZ1292645.443-Hain-H14-02um-R2-443-length-15241-cov-13_pt1 | contig 15241 bp, 15 predicted proteins | sample MGYA00564401_ERZ1292645 | MGnify/ENA primary metagenome ERZ1292645 (study PRJEB36523, sample SAMEA6512644) | groundwater metagenome | collected 2019-01-09 | study: AquaDiva: Metagenomics assemblies of 32 groundwater samples | reverse complement strand
AAAGAATAAAAATGGCAAGAGAAATGCTTTTAAATGAAAATGCAAAAGTTTAGTACATAACTTCTGGGGAAAGTCATGTCGCAAACACTTTCAATTTAACTCCGCCTGTATATGTGCTGCAAATTGCTAATTTGACACAGGCACAGGTTACTTCGCAGGTTGAGAGGTTGATTAATGCGACAAAGTAAAATAAATTAACTGTGAATTTTGGGTGGTTAATATGAATAAAAATACTATTTTAGTAACTTTAATTAGTTTAATATTAATTTCTCTATTCTTAACAGTTGGTTGCAAACCAACAATAGAAACTCCGACAAAGCCAATAGCTAATCTAAATAACAAATCAACACAGGTTTTTGAGAATAAAACTAATCTAACCCAAACTAAGGTATTTAGTCAGATAGTTAAGCTTTCAGAAACTACTGCTTCACAAATTTCATCGTTTTACAAAAAAGAAGCTTTGACTTACAAAGCGTCAGTTCCATCATATAATTTACCGTTAAATCTAACTCAAATCCAGAATTATGATTCTGTATCTAAAAAGCTTGATTTATTGAACGCTGTAGACTTATTGAAAACTAATGGTTTTGTGGTAATCAACTATGGCAAGGAAGAAGACATGGTAAATGTTTATAAAAATTTAAAGAAGCAAGACATTCCGATTTTTATAACTTCTGACACGCTTCTGCATCTTTATCACATACAATTCGATGAAACTCTCAAAGATATTGAAGAAAGAGAATTTTATGATGATATAAAAATTTTAAGTAAGGTAATGCTAGATGAGTCATTAAGACAACACGAATTAGCTTCCGGCGACTTAAAAGAAGCTTCAAAAAGAAATGCGGCATTTTTCTCTGTCGGGTTAAAGATATTGGACAACAATTTTGAAGTTCCTAATTTAGTAAAAGATAATGTAGAATCTGAATTAAATTTAATAGAAGAACATAATGGCTTTACCGAAAGTCCCGTCTTTAACTACAAGGAAGATTACTCACAGTATATGCCTAGAGGACATTACACTAGAAGTGAAAAATTAAAACAATATTTTAAAGCTATGATGTGGTATGGAAGAATGAGTTTTCTTCTAAAAGGTTCAGACTCTTTCGGTCCTTCTAGCGAAGCTTTCATATCAAAAAATGAAGCAAAAATCCAAACTCTTCAAGCGTCTTTAATTACAGTAATGTTAGATAACCTTAAAGTTGAAGGTAAAGATATAAGAGATATTTGGAATAGGATTTATTCAATTACGGCATTTTATGTTGGACTATCAGATGATTTGACCTTTTACGAATTTAGAGATTCTATTAAAAAGACATTTGGAGCGTCATTTGATCTACAAGATTTCAATGATGAAAAAAAACTATTGAATTTGAAAGGTGAACTTGCGACATTACGAATGCCAAAAATTTATGGTGGGACAGGAGAATGTAGCGTATTCCCCCCATTCAACGATGATAAATTAAATCAATGCCTTGATAAAAGCAAAGGGTTCAGAATTTTTGGGCAAAGGTTTGTGCCTGACGCTTATATGTTCCAGAACTTGATATTTCCTATAGTCACTGATTTTGAGGGGGAAGGAAATCCATTTACATCATGTCGTGCTGGTAACAAATTAATTAGATGTTTTCCTCAAGGCTTGGATGTTACAGCCTTATTAGGTTCTAACCGTTCTTACGAAATATCAACTGAAACCCAAAATAATAAATACAAAAATTATAATATAAAATTCAACGAATTAAAGAATTTATTTGACTCTTTTAGTGAAGAAGATTGGTACAAAAATCTCTATTGGGGATGGCTTTATTCTCTAAAACCACTATTGCAAGAGTTTGGAGACGGCTATCCTACATTTATGCAGACTAAAGCATGGCAGGATAAAGAATTGAATGCTGTTCTCTCTTCTTGGACAGAATTAAGGCATGATACTATATTGTATGCTAAGCAAGGATATACAATAGGAACAATTAGTGGTCCTCCACCATATCCAGGCTATGTCGAACCAGTTCCGGAATTCTACTCTAGGCTTTTGACTTTAACCAAAATGACAAAAGATGGGTTAAATGACATGGGAGTTTTAGATATTAAATCAAAAGTACGGCTTGATCAGCTACAAAGAATTCTAGAAGTATTAATTGAAATTTCCACAAAAGAACTTAACAATGAAGAACTTACAGATCATGATTATGGTTTTATTGGAAGTTTTGATGATAGGTTGGAAGATGCTGCTTTGGGCGTAAGCGATCAGGGGCTAAAAACAACTCTAGTGGCAGACGTACATACAAACCAAAATACTAAACAAGTTCTGGAAGAAGGTGTAGGTTATGTTAAATTAATCGTAGTTGCATATCCATTGCCCGATGGTAAGGTATTATTAGGGGCTGGACCAGTTATGAGCTATTATGAGTTTAAGCATCCAATGGTTGATAGATTAACCGATGAAAAATGGAGAGAAATGCTGCAAAAAAGGCAAAATCCAGAACAACCAGAATGGACGAGGAGCTTTATCAAATCTTAATTTAAAGTGTACTAAGAATTATAATGTAACAAAAAGATATATTTTTGTCGAGAAATTCAAGTCTTCTGGCAGAAATGTAAACATAAGTTCTGCAAAAATAGAAGTAACTATACCAACAAAAACACCTAATAAGAACTCAGAAACCAACTAAATCACCTCTCTGGGTGACGTTAAGTTGACAGCCCAGACAATCAATAAATTTAAAAAGCAACATGCTTAATCTTAAGTGAAATGGAAATTAAAGAATTTGCCCAAAACATAAAGCAAAATTACCCGGTGGATAAAATCTTATCCATTCTAGAGAAATTTAGACCTATAAAAACACTGGTTATTGGGGAAATTATTATAGATGAATACCACTTTACAATCCCAAAGGGAAGGGCAATTAAGGATCCAATTCTTTCAGTTGATTATGTTCATCATGAAACGTATGGGGGAGGCGCAATTGCCATTGCAAACCACATAAGCAATTTTGTTAATGATGTAACATTGCTGTCTTTGGTAGGCGACAGGGAGGATAGAATTGAGTTTATTAGGGAATGCCTAAATCCAAATATAAGCACGAAATTTTTTGTCAAGAAAGACTCTCCCACAATAACAAAAAAAAGGTATCTAAATCAGCTTAGAAACGAAAAGCTTTTCAAAGTGGAATATATAAACGATTCGCCTATTAATGAAAAATTGGAGCGTGAGATACTTGCTTTTTTGGAAAGCCAATTGCCTGATTTTGACCTTGTTATTGTAGGTGATTTTGGGCATGGGTTTATTAACCAGAATATAATAAACCTTTTGGAAGAAAAATCCAAATATCTAACAGTGAATGTCCAGTGCAACAGCGCTAACCTAGGTTTTAATCTCGCAACAAAATACAATTCAGCTTCGTACGTCACTATGGATATGAAAGAAATTCAGTACACAACTGGCGATAGGTTCAGCGATATTCCTACATTGATGATGAAGCTGAAGGAAAGAACAAACTTTGGTAAATTTTTAGTTACTATGGGTTATGGCGGAGCCATGTATCATTACAATGGAAATATTTTCAGCTCTCCTGCATTTGTTAAAAGGCCTGTTGACACGGTTGGAGCAGGAGATGCAGTATTTGCAATCACTTCTTTATTGGCGTATACAAAAGATGATATGATTCTGCCATTTATAGCGAACTGTGTAGGCGGAATTGCTGTCAGTTATATCGGCAACAAGGACACCATAACAAAAGAAAAACTGTTAAGTTTCATTCAGGAGCTCTATGATGGGGTGGAATAATTATAAAGATAAGGTTATAAACGCCTTGAATTTATTCAGATTTGATGAGAATATCCTAAGAATTTTAGAGGATTCAATAAAGAAAAATCAAAAGATTTTTGTTGCTGGGAATGGTGGCAGCGCTGCAATAGCGTTGCATTATGTTTGCGATCTTTCTAAGGGCGCGAATAAAGATTGGGAAACCAATAACAATAGGTTCAGGGCAATCTCCCTATGCTCAAACATTGGTTACATGACTGCTATTGCCAACGATACTAAGTACAGCCTTGTATTTAAGGAGCAGTTAGTTAATCTGGCATCTCCCAATGACATCCTTATTCTTATATCAGCATCTGGAAATAGCCAAAATATTATAGAAGCTGCTTATTATGCTAAAAAACAAGGGCTGGTTGTCATCGGGATTACTGGTTTCAATGGGGGAAGGTTAAAAGAAATTGCGGATTACAGCGCCCATATAGGGCTTGACAGCTATGAAGTTTGCGAGGATGTTCATAGCATTTTTGGCCATTTCCTAGCTGTTTATTTGAGGGAACATTCAGAAGATGATTGATGAATGCTCGCACACGGCAATCGATTTTAATGGGCTTTTTTATTTTTCCAAGGTTGAGGGGCTTAGCGATAGAATTCTTTGATTTTTTCCAGTTCTGGCCCATAATTTTTCCTAAGCAAATCATGAATATCCTGTCTAAACTTAAAAAATAAAGTATTCACTAATTCCATTCTGCCAATTGCTTTTTCAACACCCTCTAACTCACGTGGAGGAGCCAATTTTAATGCAGAATTCTCAAGTTTAATTAGAGCATCTTCTGCTGGCGCATCACCAAAATATATTTGCAAGTTTGGATAAGTAACTCTCCATAATAAATCTGCAGCCCTTACTATTCTTCCGTTATTTGTTGTCGGCAATTTTCTAGTGTCATGGTCTCCAATAATGTCGGCAATTTCCGCAAAATATTTTTCCGGGTACTCAGATTTTTTAAGAACTACGCCGGCTATCAAAAGCCCCCTATTTTGATGTGGTCTTCTATTGGCTTCGGATTCTAAATCTGCTGACGACTTAACCAATTTCTTCCAAGCATCTGGCTCATCAAAATAAAATCCGGTATCGTGTAGTATTGCTGCAGGCACTACAATTTTACGATTGCCACCAAGATAGCCTAATAATCTGATGGAAAAAAAGGTAACCAGTTCTGCCTGACCGGGATCATTTCTTCCACCATTGTAGGGAAAGGCGTTATTAAATACAATAATCTCTTTTGGATTAAGCAAATTCAGTCTTTTAATGTTAATTCCTTTTCTAGCCAAATCACCCATAGTCCATGCTCTATAGTCAATTGGCGTATATCTCCTTAATATTCTGCTCATTTTCCCAATAATTCTTTCTAAATCCTTAATTATAATATTTTATCTAAAATAATGTACTTGAGCGTTATTATTTAGCATCATGAAGTTAAATTTCAATCCGTCGCTTCGCGACATAAGTTACACTCGGCGAAAATTTTACTGCCAATAAATTTTCGCCTCGAAATTATTTATTAAACAATGAATATATTGGCGAGGCTTTTTTTAGTGGCAGGCAAAAAAGCCGAGCACTAAATTTTGCCGAAGGCGGATTGAATCCTAAAATGTCGAAAATTTTCCACTAGTTTATAACTAGTGGCTGGAAGCCAATGTGCAAGAGTATTGTGCAAAATTTTCGAGCATGCTCAAAAACCACCAATAATGTAGTCGAACATTAAGTTTCTGCTACATTCAACCAATCTATGATTGGTGGTTTTTGACAATTCATTATACAAAATGTGCTTCAAGATACTAAAGTATTACACTTGAGCTAAACTTTATTATATCTATAATTTTTCTTTTATGTATCTTATTATTTCACTGGTTGACAGCTTGGGTTCAGTTGTAAATCTTATTTCTCCTCCAACGATACTTATTGCATCTCTTTCTGCATCTATGTCCGGATTCTGTTTATTTATGTAATCCTGCCCTTTTATGTAATAAGATGGCTTTAAAATATTAATAATTTCGACACCTAACTTAAAATCGCTAATTACAACATAATCAACAAATTGTGAGTTCGCAACAGAATATGCCCTTAATTTCTCAGAAAATACTGGCCTGGCTTGGCCTTTCAAAAGAGACACAAATTTATCAGACGTCACGGAAACAAAAAGGCAGTCACATATTTTTTTAGCTGATTCGAAATGCCTTATGTGTCCAGAGTGCAGGAGATCAAAGCCCCCATGGCATAACCCGGCAGTTTTATTTTGAGATTTTATTCTTGAAACTTTCCTTCTAGCCTCATTTATACTCAATATTTTATTTGAGGCATATATGCCCGGTGTTTCTATTATTGGCATTCTTATCCACTATCCTTTAGTTTTTGCGAAATTGATTTCAAAAAATAATCTTGTTACTGAAGAAACAACACCAACCAAATTTCTTATTTTGAAAATTTTTGTTGTGTGTCCTTTAGCGGGCTCTTTTATATGCATCGGCACTTCTTTGTAAGAGTATCCTTTTTTTAGAAGGCGTATCAGAATCTCTGCCTGAAAAGCAAAGCTGTCGGTTGTCATTCTTACCTTTTTCACCAGTGAGCTCTCATACAACACTAGGCCATTGTAATATTTAATGTGAAACCCGAATAAAATATTTAACATGTTAGTAAAAAACATCGAAATTAATCTCCTTGTGACAGTTCTTACTTCTTTGTTCGCAATATAGGGGATTATAATGTCAGCCTCTCCTACATGATTTAATATTTCTGTAATGGACTTTTTGAGGATTTCGTTATCGCCCGGAACCAGCATTACATATTTTTTGCGTGAATGGTATACGCCTTTGCGATATGCATAGCCGAATCCCATGTTCCTGCCGAAATGAATAACCCTTATCCGGGTATTTTTTTTTGCCAGACTGTCAGCTATGGCGCCTGTTGCATCGCTGCTGCCGTCGTCAAGAATTAGGAATTCGTAATCTTTAAACATCCTTTTAACAACCGAATCAATTGTTTTAACAGCATCCGCTAAGTTTTTCTCTTCATTATAGGCCGGAATTATTATGCTTATTGATTTCATTGTAAATACCAAATCAAAAAGGCCCTGTAAAATCTTTGTTTGGGATGTCCAAATGCTGCGGGTCTTTGCTTCGCTCTGATTCAATAAGATGCTCAATTTGGCTTTTTGGCTTGCCTGCCATTTGGCATACCTTTTGTATTATGTCTAAATGCCGTGGGTAGTAGTGATTTGCAAGAGCAGGGGTCGACGGTGATGGAGCATCCGGCAAAGTAATTCTCTGAGGAGATGTATGCAAGCACTCAAATGCCTTTTCAGAGACTCTTGCTATTATTTCACCTGCAAAACCGCCAGTATAATAGCCTGAATCCACAGCAAGCAATCTTCCAGTTTTCTTTACAGAATCTATGATTAGGCAATCATCCAAAGGCTTCAACGTCCTTATGTCTATTACCTCTACAGAAATGCCTATTTGCTCAAGAGCATTAGCAGCTTTTAAAGCTTCGATTGTCATATAAGATGTAGAGGCTATTGTCACATCTTTTCCATTTCTGATTATGTTGGCCTTGCCTATGGGCACAGTGTACATTTCACGTGGAACATATCCATGCATGTGGTGCAACCATCTGTGTTCGATAAAGATAACCGGATTATTGTCTTGAATACTTGAAATTAGTAATCCCTTGGCATCGTATGGGGTAGTAGGCATCACAACTTTTAGCCCCGGAATATGTGTAAAAATCGCTTGAAGATTTTGAGAATGCTGCGCTCCCTGCCCCCACCCCATACCAATCACACTCCTTATTACTATAGGAACACTTGTTTGCCCCCCAAACATGTAGTGCCATTTTGCAGCGTTGTTCACGATCTGATCCATAGCCAATAAAACAAAATCTAGCCTCTGATGAACCATGATTGGCCGCATACCTCTTAATGCAGTGCCTATGCAAACTCCTGTCAAAGCATTTTCAGAAACTGGCATATCAAGAACTCTATTACGCCCATACTTTTCAACCAAACCCTTAGTTGTTCCAAATATGGCCTTTGGATCTGGAACGCCTTCCCCTATCACATAAACCGATGGATCTTTATCCATGCTCTGGTCTATCGCTTCATTAACAGCATCGGCATATGTAATCTCACGTAATTTTGTCATGATTACCAACTTATTCTTTATCAAGAAATGTATATTTGCCTAGACTATCTTCTTCTGGAAATTGACTTTCTTTGGCAAATAACACAGCTTCGTCAATTTGGATTATAGCTTCCTCTTCAATTTTTTCCAAGTCCTCGTTTGAGGCAATTTTCTCATTTAGCATTGTGTTACCAAGTTTTTTGATTGGGTCCTTCTTTAACCACTCAAGTATTTCTTCTTTAGGCCTGTAACCTAAGATTGTGTCATCATTAGGGCCGCAATGCTCGCGAAGCCTGTAGGTTAAGAATTCCAGAAACACAGGTCCGTTTGCTGACTTTATGTAGTCGAGTGCGCTCTTGGCAATCTCATAAACTTTTAGGGCATCATTGCCGTCTCCTTTAAACGCCATTATGCCGTGGCATTCTGCAAGCTTGGCTATTTCTCTTGGCGGTTGTCTTTCTCTAATGTGCGTCTGGGTGGAATAAAGATTATTTTCGCATACGAAAAGAACAGGTAATTTGTGCAACGAGGCAAAATTTAAAGTTTCGTGCAATACGCCCTCCTCTACAGCAGCATCTCCAAAAAATGCTACAGAGACATTGCTCTTATTCTGCATTTTGGACGCAAAAGCGGCCCCTGCTGCAAGAGGTATTGTTCCTCCAACAATAGGAGTTGACGCAAGAAAATTCGCTGAAAGATCAATTAAATGCATTGAGCCTCCCCTTCCTTTAGAGCATCCAGTAACTTTCCCATAAATCTCTGCCATCATTCTTTTCAGATCTCCGCCTTTAGCTATGTAATGTCCGTGTGAACGATGATTTGAAAACACTACATCATCTTTGTTTAAGTTCTTACAAACTCCAGCAGGTATTGCCTCATGCCCTATGCACAAATGAACTGGACACCTCATTTCCTGTTCTGGATAAAGCTCTATTATCTTCTCTTCAAACCTTCTGATAAGAATCATTATTTTGTAGATTTGGATAAGACTGCTTTCATTCAATTTGGAAACAGGGCTCGAATTATAGTGACCTTCCATTTGACTTTGGAGTAAAATTTTCTTTATAAATCTTTTTAAATACATTTTTAGTTTTTCCAGCACAATGTGTCTGATTACAAACTGATGATGCATTTTCGACACATTAAAATATTACTTTGCAATTTGATAGATTATGACATGTATATTTTGCGATTTTATAGCTGGAAAGAGGAAATATAATGTTAACGGCATGCCATTTAAAAAATTGCATGAAACTCGGCATGCGCTGGCATTCTTGTCAACTGATTTTCCTGCAACTGAAGATGGGCACACAGTGATCATCCCAAAAAAACATTTTGAGTCATTGGAGGACATTCCAAATAGGATTCTTTTCGCGCTAGCAAAGGAAACAAAATTAGCTTCAAAAATCCTAAGGCAAACGCACGAAGGGACGAACATCCTTATCAACAACGGGAAGTGCACAGGGCAAAAAATACCGCATATCCATTTTCATGTAATTCCGAGGAAGAGGAATGACAATATTAACCTTGAACGCTTTAAGCGCAAAAAATTGTCATTAAAAGAATTTAATCGATTGCATGATGGACTCAAGCGCAAGTTTGATGTCTATTGATTCAATAAATAAATTTAATTCCTCTTAAACCACTCAATTGTTCTTCTTAATCCTTCTCTTAATTCAATTTTTGGCTGCCATTGAAGCGATTGATTTGCCTTTGTTATGTCAGGGCATCTCACATGAGGATCGTCAATAGGCAATGGCTTAAACACAATTTCGCTCCTGCTTTGAGTCAATTCTTTTATTAATCTCGCAAATTCCAGAATAGTATGCTCATGCGGATTGCCAAGGTTAACAGGCTCATTTAAATTAGACAGCATCAGCTTGTATATTCCATCAATTAAATCGTCCACATAGCAGAAGCTTCTTGTCTGTTTTCCGTCTCCATAAACAGTGATTGGCTCATTCTTCAAGGCCTGATTAATAAAATTAGGCACAACCCTGCCATCCTCTTTTCGCATTTTTTCGCCGAAGGTATTAAAAATACGAATAATTCTCGTATCAAGCTTGTGAATCCTATGGTAAGCCATTGTAAGAGCTTCAGCAAAACGCTTGCTTTCATCGTAGCATCCTCTTATTCCAATACAATTGACATTTCCCCAGTAGCTCTCCGGCTGGGGGTTAACTAAAGGATCGCCATAAACCTCTGATGTAGAGGCAAGCATGTACTTTGCTTTCTTCGCCAAAGCTAAACCAAGAGTGTTGTGGGTGCCTAAGCTTCCAACCTTTAATGTCTGTATAGGAATCTTTTGGTAATCTACAGGGCTTGCCGGCGAGGCAAAATGCATAACAAAGTCCAGCTCTTCATTTAAAACAATATGCTTGTTGACATCATGGTGAATATATAAAAAATTATTATTTGCCCTTAAATGCGCTATGTTTTTAAGCTCTCCTGTCACAAGATTGTCCATTGCAATAATTTTGTAGCCCTTCCCCAAAAGAAATTCGCACAGATGGCTTCCTATAAAGCCTGCGCCTCCTGTTATTAGGACTGTTTTCATTTCTCAAAAATAAATTCTATCATCCCTTATAATACTTGTTTGCTTTTTCTAGCTGATCGATGCTTCCTATGTCATACCATTTTTTATCAGTCACAAAGGAATAGACAGCATCCCTTTTATGCAGCCACTCTATAAAGCTTCCTGTTTTATCTGGATTATTTCCCTGTGCAATATATTTTTTGATAAGACTTATTGTTTTTTTGGGAAATAAGTATATGCCAGTTGACGCTAGTGTAGACTTCGGGCTAATCGGCTTTTCCTCAAAATTTATTATGGAATTATTCTCATTGATTTCTACAATACCATATTGCTTTGCTAACTCAATGTCTTTGACATCATGAAGCACAATAACATTGGACTTTCTTTTTTTGAAAAAATTAAAGACTTCAAGCAAAGACAATTCAAAAAGGTTATCGCCTGCAACAACTATAAAATCATTGCTTAAGTTTTTAGAAGTAAGTAGGTAATGGATATCCCCTAACGCGCCTAAGCGCTCTTCATTGCTTTTAGTTTTATCATTTATGATTTCTATCGGCTTGTTTGAATCGAAATTGCTAAGCCAAGTCTTGAAGTAAACCTCAAACCTGTCATTTGAAACAACATAAATTTTGTTTATTGAGTTTATTTCCTCAAGTTTTCTTATCATGTGCTCTATTATTGGTTTTCCCCCTATATTAAGCAAGCATTTTGGAGTGTTTTGTGTCAAAGGGTAAAGCCTTGTTGCATACCCTGCCGCAAGTATTATCGCATCCATTTAAACCACATCACTTCTGCCTATGCTTATATATGCAAATCCCTCTTTCTTGAGATTTTTTGGATTGTAAATATTCCTTCCATCTATAATCAACGGATGTTTCATCAAGGATTTAAGTTTTTTTAATTCCAATTCCTTGAATTCGTTCCATTCAGTAAGCACCACCAAGGCGTCTGCATCCTTTGCGGCATCATAAGGATTACTGCAATAGACAATATCATGTAAAATTTCCTGAGCTTTCCGCATTGCTTCCGGGTCGTAAGCCTTTATTTTTGCCCCTTCTCTTTGCAGCTCCTCAATTATGTCTATTGAAGGCGCAAATCTCATGTCGTCAGTGTTCGGCTTGAAGGCTAATCCGAATACGCCAATTGTCTTACCTTTTACAACCCATAATGCCTTTTCTATCTTCTTTACGAAATGATTTTTCTGCTGTTTGTTCACATCCTGCACGGCTTTAAGCAGTCTGAAATCGTAGCCGAGTTTTTCCGATATTCTTATAAAAGCATCCGCATCCTTAGGAAAGCAAAATCCGCCGTACCCGATTCCTGCATTCAGGAAATCTCTTCCGATCCTTTTGTCAAAACCCATTCCATCTGCCACCTTTTCAATATCAGCTCCTGCAAGCTCGCAAATGTTGGCGATGGCGTTGATGAAAGATATTTTTGTCGCAAGAAATGAATTTGATGCGTGCTTTATTATTTCTGCGCTTTTAATGTCGGTAAAAATGATTGGCGACTTTAGCGGCTCATAAATCTCTTGCATGATTTTTTTTGCTCTTTCGCTCTCTGTTCCGATAACAATCCTGTCAGGATGCATAAAATCATTCACTGCGCATCCTTCCCTTAAAAATTCCGGGTTGCTTACAACATCGAAATCCACCTTGCCGGCATTATATGCTCTTATGGTCCTTGCTACTTTTTCGCCGGTTTCGACTGGCACGGTGCTTTTTTCAACAACAAGCTTGTAAGAATCCATCGCCTCTGCAATTGTTCTTGCCACGTTTTCCACATAGCTTAAATCAGCCTCGCCATTTTCCTTTGGTGGAGTTCCAACGCAGATGAAGATTACCTCTGACTTCTTTATAGCTTGTCTCAAGTCCGAGGTAAATTCAAGCCTATTCTCCTTTTTGTTTCTCAGGACTATATCACTTAACCATGGCTCGTAAATTGGGATGATATCGCTGTTTAGCTTGCTTATCTTCTGCTCATCCGTATCGATGCAAACCACATCATTGCCGAGCTCTGAAAAGCATGCAGCTGTGACCAAGCCGACATAGCCTGCCCCTGCTACTGCAATCTTCATAAGAGCCCCTGAAAAGAAAGTTATTTAAATATCTTACCATTATCTTACTTCATACTACTAAAATAAATGCCGAAGAAAAAGATTTCAATAACAATCAATGAAAAAACTTTGCAGGATGTAGACTCGATTGTAGACAACATCTACATCAGAAACAGAAGCCAAGCGATAGAGCATTTAGTTAAGAATTCTTTAGGTGAGAATAAGACTGCTGCAATATTGCTTGGAGGCAATGAAGGGCATCTAAAGATTTCGAAAGAAGAGTATAGGGCAACTGCAAAAATAAAAAAAATTTCAGTCATAGAAATGGCTATTAAAAAACTGAGAGAAAATAATTTCAAATCCATATTTATTGTTGCAAGGCATAATTTATTGACTAAATTATTTGAAATGTTAAAAGACGGCACGGATTATGGCGTCAAAATCAGCTACATCGAGGAAAGGTCTTCTAATGGCACGGCTGATTCTTTAAGACTGCTGAAGGGCAGGATAAGCACAAATTTTCTTGGTATATATGGCGACATTATCTTTGGCAAGATTAATATTGAAGAGCTTTGGAATGATCATGTGAAGCAGAATGCTGTAGCGACAATAATGCTCACAACATCATCAAAGCCAAGCGAAAAAGGGACTGTAAGGGTCGAAGGCAACAAAGTGCTTACTTTCACACAAAAGCCGAAAAAATCTGACATTTATCTCGTTTTTTCTCCCATATTCGTTACAGAGCCTCAAATATTTGAATATTCCGGTGCCAGTTTGGAATCTGACGTGTTTCCGGAATTGGCTGAAAAGGGGCTTTTAAACGGGCATTTAAGCTCTGAGAAAGAAGTCCATATACATTCGAAGAAGGATATTGAAAATCTTAATAGGCGGACAGCTTTTCCAGGCTCCCGTACGTAAGTACAGTACGACTGGAAACGGAGGCTTGCTTGACTTCCGTGGACCCGTTAAAATGCTGAAGCACTTTATTTTCGGGATGGGAACGGGTAGAACCAAGCCCCTATGGCCGTCCTAGGCAATAGTATGCTTTGAGAGTTTAAAAAGGTTATGGTGAAATTTTTTCTATATGAAAACAATTGGAAAGTTCTTGAAACGAGGGTTAGGCAAACATTTGCGGATACTCTTTTATCACTACTTTCATTTATATTCAAGATTTAACTAACGAAATAATGGCTTTGATATGCATTAACTAATGTTTTTGTTAAAAAATAAAGATTAGAAAAATAATTAAACTCTTGGCCTCCAATTCTAATAATGGATAGAGAATATGCGGGATTAAGGTCAATAAGAATTTTCATTAGTTACTCAAGTAAACAAGGAAAATTAGTTGGAGAATTAAAATATTTCTTAGAACAAAAAGGTTTTGAAGTTTTTATAGCTCATGATGATATTGAAGGTGGAGTAAGGTGGAAGGGAGAAATCATAAGGAATTTGAAAAGATGCGATATTTTTATACCGATTATATCTAGTGATTTTAAAAATTCTGATTGGACAGACCAAGAAACAGGAATAGCTCTTAATGAAAATAAACATATTATACCACTATGCATTGATATTCCACCATACGGATTCATTGATGAGATACAAGGAATAAAAATAAATCGTATGGAACCTGAAACTATAGCTAATGTAGTATTTATTTTGGTAGTAGAACATTCTAAATTTGGGGAAGAGATAAAGGATTTTGCCATAAATACCTTATTAGATAGTTTAACTTTCGACCAAGCAAATACAAGAACTCAAAGCTTAAAAAATTTTGAAACATTTTCCAAAGAACAAATACATAGATTGGTTGATGGTACAATATCCAACGACCAAATATACGGGGGATTTGCATCTCGTCCTATTTTAAAAAAAATTATCGTAGAACATGAAGATATTATTGAAAAAGATAAATTTAATCGTATAATAAATTTATTAAGTAGGTAAGCTTTGTTTGGATTTCATGGCCTCAATGTAAGAATTTGCTTGAATTTCCATCAATACAAAATGAACTGTAATATTAATAAGATTCTTTAAATCCTCTAAATCTTTATCTTCCCATTTTCTTACGTAATGAGTTTCATCATTGCCTAACCAAGCTGCTTTTTCTGCAATTTGTTTTATTTTGGTGCTGTCGATATCTTCTTTAATACAATTACCTAATTGCTTCTTTTCTATATTTGCTTTGTCTTCTGGATTATTTTTAATCAGATAATCTTTAATTAAAAACTCAAAAGCCCTTCTGTAACCAGCCCCACATATTTGTTTTAGATTCTCCTGTTCGGCAAATTCAGATTCTCCATAAGTTAATACAAATGTAGGAGACAACTCTTGTATTTCTTTTTCAAATACTTTAATTTTGTGTTTCCCCTTAGATAATCTGCGAATCCTGTAATACCCAGTCGAATCTCTAATTGCATATCCTATAAAAGATTGTTGACATTTACACTTAAGAAAGATTTGGATATTGTCACCAGCAAAACGAATATAGGCTAGAGGCTGGGTTTCTATGGAACGATGACAGAATGGACATTCAAAATCATCATCAGTTATTACTTTTATATCTCCAGCAGGAGAACCATTCATTTCAAACCCTCTTATTGTTTCTGTATCCATAGGAAAAGAGTAGTTATAATGTTTATAAATATTAGCATAATTAAGAGTTTTTCGAATAAATAGTAAGAAATATATACTCCAGTTCTAAGAATAATAG
>ERZ1292645.440-Hain-H14-02um-R2-440-length-15300-cov-6_pt1 | contig 15300 bp, 16 predicted proteins | sample MGYA00564401_ERZ1292645 | MGnify/ENA primary metagenome ERZ1292645 (study PRJEB36523, sample SAMEA6512644) | groundwater metagenome | collected 2019-01-09 | study: AquaDiva: Metagenomics assemblies of 32 groundwater samples | reverse complement strand
CGGGACGGGGCAGGCCGCAGGCGTTTCGTGCGGGGTCGTTCTGGAACCGCGGACATTGCCGGACTTGGGGCGTGGGCGTTGTTCATCTCGGTAAACTTTGATAGAACAGAGGCGTACCTATGCGACACTTGCGAGATATTTTTTTACGTATATGCGCGTGGTTGCGGCGCCATAATGCGCTTGCAGCGCTCCTCGTGTTTCTCGCAGCGCTTTTGCTCTACCTGCCGCTCCAGCTTCACCCCAGTTTTGCGGATCCCGATTCGTTTTACCATGCGAAAAGCGCTCTCCTCCTGCGCGACCGCGGCTTCATCCATGAATTTCCATGGCTGCGATTTACAATCCTGAACGATCCGTTTGTTGATCACCACCTCGGCTATCATCTCGTGCTCATCCCGTTCGTGACCGTATTTCCTCCGCTTTTCGGGATGAAAGCCGCGGCGCTTCTCTTTGCCGCTGGCGCGGTAGCAACTTTTTTCTTTCTCCTCCGACGCCTGCAGATTCCCGCCGCACTGCTCTGGACTACAGTGGTCGCGACGGCGCAACCGTTTATATTCCGCGCGAACATTGCTCGCGCGCCAGCGCTCGCGGAAATCCTGCTTTTTTTGGGATTTCTCGCCTTATTTGAAGGACGCACGCTCTTTCTTTTTTTGACGACACTTATCTTCGTCTGGTCATATAACGCGTGGCCGGTACTGTTCGCGGCATTGTTCGCGGTGATCCTCGGCGAACTTCTTGTGGCGGCGGGAGGCACGGGGAGGAGGGCGGTTGTGTCTGTGCTCACGCGAAGGATAGCGACATTCGGCGCCATGTCCGCCGCTGCGGCGATGGGTCTGATTATAAACCCATACTTTCCTGAAAATCTCGCATTTTCTTGGCTCCATATCGTCGGGATCGGACTGCGGAATTATCAAGACACGATCGGGGTTGGCGCGGAATGGTATCCCTACGCATTTCTTGATCTTGTGAAAGACGCGCCGCTTCCGTTTCTTGCGCTTGTATTCTCCGGTGTTTTGTTTGCGATCGGGGTCCGTGCCGGAGAGTTCCGCGAGGCGGAAGTTGAAAGGCGCTTTACGCACATATTTACCGCACTCATTCTTGCGGGCGGATTTTTTGTTCTGACGCTGAAGTCGCGGCGCAACGTGGAGTTTTTAATTCCGAGCATGACGCTTCTCTCCGCGACGGTTTCTGCATTCGTTTTTGGCAGTGATTCTCTGCGGACGACGCAGGAAGCGCTTCGGCGGACACCGCTCCTTTTGGCGGGGGCGGCCTCCTTCACTGTTCTTCTCGCAGTGATCGGGGGACAAGGAATTACGGCTGCCCGCCGCGATCTTATCGGCGGGTATCCGTGGTCGCGGTATGAACGGGCGGCCGGATATCTCCGCGTCACGCTTCCCGAAGGCGCTACCGTCATTACCTCCGACTGGGATGATTTTCCATCACTCTTTTATTGGAATGATCGGAGCACGTACGTCATTGGATTGGATCCGACCTATATGTATCTGTACGACCGCGATTTGTACCGTGCGTGGGTTGACCTCACACAAGGGCGCCTTGCCCCGTCCCGCAGTCCGTCCCGACCTGTCGGGACGGGATCCCTGGCTCCGCCAGCTGGCGGAGGGATGGGGGGTTCCGGCGATCTTGTTTCAGTGATTCGTGACCGGTTCCATGCAAGCGCCGTGCTCATTGATAATGACCATGAGGCGATGCGGAATCTTTTTGCAACCGACCACCGGTTTGAACGCTGGTATGAAGACGACGAAGCTGCTATTTACGGCATCGGAAGACCCCCATCATCATTCTCTCGCTCCTCGGCTGACGCATCCGCGCTATGAAACATCGGGCAGCAATTGCGATCGCGGCGCTCGCTCTTACCGCATTCGTTCTGCGGTTCGGTATCGCTGTCCTGTTTCCGCAATGGACCTATGCGAGCGACATGATAGTTTACCAAAATTGGATAGAAATTTTGCGGCATGTGCCGGTTACAGACTATTATCGCACCGTTTCCACGCAGTTCATCGCTCCCTATCCGCCGCTCTTTCTCTATGTGTTAAAAGCGCTCGGTCCGTTTGTCGGAGCAGTATCGCGTCCGGATCTCGTGGTAAAATTTCCGGCAATGCTCGCCGATATAGGCGTCGGCGCAACGATATTTTTTTACGGGAGACATCGCTGGGGATCAAAGAAAGGTTTTATCGCGGCGGCAGCGTTTCTGTTTAATCCCGCCGTGATTCTCGTTTCCGCCGTGTGGGGCCAGACCGATGCGCTGTACGCCCTTCCGCTTCTCCTCGCGTTCCTTGCCGCCTCTGCAGGCAGACCGGTCGCGGCTGCGGGATTGGGAGTTGCTTCGGCGCTTCTCAAGGTGCAGGGAGCAGTGTTTTTGCCGCTGCTTTTTACGGTGATCGCGATCCGCGATCGTAAGCGTCTCGGCCGCGCGGCGCTTGCCGCGGGGGCTGCGGCCTTCATTGTCCTGCTCCCGTTTCTTGTTTCCGGTCGCATAACGGATGTCCTCGCGGTTTATACGAGTCATTCGGTCGCCAAATATCCGTGGGTTTCCGTGTATGCATGGAACTTCTGGTGGCCGCTTGCCATCACCTCGCCTACCCTCTATCTTCCGGACACCGGGACTGTGTTCGGTGTTTCGTTTCTTTCAATCGGCGTGCTGCTCTTTGGCGCGGCATACCTCGCTATTCTCGCGGCGGTTTTCTTCCGGCGCGTTTCGCCGCTGCCTGCCGCCGCGTTTCTCGCTTTTTCCTTCTTTATGCTCCCGACCGAAATCCATGAGCGGTATCTCTTCCCGACGTTGGTGTTTTTGCCGATGCTTTTCGGAATGGGGAGAGTGTTTGCGGTGAGTTTCGCCGCGCTTTCGGCGACATTCGCCGCTAACTTGTATTTCGTTCTGCCCTTCGTTTCCGAGCCGGCGCGGCTCCTTGCGCGTCCCGAGACCGTTCCCGCATGGCTTCTCACGAATGTCGGCTGGATCGTGAACGGCGTGGTGTTTCTTGCGCTTATTTCGCATGCTGTACGCACCGCGCACTTTTGTAACGGCCGTGTAAAAAGTGACCACGATGTATGAGCTCGGTTCTTATCGTCATTCCCGCTCATAATGAAGAACTGGTGATCGAGCGCAACATACGTACGCTCTATGATTTTTGTTCCAAGAATCTTTCGATCCATGACTGGAACATTCTCGTTGCTTCAAACGGCTCCGCGGATGCAACGGCGGCGATCGGAGCGCGGCTTTCGCAAGAATTGCCTCGCGTCGCCATCGTTGATTTTTCGGAAGGCGGGCGCGGTCGGACGCTCCGCCGCGTATGGGGAGATCCCGTCCCGCAAACGGGATGCCGTCTGCGGCACGTGCGGGACCCCGCTTTGCGGTGGGAGGCCGACATCCTCGTCTACATGGACGCCGATCTTTCAACCGATCTTGAAGCGTTACCGAAGCTGCTTGAAGCCGTTGCTTCCGGTGCGGATGTCGCCATCGGATCGCGGTTTGCGAAAGGCGCGAAAGTTGATCGGAGTCTCGCCCGCGAAGTTGCCTCTCGCGGCTACCGCGCACTGGTGCGCATCGTGTTGGGACTGCGCGCGAGCGATGCGCAGTGCGGCTTTAAAGCGATTGGCGGCAGCGTGTTTCGCGAGCTGGCGCCGCGGCTTCGCGACAACAATTGGTTTTTTGACACCGAGTTGCTTCTTCACGCCGAGCGGCGCGGGTACATGGTAGCGGAGATCCCCGTTTCATGGGTTGAAGATCGCGTGAAAGGAAGAAAGAGCACGGTGCGTCTCCTCCGCACCATCATTGATTATATAAAAACAGTTGTCGCTTTCGGATTCCGCGAAGGGTGGAGGGGGTGATTAGAGACAACTGCTAACAATTACGCTCACTGTGAGTGGAGGGGTGAAACAGGCATCCAACATTTCGTTCACTGTGAAAGAGCTCATTGTATTTATAATATTTCGTTAAGGAATACTCGCTCTTTCAAACGTTCACTCCAATGTTGGATGTCTGTTCGTGAGGGGATAATTGGTGAAAACTCGTCCTTTCAAACGCTCGCTTTAATTGTCAGCATTTGTCTCTGTGTGGGATGAGAAGGGCTAGGAATAATCGTCCATTCAACGTTCACTCCAATGTTGGATGTCTGTTCATGATGAGATGATTGGTAGAATACTCGCCTTTTCAAGCGTTTGCTCACATGCGTGGCGTTTGCTTTAGAGACCTCTGTAAAACTCCAAAATTTATTCCCTGAGCCAAGTCGAAGGGCTAAATTTTGGCTACAATCAGGGTACGGCCTTCGACAAGCTCGGGCCATAACAGACTTTTGCAGAGGTCTCTTTAGAATAAAGATGGGGGATTGAAGAGTCGTTCATTCAAACGCTCACTCCAATCATCGTCCGTTGCTTTTTGGGGAGATGATAAATGCTGGAAGGGCTTTTTTGATTTCAAACCGTGGGGAGGCGCCACGGTCGCTGGCTTGGACGAGGAAGCCGTCAAGGACAACGAGCCGCGCTTCAATGCGATAGTTTTTGCCCGGAAGATCGGGCACGCGGAGTGTATATCGCGAGCGCACGATTTCATTTGGTTTCCACTCGGATGTGGGGTAGAGCCCGCCGGCAAGCGGGTGGAATTTTTCGTAGACGAGAGAGCCGTCTGCGGCGCGCACGGAAAATTCAACGGCATAGTTTTCGGTGAGCGTCTCTTTCGTTTGCAAAAAGAGATCAAAGGTAAGTCCATCGCCGTCTTGTGGCTCCGTTCCGAGGAACATGATCGGACCGAGGTCTTTCAACTCGCCTGCCCTCACGCCAATGTTGAATTCTGTAAGGCCGTTGGTGTGGGGGTAAACTTCAAAGAGTGTCTCGGGAAAGATTCCCCGTTGGAATAGAACGAGGGAATCACTCATCTCCGCAATGCCAAATCCGCGTTCTTTGATAAGTGCGCGCAGGCGCGCCGGAGCGGAGGCATAGGCATCGCGCGTCCAGGCGGTTTTCGGAAATTGCAAACCGTAGATTAGGAAATCGGCGGTATCAATGAGGAGATAGTCAATGTTCTGGGGCAGAGCATACGGCGCCGCGCCGAACTGGGTCAGTCCGAGGAATACATAGTGGAGTGAGGCGAAATTTTGGCGGCTCGAGAGCTGGGGGAGAAACGCATAACTCGCCGCCACTCCCGCCTCGGCTGGTATTGCAGCGATCATTCGCTGCGCTTCAGAAACGAGCGGATCATTTTTTGCCAGCCGCAGCGATTGAATTGTTCCCGGAATAGGTCCCAAGGCGGCAGCACTGTAGAGCGTTGTTACCGCAAGGAGGAGCGGAATCAGAACAGGATGACGTTTTGTAACCCAGCCGAGCCTGGGGAGTGTTGGGAGCGCGCGGATGCCGAAGATGAATGCCGCAAAAAGCGCGGGGAGAAACAGAGAGACGTAATGCGTTTCAAAGATGAGCGAGCTTCCTCCCGCCACGAGGAGCATGAATTGCGCGAGTTGAAAGACGGCGATGACGAGCGCTTGGGGCGCAATGAGGGGAACAAAGAGGAAGGGGATGAGAAGGCCAAGAATCATCTCGACATTCGCGAGCGTCCCCACGTGCGCGAGTACTGACAGGGGATGCCTCACCATGTTTGCCGCCATTTCTCCGAAGGAATTCCCGAGCCAGCCGTAATAGATGAGGAATTTGTATGCGCCGCCGATAGCGAAATGCGCGATCGTGCGGCTTGCGAAGAGGAACCACGCGGCACCTCCCGCCAACGGTATCGCAATCCATGCAATATTGCGCCTTCGGACTAATCCGTAGAGACCGAAGCCGGCGACAACGAGCGCGACGTCCTCCCGCACAAGGAGCGCAAGCGCGAGCATTCCGAGAAATGGAAGAAGGCGCCTTCGCTCAAAAAAGAGCAGTGCGGCAAGAAGCGGCGGAATGGCAAACGGAAGCGTGTGCCACTCAAAAAGTTGGATGTTCCAGACGAACGGGTTCGCGAGCCAGGCGAGCGCGATGCCGAGCGACCCCCATCCCTCCGCCAGCTGGCGGAGCCAGGGAGCCTGATCGGTCTCCCGCAGAGGTGCCGATCGGACCACGGGACGGGGCAGGCACCTTTCGCGTGCGGACGGGTTTTCTAAGATTTCTTTTGCCAGGAGAAAGATGAGAAAGGCCGAGCCGCCGAGTGTCAGCGCCTGGAGGACGATCAGTATTTTTGGTCCGGGAGCGAGGGCATAGAGCGGCGCAAGGAGGAGAAGAATCGGTTCAAAGTGATCGCCGAGCGTCGGATGCGGGTGGATTGTGAGCGCGAACGGCTGGCCGTGAATCGTGTTCCACAACGCTTGGTTGTAATAGGCGAGGTCAATCGCGTTGTAGCGGAACGCGGCGAGCTTGCCCAAGCCGAGGGCAACTGCTGCGACTACGAAGATCGCGCATGCAAGCGCGAGGATGATAAGATTCCGGCTCTTGTTTCCGAGCTTCATATTCTAGTATCATAAAGCTCCATCGTTCTTTTTCACAGGAGGCCGCAGTGTCTCTTACCGCAGGAAAGAGCTTTCAGGTTTACGCCAGCGATTTCCATCTCGGCGAGGGGACTCATCTCGCCGACGGGGCTCTGAATCTGCTCGAGGACTTCGAGCACGATGACGACTTTTCGGCATGGCTTCGAGCGCTCCACGCGCAATTCGGGGGCGTTCGCGCCGACCTGAACCTCATGGGCGATATCTTTGATCCGCTTCAGGTTCGCTTCTTGGGCGAGCTGGTTGATCCGCCGGAAGAGCCGGCCGCGGTCTACAAGCTGAAGCAGATCATCAAGGGACATCCGCGATTCTTCGAAGCGCTTGTTTGGTGGGTGGGCTGCGGACGGCGCATTCGTTTCTTCATCGGGAACCACGATGCCTTCCTTGCCTGGCCGCGCGTGCAGGAACTCCTGCAGAGTACGATTGCCCAACAGGAGCCGGAATTGGTTGAGGTCGTCCAACGCCTTACCTACGAGGGAACGTATTGCGAACACGGCAACCGCGACACGCTTTCCCGATTGAACTGGGACGAACTCTTTACCGAACTTCCGGGAAGCAAGCAGCGGATTTTGAATATGCCTGACGGCACGCCGCTTGCGGTATAGCTCTTCCACGCGCTGAAGCTCGAGAACCGGCACGCGGGTCGCATGGCGCGCCACATCGCGCTCTACCGCGACACGCTGTTCCGAAACTGGAGGTTCCTCTGGTTCTGCGCCTCGCAGTGGTTTCGCACGCTCGCGGGCGTCGCCAGTCAGTTTTGGAATGAGCGCGGTCGGGGTCGTGCGACGCGTCTGCGCCGCGCAGCCGCAATGCTTCTCAAAATCATCGGCTACTCTTTTTGGGACGAGGTGTTCGGCTACAGTTTGGAACGCGAAGCGCGAACGATCGTCCGTGAGAAGCGGGTTGATGCAGTGATTTTTGGGCACACCCACACCTGCCTCAAGAAGCTCATTGGCCGCAGCTGGTACGCGAACACTGGAACATGGTCCACGCGCTACGCGGTGGTGCCGGCGCGCGGGTTTTGGGGCCGGATTCGCACCTTCTTCCGCCCCACATTCGAGCGCGCCGACAAGCTCACCTACGTGGTTACGGAACACGAAAACGGTCGCACCACAGACGTTCGGCTGGAAGAGTACGCACCTTGAAGAGCGTCCCTTGACGGGGCGCTATTTTTATTGCCGGCAGATAGCTCGTTCCCGCGGAACGGCGCGAGAGCGGTGTAGTCATTTTGTCGCGATCGCGACAAAATGACTACAGAGACCTCTGCAAAACTGGCAAATTTTATGCCCTGAGCCTGTCGAAGGGTTAAAATTTGCCCAATCGTCGTTAGGCCTTCGACAAGTTCAGGCCATAACGACGAGTTTCGCAGAGGTCTCTATAAGAAGATGACGAAGATGGTCGTGGAAAAATCCCTCGCACCAGGAGGATTTTTTATTACATGGAACCATTCGTACGAATGGTTCCTAGATTATGAAGATTTTTTGGGACCTCTGCAAAACTCCAGACTTGCAAGAGATTTTTAGATTACCACTTTTCCCACGGCCGTAGGAAAAGTGGTAATGCGATTGGTTGGCTGGTTGCGCCGTTACCCAAGGACATTGCCCAGATATTTACAATATTTGACATCGGTTGACAGGGATCTAGAAGGAAGTCTTGACTTTTTTATGAAAATAGGGCATTGTTTTGTGTTCTGGTTGTACTGGTTCGTGCATTGAAAATTTAAACATACGGAGGATTGCAATGGCGGAAGGACAGAACCCCGCACAGGGCCGCCCTCAACGCGCGGGCGGCGATGATCCAGGCCGGCGTGTTGCCGCATTGGAGAGAACGGTCGCGGAGCTCTCCGCGCAGATCAAGGAGATGCAGTCGCCGCCGGTTGACTGCGCTTTTTGCCAGGGAACTGGCAAGCAGCTTTCCGGCGACACGTGGATCAAGCTGGATGTTCACAACCGACCTGTCCCGTGCCCGATTTGTCAGGGCAAGGGCAAGGTCCGCATCTAACTACAAGGAGAGAAAACATGGCGCACATTGAACCGACTGGTAAGAAGAAGTCCCTCACCGAGGATGTCGTCGAACAGATTATCCATGAGGTAATTCCGTGGGTTGCACAACTCGTCGCTAAGATCACCCCGAGAGGACTCGCGGAAAACGAGATTTGGAAGAAGGCGCAACCCCTCATTTCGGTGGGGATTGCCCAGCTGACACCTGACGGCGGCGCGTGGGAGACCATCGACCGCATTCGCACGGAGTTTTTCTCCGAATATCGGCAGGCGCTCGAGAAGCAGGATGGCGCGGGCGAGCATGCGCGCGCGGGAGGAGGCGAAATCTCCACGGCCGCGCCGCGGTTCGTGCAGGGCGTCCTGGCGCTTCCGCAGGAGGATGCCCGGCAGACGCTCGAGTGGCTCGCGGAACTCCATGCGCAGGACGCCGAGCTTGCCGCGAAGAGCGTGAAGTACCTGAACGACCTTGGTGAGCGCGAGATCGCGAACTTCGCCAAGTTGGATCACGGCGACAAGACCGCCTACATCGAGCCGCTTTTCGGCCGAACGGACGAGAACCAGTTCGAGCGGCTCTACAGCAGCCGACTGTGGCGGCCGGTGCGTTACGCGACTGCGTTTTTCCGGCGCACCATCCCGCAGTACGTGCGGCATGGGTTCGGCTGGGCGCGGACGCAGCTCACCGGTTGGTGGAGGAACACGCAGCGTTGGCTCACAGGCCTCGCCGGAGGATTCCTCGCTCTGCTCGTCCTCGGCGGCATCATCGGGAACCTCGGTGCCGAGTCGGTCGGCCGCACGGTGATACTCCTCGCCGGCCTGGCATCAATTCTCGCCGCGCTGGTTCTCACTGTGAGGACAGCCCCGGTTCTGGCATTGATCGGAGGGGCTGCGCTCGCTGCTGATGCGGCAACAAAGAAGAACACGGCGGATGCGTTCATGAAGGCGCTGCGGACGGCAGCGAGCGCGCTTGCGTGGATCGCGGTTGTCGCGGCACTCTGCGCCACTGTTCCCGTCTGGCGCTCGATGGTCGCCTTCCTGGTCGTGCTGACGATCGGCTTCTTCCTTTTCATTTCCGGTTTCGCCTGGCAGAGGCCGCCGGAGCCGGTGAGGAAGCTCGCGACCGTCGTCATGGTTCTCCTCGGCGTGTACTTGACCGCCTTGTCGCTTCCGCCGGTGCGCAGCAGCGTCAGCCGCCTGTGGGATGTCGGCGGAAGTTGGACTGATGCCGGCCTCTCAAAGATCGAGGAGGTTTCGGCCGAGCGCAAGCTCGAGACCGATCGTGCCAAGGATCTGGCGACCGCGCGAGCAGAGGCCGCGAAGGAGCTCAACACGGTGAAACTCGCTGACTACCGCGATGCGTTGAAGAAGCGCGGACTCTTCATCACCAAGGGCTTGGACAAGCTCACGCCCGAGGAGACGAAGGGCTACTCGGAAAACGAGGCGAAGGTGAACGGGATAGAGACTGCGATGTACGGTCGTCCGTCAACCTCGGCTCCGAAGTCCCCGACAACTGCCGGGGTTCTGGAGAGAGTGCTTTCGGGAGCGAAGCCGGATGTTTCGTTCAAGAAAACTCCCCCGGTAGCTCGACCCGAGACGGCCCCATCCGACACGGAGAAGGCCGCCACGGGAGAGGTGGATTCCGAAGCCGTCCGGAAAGCGCTTGAGGACATCGAGAGCCTGAAGCGCGATTACCCTGAACTCGTACCGTAAGTACCGAATACTCGGGTAGCCCCAGTTCATGAATGTGAACTGGGGCTCTTTTTATCATTGACAGCAGTCCTTTCTTGTGCTATTCTTGCTCATTCGTTCCTTTTATCAATAACCTCACACAAGGAGTGTGCAATGCGACGCGTTCTGCTGGTTTTCATTCTGCTTTTTGCGACCAGTTGCTATCACATGCGCAGCACGGTCCGAACTCCCACCACGGCCTACGATTCCCTGTCTGTGGGCGTTGGCGCACCCGCTTCCTCCGGCTACGGCCACTATGGTTCCGCGCCGTACGCGGCCGGGTATCCCATCTACCGCGTTCCCATGTGGCGCGCGCCGTCCGAGTCCTGGAGCATGCCCGCCGCGGCAACCCCGCCTCCGGTCCGTCCCGGTTCCCCTGCCCCGAGCGCGTCGGTCGTTCCTGGAAGTTCCGGAAGCGCGGACGATGCCCGGCTTTCGGCGGTGGAGGCAGAGGCGAAGGAGGCGCGAAAGCGCGCAGATCGCGCATTGAAGTCCATCATCGGTCTGGAACCCCTCATTAAGGGAAAGAAAGGAAAGTAGCCATGAACCGGTTTCTGACTTTGATCACTGCGGCAATCTCGGCCATGTCCGGCTGTGCGGTGGGGGCATCTTCCTACCGTTACGACCCGGCGGGGATCAGCCCTCGCATCGCCCCGCGTCCCTCGGCCGCGCTCCACGACCCGTTCGCAAGCGACGCTCTCCCCGCGATGGCGGTGGAAGCGTCGCTGCCGCGGGGTCCCTCCGCAGCGGTGCCGCCGAAGCCCTACGGCTCCGCATCGCTCCACACGCCGTTTGGCTGCGACGCGAGCGGCATCCTGTCGCTCGAGGTCGTCAACAAGACGACTCTTGCGATCGCGGTATTCGTTGACGGAGTGCGGCTCGTTCCGATCGAGGGCGAGGGATTGCTCGTCGCGCCGCGTCGTTCCATCTACACCTGCTTGCCGGGGTTGGGAACCCATCGGATAGAGGTGGCATCCTACACGCTCATGGGCGTGGAGGCGATACCGCTCCTCGTCCGCACCTCGGGAGAGTCATTCGCGTTCTGCGAGGACTACGGAGTGGAGCGGCGGCAGACGGTGTACTTCTGGGGCAAAGATCTCCAGTACTCCGGCTGGCGGTGCTGATCCGTCCGACTCATGAAACCGAAAGCCCCCCACAAATGTTTGTGGGGGGCGTTTTTTGTTACTGGCTTGCAATTTCAAGCCCGAAGGACGCAGAAATTTAGCCTAGCACGGGACATCGGTTCCTTCGGGTCCTACCACATATCAGGGGGGGGCGAGAAAGGCGTTCATCCGCCAGCGCCGCTTCCTCCGTCAGCGCCGCTTGCCGCAATGAGCCCCGTGACGACGAAACTTGTTATGGCGTAGGCGGCAACGACGATAATGAGTCCGATGACCGCCGCCTTGATCGTGTCTTTTGATTTCTCCACCTTGGCTTCCTCTCCCTGCGCCGTCATCCAGAGATAACCGGCGTAGACCATGAGCACCAGGAAAATAACGCCCACGATGCTCAAGAAGACCTTGATGACGTTTCCCATGATTTCCGGAAGAGTGCGACTAGTTGCTCCTTCGCCATAGCCGGCAATTCCCGCATCTTCAAGGTTGTGGGTGATGTTGTGGTCGGCAAAAGCAACCGATGGAAGAACAACGAGGAGCACGAGTGCGGTGGTTAGTAAGGTTATAAGGGCGCGTTTCTGCATAGTGTTTTTAGCCACTTCACTAGAGAGACCTTTCCAAATTTTAGCCCTTCGACAGGCTCAGGGAATAAAATTTGGAAAGGTCTTCTAAGTGGTTGTGGCACTTAGGAGGTTTGTTACCACGAAGTTGGTGATGATATAGGCGGCGAGGACGATGACGAGTCCAATGACTGCCGCAGTTATCAGGTCTTTTGATTTCTCCACCTTTTGCTCGTCGCCCCGCGCGGTCATCCAAAGGAACCCTCCGTAGACCATCAGCACCAAAAAAATGACGCCGACCAGCCCGATGCCCACAGCAATGATTTTTCCTATGATCACAGGAAGCGTCGTGGTAGTCCCCGTGTTCAATTCCGCCGCCCTGCCTGTTTCTTCAAGGCCTGTTTCAATAGCTAACGCAGGTGCAGCAGCGAATGCCGCAAAAATTATTGTGCCCCAGCGCGTGAGAGTTTTCATAGAAAAGGAATAAGGATTGATCCGCAGAGAGAACTCCCCCCGATAGCCATCGGGGGGAGGTGCTCTAGACAGATCAAGAGCCGACGCTTCGGTCCCGATTTATCCCGATGTATCGGGACCAAAGTCGGGGCGTCGGGGCTATTAGCCTGATGCCTCGATGAGACTGTTGATAACGAACGAGGCAATGGCGAATGCCGAAACGATGATGGCGAGACCGATTACACCGGAGGTGATCAGACCCTTCGCTTCCGTAATCTTTTCCTCAGCGCCACCGGCGGTCATCCACTTGAATCCGCCAAGGAGGATGATGACGACTGCCACCAACCCGAGGAGCCCCATGAAGATTCTGATGATGCGTGCGACCGTAACGCGGACGTCCTGCGTCCCGAGACCGATAGAGGTTACATACTCAAGCCCGAAGTTTCCCAACCCCTGGGCGTGGGCAATAACCGGGAGCAGTGCCATAGCAACCGTTGCCGCTCCGAGAGCGTACGATGTTATTTTCTTCATGTCTTCTCACCTCCCTTCATACCAAAGTTGCCTTGAATTACGAAACTCCACATTTTTGATTCGACGCGGCTCACCACAGGCATTCCCTGAGCGCAGTCGAAGGGCTAAAAATGTGCCAAAACCTTACCCTTCGACAAGCTCAGGGAATAAGGTTTGGGCCGTTTCGTAATTCAAAGGAAGTTAATATATCCCAATTATACCTTACGAACTCATCCCAGCACCAACTCCGAAGCAATCGTTCGGTTCGAGTGAAGCCGTATGCGATACGCCCGCGGCTTCCGTCGGGAATGCAAAACCCGTGTGGTTGAGTTGGTGCGGGATTGTAACTGCCAGCAAAATTTTCTGCGCCTTCGGCTTGAAAATTTTGGGCCAGTTACAAAAAGGTGCGGGACTAGATCCCCAACGCCTGGAAGACGAATTGGACGAGCGTGTAGGCGAAGAGTATCACCGCCAGTCCGATTGTTCCCCAGACCATTGTGGACTTTCCTTTTGTTATTTTCTCTGGATTCCCGCCGGATGTCAACCAAAGAAATCCACCGTAGATAAAAATGACAAGAGCGACGGAGCCAACGATGCCCAGCGCCCCTTTGATGAGGTTCCCGATAAGCGCTTGGATCGTTGCCGCTCCCAGCGGGTTTATGAGTGGATAGGCGGTTGGCAGAGGAGGAGGAGCTGCGCCGGGTGGTGGGGCTGTTGTTCCTGCGGGCGGTGCTGCGGGGCAGGTTGTTTGCGAGTGTGCGATGGTAAGCTGCACCCAGTGCGGCGCGTAGGAGTTGCTGCAGACGGCACAGCACTCCGCGAGCGTCGGTTCGCGGTTGGGTGTGAAGCTAATCCCGGCGTCGCTGGAGGAAAATGGGGTGTGTGAGCCGGTCGTGTGGCCAGGATTTTCTTCACAATGACAAGAGTTTTCAAGGCTCCCTGACGGCGTTAAGTTGTGGGCATTCGTTGCGGACGGCACGGCCAATGTCGCGAATATAATTACTACCACGACAACTAAAACAGGATTTATTGCCCGAGCGGAGTTCGCCTCGGGCGAAAAGGCCATGCCGTTGTATCCCTTCGACAAGCTCAGGGAACAACTCTGATTCAGGCAATGATTCATTTTTAGAGCTTGATGTTTCATATTATTCGCAGGCGCAGCTTGTTGGGTTGGCTGATAGCTCGCGGCACATATTAAGATCGGTAGCGGGCGAGTCCGAGACGTCGCTGCAGACGCAGTTGCAGGTCGTTGTTCCGCCTCCTGCCGCGGGCGCTCCTTGTTGCAGGCCGCCGATAACGAAATTCACTATAACATAAGAACTAAAAATGACCGCGAGACCCAAACCGGCCCAGGTGAGCGTGTTTTTGGCTTTCTCAACTTTGTCCGGCGAGCCGCCCGCGGTCATCCAGGTGAATCCGCCGTAGAGAAACATGAGAAGCGCGATGGAGCCGGTAATGCCGAGGACAACTCTGATCGCATCGCCGATGATTACCTGCACGCTGCGTCCGGCAAACGGGTCGGGAAAAGCGATTGCCGCCGCGGCGAGCGGCACGAACGCTATTGCCGTGCTTGCAAGTAACGCGAGAGCTGATTTTTTCCTAAGGATTTGCCTCAACATATTCGAGTATGTAGTACGTAGAACGTAGAATGTAGTTGATGCGATGGCCGGTCTACCTTCTACGTTCTAACTTCTACCTTCTAATTACGGAGTCGGGCCGCCTACTCCGGACCCTCAACGCCGGAGGGAAGGGCATGCACTGGAGTCGCTTGTTTGCAGCAGGCCTCAAAAGGTTTTGGGGTTTCACCCGGTTTCGCTACGCCGCGGTCGCCGCAGTAACCGGCAAGGCATTCGCCGCTGCTAATTTTGGCGTTGTATTCCGTTTGATCCTTCTTCGGGTCGCAGGCGTAGCCCGGTCCAACATCTTTGCATTCCTGCACGAATTTTTCTTCTTGAAATCCCAACGCCCCCTGGAAGGAGCGAACTCCGGTTGCGGCCCCGAAGATGATAACGAGCGCAATCACGGTTTGAACAATGATGCTTTTACCTTTGGTAATTCGTTCCGGACTCCCGCCCGAGGTGAGCCAAACGAATCCGCCGTAGACGAAAAGTGCGAGGGCGATGGAACCGGCAATGCCCATAATCAAAAATCCGACATTGATGAGGACTTGAAGGAGTTGCGGGAGCCCGCATTCTTCCGTCGTGGCCGCGACCCCGGCTTTCCGGCACTGCTCGGGAATCAGCTCAATGGCGCGGACGACGCGCGGCGCAAGCGCTAAAGTGGCTCCTGCAAGTAACGCGAGAGCTGATTTTTGCCTGAACGCTTTTCTGAACATATTCGAGTATGTAGTACGTAGAACGTAGACCGGCCGTCGCGTCAACTATCTTCTACGTACTACCTTCTACCTTCTAATTACCGCGTCTGATTCACCTTCCCTATCGCCACGTTGATGGCCTCG
>ERZ1292645.439-Hain-H14-02um-R2-439-length-15305-cov-7_pt1 | contig 15305 bp, 15 predicted proteins | sample MGYA00564401_ERZ1292645 | MGnify/ENA primary metagenome ERZ1292645 (study PRJEB36523, sample SAMEA6512644) | groundwater metagenome | collected 2019-01-09 | study: AquaDiva: Metagenomics assemblies of 32 groundwater samples | reverse complement strand
AATGTTGACTAATTAGCTTTATGAATAAAAAAATCAATTTATTAAAAGGGGAATTAAGCGAACTGAAATCATGGTTGAGAATTTTCAAAAAACCTGATTTTTACTACAAATTTTCTTTCTATTTAATATTTGCGTTCGCTATCATTCTCATATTTTTATTGTTTAAAAACACAGGCAACTTGCTGAGGTTCGACTTAACCGCTTTGAATAAATGGTGGGCCTACTTTACTCATTCTTATTTTCATGACGATTGGAGCCACTTAAGCCAGAATTTGCAGGGATATCTTGTTCTGACATCGCTGCTTTATGTTTTATACTATAAATTTGGCATTGAAAAATTGCTCAGAAGAGCATTCATCATTATTTTCATAACTATGCCTTTTATCACGTCATTAACTAATTATTTAGCAGATGAATTATTTTTCGAAAGGCACTTCCCTCCTATGGCTGGGTCGTCAGACATAGTTTCTGCCCTAATCGGATTAAGTTTTTATTCAATAATAATATTGCTGAATTTAAGGCACCGATACGATAAGGGCATCAGTCTATTAGTATATTTATCCACTCTATTAATTGTCCTTCGATTTGAACCAAGTTTTTCATACGCTTTTATTATAATTTTTATCCCAAATTATTTATGGATTCTGATCAAGACAGTAATGTATAAAATTAGGATTTCTCGTTTGATTTATTTTGTTTTATTATTCAGTTCTATTGCTGTGTATACCATATCAATTTTTCCCAAAGAAATTGTTTCTGGCAATAGTATTATAAACACATTTTCTCATCTTATTGGCTTAGTCTACGGCCTATTTATTGGTTATTTGGTTGTTTTAAGAACACAATCTAAAACGCTTTGGAGTTGAGGTCATGAAAACCAAATTCAACGACAGCCCTGTAATAAAATCTAGCGAAATATCTCAATATGCTTATTGCCCATATGCATGGTGGCAGCAGAGAAATGGGGAAATGCCAGAAACTAAAGAAATGGCGGCAGGCTCGGATTTCCATGAGGGTTTCATGGTCAGAAAAGACGTTGCAATGGGATTGAACAAAGCAAGTTATGTTGTTTTGGCAATAATTGTTATTGTTTTGATGTATTATTTGTTAAGAGGTTGAAATGGCATTAGGGGTTGTTATTGTGGTATTGATTGCGTTGTTTCTGCTGTTCAGATTGCTGATTTATCTGTCAAATGTGCAGCCAGAGATTTACAAGAGCAGGTATGTTTACGCTGATCACAGCGAAGTGCCTGAGCGGCCATTCTATTCAAAGAAATACCTGCTTGCCGGCAAGCCTGATTTGGTTATTCATAATGAAGATGGTTATGCGCCTGTAGAGGTAAAGTCCGGGCGCAGGCCCTACAGGCCTTATGGCAATCATGTTTTGCAGTTGGCTTCGTATTGCTTGTTGCTGGAAGAGAATGGAAAGAAGCCGAAGCATGGCCTGTTGCAGTACAACAGCGGTGCGCCTTTCAAGATTGATTACACGAGCGAATTGAAGAAAGACACGCTTGCCATTATGCAAGCAATGAGAAACAGCATCAAGGAAAATAGGGTGTTTGCGGAGGGACATGATAGCAATAGATGCAGCTGGTGCAGAGAGAATGGAGTTTATGGAAATAATTGAGGTGGCGCAAATGGAGCAAAATTGGCTTATGGGATTGTATCCGGAAATAATGGAAATGAAAGAAATTCAGAATATGCTGATTGGCTGCTATGACATTCATGAACTGAAAGGCAGGGCAGGCAATTGGATTGGAAATGTTGTCGATGAAATGGAAGCAAAGAATGAGAAGGACAAAACTGCCATTGAGTTAAGGAAAATAAGCGAAAGGATTGAAAAAGCTGATAACTTAAGCCATGCAAAAAGTGCCATTAAAGGATTGTTGGAAAATTACGCAATTGGCATAATCGAATGGGAAGAAAGGCTGATGGGGGAAAAATTAGGGCAACTGGAGACATTAAAAAGAGCCTCTCTGGCAATTGATAGAGGAATGCAATGAAAATAGCGCCAATAAAGAGTTGTTTTATCAATAATAATACCTATAATAAAGTGGATATTTTTGTTAGTTAATTCGACTTCCCAGAACTAAGAAAAGGCTAAAACGCCCTTATTTTACAGTTTGGAAGTGTAAATCTGCCGATTTAAGCGCTGGAAAGGGTGTTGATTGTTTTTCTCCAGAAACGGTAGTTCCAAGAGCCTTCATTTTTTCTCGACGGTAATTTCATCTTCATCCGCTTTCGCGTTTTTTGCTGTATTCTGACCTATCAAATCCCATGTCTTTAATTGATTCTTAAATTCCCCATTATTTAAGACAAACAATCTCTCATGCTTGTATTGATTGTATACGCTTTTGTAGGAATCTTGGCATACAATAATGACATAATCAAAAGCTTTCAAGAGCGGGTCAACTTTTTTTGCTGTTCTTTCTGCATCGTAATGATGGCTTTCTTGAAATTCCACTGCAGCTCTTTTTTCTTTGCTATCTTCAACAACTTTTATTACGGCATCAACAATTCTGTCTTCTTCCTTCATGTCCGGCACTCGCACCAATATTTCAGTGCTTGGGGATAATTCTTTCAGCAAGAACGGCCTGCTGAAATGATGGAAAGATTCCCTTCGGTCATTTGGATAAGACTTGTTTTTGAATCCCTCTGGCTTGAATCCTATGCAAGAAACTCGATTTCCGTCAAAATCATACACCAGATGATTGATGTCAGCTTCTTGGTAGCCCAATTTGATTAGCACATTTGCTACTTCCGGCTTAAGCGAGTCTTTTCTATACCACACTTTTTTTGCATATTCCTTAGCAATTTCCTTCTCTGTTTTCGCAGGAAGCACCTTTATTCTTTCTTTAATTCTTTGCTTCTTTTTCTTTGCCTTGATTTCCCTTTTCACGACTTTTTCAAGCTTTTTGCCAAAATAATTGGTTTCAATTTTTTTAAGCATATCTTTTTCTTCGTCAGTTAGTCCATATCTATCGCTGTTAGGATTATCATGATAATGCCTTCTCATGTTTTGATGCACAAAAAACAATCTTTCAGCTTCCATAGAAATAGCAGCTGTTATCCCTTTCATTCCTTTTGGTATTAAATGAGGAAAATACTTATCGCGCCCTTTTTCTTGTTTATTCCACATTATCTGCCGATGCTGATTATGCTGGTGTATTCTGTAAAGCAGCAGCGCTTCAATTATTTTTTTATTTCTTTTCAGAGCAATTTGCGCCTTGCGTATCTTGACCAATCTTTTTCCGTTTTCAATCCTGAAAATCTCTTTTTTCAGAGGCACAAAATTATCATAACCCTCTGGAAATTTGCCGATGTGCACATGACGACTGTAAAACATCTCTGCTTCTTGTTTATATGTCTGTTCACGTCGCAAAAGTCTTAATTCAAATTCCACTTCTTCCCTGAATTTTTCACCATGCTTTATTTCAAGCTCTGCAAGTTCATGTTTTGCTTCTTTATATTCCTTGCCAAGCAGCGATTTTGCTATTTCATGGAATTTCTGATGGTCTTTCTTTGTGTATTTGCTCATTTTGCTCTCGACAGTTGCGACATAATCACTTTTTTGTATTCGTCGGGGTACAATTTGATGACCTTTTGCAAATGAGGCTTGTCCTTAATTTTGTTGACGAGCTGTGCCATGCCTGTTTCCAGGCTTGTTGGCTTATAGCCCAAATCGTTCTCGAGAAGTTCCAAAGTGTGCGTGTCAATCTTGGACCTTTTATCAGATTCCTCAATTTTTCGCAATTCTTCTGGATTTGTTGTAACGATTTTATAAGTCTCAGGGTCAACTCTTATGCGAACTTTGTAATGGTCTCTGTCCCAAATTAGGATTACTGGGTCTTGGCCTGGTTTAGAAGATGTTTCTATAACCTTTGACTCTGTATCATTAAGGCCGAATGATTCTTTTGTCAATGGAATAAGTTTCGACGCTGTCTTGAACAAATACACAAAAGCCAAATTGCCCAGCAATGTAAGTCCCTCTTTGCAGCCCTGCAATTGTCCCAAGTCTTGAAAGACAAGCCTTATGCCGGTATTTGTTTTTCTGGCGGTAATTTCCATCCCTGTTATAAAATCTGAAAGATAAGGATCTTTTAACCACAAATGAGCCTCTTCTAAAACTATGATGGTTCTTTTCCAGTTTTGCATGACTCTTTTGATGTAACTCAGCATTCGCATTATCAAAATTGCTGTATCATCGACTGGCGTATCCTTGAATTCGAAAACGACAAATTGCTTATCTATTGCCTCTTCTTTCGCGTCAGTATTTAAGTAGCTCCTCAACCCGTTGCCAGTGCATGGTTCAAGTCTCTTGATTAATGCTTCATAACTCATCCTTGTGGCCTCGGTTTTTGCATCAGCTAATCCCTTTTTGAAAGCCCAAAGCAAGTCTTCCAGCTTTGGCTGCTGCAATTTCCAGAGTTCTTTGCTATTTTTCGTTATTTTTCTTCGCCTGAACGCTTCTACTACTGCCGACTGAATCAGCGGTTTTTGAGGCTCTGGCACTATTTTGTTTTCATCTTCGAAAAATACGCGGACTATGGAATATATTCTTCTCATTTCGTCCTCAAACTTCTCTCCTTCAAACGTTGCCATCACATTTGGAATGTTTTCAGAATCAGTGCTGAAAGAGATATATCGTCCACCTAGCAATTGGCACATGCGGTAATATTCTGGCTTGTATTTGTCATCCTTTACTTTAGCGGCAGCAGGATCAATGACAATAACTCTGACATCGCTAACTGACATTTGCTGGAATAATTCGTATTTGAGAGCAAGGCTTTTGCCTCCGCCGGTCTGCCCAATGTATGCTCCTGAATAACTGCTGAGCCTCCAAACATTGCCGGTAATTATTAGGTCATTCTCATTAAAACCCAGTATTGTTTCGTCCTGGTCGCTAATGATTTGGAAGGGATGCATAAATGGAAACGCAGCACCCAGACTTGTGTCTGGAATCATCATCTCGCTTTTCTTTAATCGGTTCAAGCCATTAGGAATTACAGCTTTTAAGACATACTCATGTAGCCATTTTGCGTCTTCTGCTGCAATATCCTCGCCTTTTAGCGTGGATGTGACATAAGACTTAAGATTGTTGACTTCATCTATAGAATTTCCTTTGACAACGATGAATAAAGCAATCTTGAATTCATAGAATTCTCTCCCGATGTCTGTCATAACTCCTATAAGCTCCTCTTTCTTTCTCTCCAATTCAGGATTGGCTCTCCCCTTTTTCTCATATGTGTACAATTCATTTTCTACTTTCACTAATTCTCTCTTTAGGAAAAGCTTTAATTCTGAAAGGTCTGCTTCGGTCATGAAAAGCGCATAGTCAACATTGCTTCTTTCACTTACTACCTTTTCCAGCCAATCATAGCCTGGGTTGGTGGGAAATTTCGTTGCAATAATTCCTTTGTAGTATGTTCTTCCCACTTGAACGTAATCTGGAGTTGTATGGACAAAATCAGGCTTCAAAATGTCCTTAAGAATCTCTTTTGAATCATAAGAGCGGTTGAATTCACGCGGAATGTACTTGATTATTCCTTCATCATCGATTTGGGCATAACCTGAATTTTGGATTGCTGATGCGATTACGCGTTTGCTTTTTTCAGACAAGTGCGCGCACATTTCTGCGAATTCCTCCTGATAGACTATGCCATTCTTAATCAGCATGTTCTCCAATTTGATTAAGACATTGTCTGCTTCTTCATCTGAAAAGGTTTGCATTTTTTTCATTTTACAAAGGGGAACGAATCAGCGAGAAAATTGTTAGTTACTATTGTCGGTCTTCGCTTGAGGAAATTGCCGCCGCTGGGAACCATTGTTTTTAACACATCTTTCTGATAGTTTATCGCCATTTTAACGACGAATCCCAATTTTTTCAAAAAAGTCATCATTTTGTTTGTGGTGAAGTTCAAATCATCGCCGCTAGTGCCCTCTACCGCAAAAGTTAAGTAAAGCTTGAATGCCTTAAGAGCTCCTGCTGAAAACTTCTCGATTTTGTCTTTAAGAAATAATTCTCTGTCGCGCAGCTCGTCAATTTCCTTGCCTATGATCCTTCCTTCAAGAGCAAAATAATTTAATTTCCTCTCTATTTCGCTAAGCTCTGCCTTAAGGTGGTGCACCATTTTAATAGAGGATTCTGGAGAGATATGCAGTGCTGTGTGAAGGTTGTTCTTGCTTAGCAATAATTGCTGAAATGCGCCTGTCTCAATTGATTGCGGATTTGCAACAATGATAAATCCTCTGTAGAGTGTGTTCCCCGCTTTGTAATAATCCGGATTCATTGAAATCTTTTCCAAAGCCAGAATATGGGAATAGAGTTCCTGCTCAGTAGAGCTTTTGAGCGTCAAAAGCGAGAGGACTTCATTGTCTCTTGCGATTGATGCGTTCTTATCGAGGTTTTGCAATACGAGATTAAAATCTCTCTCAGCAATGTCTTTGTATTTTGCTTTAACGTCTGAGATGTAGAGCAAACCCTTTGCCCTCAGCTCTTTTTTTATTTCTTCGGCAATTACTTCTATTTTGCTTATGCTGGCTAAACTCTGCGCTTGCGCATTGCCTGGTTGCTTTGAACTTTCAACAACTTTCTTCAGACCTGCAGATTTTTCACTTTTTGCGGTGTTTTCGCTTTTCTTGGGACTTCTCTTGCCCTGATTCTTCTTTTTTTTCATGCTCTCCCTCTTTTTTGAACTGGTGCATCCAATCTTCCGGAAAAAGATACATATTGTTGGCGTAAATATGCAATTTCAGAAAAGAATCATAAATGCGCACGATTTCGTGAGTCGTTAGGAGTTTTGGTTCTGGCATCCCCATATTTTTCAATGCGTTAATGACAAACTCGATTCTGGACCTAAGAACATTGACAGCGGTTGCATGGTTTTCTTTGAAGTCAAGGGGGGAATTGTAATTTACAACAATGTAATATTTGCTGCCTTCCTTAACGTTCCTGCTTGCATATTCCTTAAACCATCCCATGAATTTTTGGTAGTGATTGATAAGTCTTGATTTGTTTGTTTTTTCAATGTTATAATCCAAGAGAGACTCTATGATTGTCAATTTCTTGTCTGAGGAGCAATTCACCGGCCTTACAAGTATTTTGACTGGGAAGTCCAGCTTCATCCAGAATTCCTCATTCAACTTTTTCTTGAATTCTTTCTGCCTGGCTTCGTTTAATTCCATAAATGATATTGGGGTTATTTCTATCACGGCAAAGATTGAATTGTCAGTCATTGTCCAAATGCCTTCCATATCGCCAGCCCCCCTTTGCTTTATGTTGAAAACAACTTGCTCTGTCTTTTTGGCCATCTTAGTCAGCCTCGTGCCACATTATTGGCGACAAATGGGATGTTCCTATGCCTCGAATATTCATGAAGTATGATGGATACAGATTTATCAATTGATTGTCGTCTAATCTTCTCGTCTTCACTCCTGTTTTTTCCAGCATAATGGATGCTGTATTGATTACAGAGTTTACTTCCTTTATTGAATTCTCTATGATTGTTTGAGAAACGTCTTTTGGCGCTAAGTCATTATGCTCTTTAACTCCAAGCAGGAATTTTGTGGATTCTTTTACCGGAACTTGCAGGCCTCGGGCCTTATACACGATTGCAAAATAGTTTTCTCTGTCTCTTGCCCTAGTGTCGCGCATTCTCTCCTCAAGCCATCTGCCTTTCTGCCTGTTCATCCTTAAATTCTGCTCCATGTTCTTTCCGCTGTTCTGAACTATTTTCCTTTCCGTATTCACAAAAAAGTCATCCAAATTGGGCTCGACTGAATGCGAAAAAACATGAATTGTATATGGAATTGATTTGAGTGTCCCATTGAAAATCTCTGTGACTAACTTGATTTCTTTCTCTTCCAGAAGACTTCCGTCTATTGGCTGCACCTGCAGGACTGCCATCATGGAATTATCCCTAAATACTACCGTATTGTTTTTCACTTCCTTAATGCTGAAGAAATTCTCCATAGACCTGTCAAAAAATGATGAATTCTTGAATGATTTTTGATAGAGAAGAATCTTGTAGCCATTTTTCTTGAGGTAGCGAAATCCAACAAAAGAGCCTATGAAATAAATAGCTATAACAAAAATATTAACTTGATACGGCAAAGGAGACCTAGTTATGTAAAAAATCCCTGTAGACAATAAAATGAAAAGCAAAATTCCCTCTTGGAATCCGTGGATAGCGAGCGGTTCTTTTGTTTCTTCTTCTGTGATTGATTGCGGAATTTCTGTTGGCATTTTTATCAATCCGTAAATGAGGTAAGCTTAGTTTGCGGTCTGCTTCTTTTCCATGTCCTATATCTGATAATTGTTCTGTTGACAACAGGAGCAAATGTTTTGCCGCGAGCCAAAACGACATCGCTATACGTTCCAAAGAATGACATCATTTTGAAATAGAGAATTGAATTGATGACAATGGCTGCAATCGGGGCAAAGGCAGCAACTAAAACCTTGCTGGGTCCTATAGGATATGTTTCTGAATAATTGAAAGCAAGGGCAAAAATCGTGATCCATACTGTAGAAATAAGAACATGCCCAATTAATAGCGCAAGCAATCTCCTTCCAATTCTTTCAGTAAAATCAAAAAAGTAAAGAACTATAATAACAGGGACTATTGACAATAAAACGTATAAAATTACTCCTTTGATTAGGGCTACAATAAAAAAAGACAGAAACAGAATGACTGTTGCGATGAATGCTGCTCCCATCGTAGCCAAATAAAAGATTAACAATGTTGCTGCAGCAGTAGCCATCCATCCAATCAGGGCAGCTGCTAAATCGCCATTGCTGATCATATTCTGCGTTATGCTTCGATTTAAGTCATTTATTGATGTGATAAATAAGGAAATGAATTGGTCAATTGTAAACAATACCGTAATCATGATGAAAAATCTGAACATTTGCGACCTTAAACGCTCCAAGACATCATAGCTTGCCGTTTCTTTGAAAGCTTCAGCGAAATAAAGCACAATAGTGGCTATAAGAAACAAAGTCGCAAGGCTTATGGAAATTGTTAAAGAAAAATCATAGAAAGCAGGGCTGCCTTTTGCGTCTCCGTCGTAATTAACGGTTCCTGCAACAAGGTCTGATACCCAAGATCCAAATTCCTGCATCTTGTCATTTATCCACCCTCCTAAGTAACATTGGGCTTGGTCCCATAAATTCCACCACGGGCTGTCGCATGGATTGGCTTCCTGAGCGTTTACGCTAAACGAAAAAATTGCAAAAAACAATATGAATAAAAATGCAAATCTATTTTTCATATCGGCACCTTCTTGAGATAACCATAAGCCTTTCTTGCCATGGCGCTGAAACTGAAGTCGAGCCCTGTGATTTTTCGGTACAGCCAAATATTGAAATAAAGGACAGCCGCTAAGAAAAGCGGCATAAGAAACGGCGTTGAATTCTGAAATACGTCGTTGATTAAAGCAAAACTGAATATCCAAACAACCGGCATGATAAGATTCAAAAACAGCTTTCTCAATAGAATGCCGCCTATATATTCTGTGGAATAGAATGAATAAAGCACAATGATTATCGGAAGGAATACAAGCAAAATGTAAAGAACTGCAAATCTTATAAGAAGAACTATCAAAAACAAGAAATACAAAAGATTTCTTAAGAGATAAAGCAAGCTGTCTGTGTAGCTATTTGTTAACCACCTAAAGACGTGGAGGATATCGCCTTCTCGAACAAAATATTTCACTACGAGCAAGAACGCAGCATCAACTAGATGAAATGCAATGGTTAAGATGTACGGCAACGCCAGCAAAATAAGGCCTGCAAAAAAAGTTAAGATGTAATGTCCTCTGTATTTGGCTATATCGTATGAAGATAAATCTCTTTTTATGTAGGAATAAAAGAGGCTTATTGTGGTGAGCAGCATCAATACTCCTCCTATTGTAAGGCTGACATTGCGCCAGAAATTCCACATTTCTGGGTATGGCTGTTTCGGAAGCGTCGGATTCAGAAGCGATATGAAATAATCCGGAGAATTTACATAATTTGTCCTTATTCTCTCATTAAGCGTTTTGATTTCGCAATCCGCATTATCCATAAAATTAAGCGAAGAAATTCCGCTGCACGATAATTGCTTGTTTTCAATGCACTGTCCAATGCAACAAGACGCAATCAAGTTGTAAGATGTTTCCTGGCCCTCGCATATCTGCGATTTGGAGCATTCTATGGCTCCAATATCTAAGCATGATTGCGCATAAGAAAACGGAATTATAAGCAGCGCTAACAAAAACAATCCAATTCCAGGCTTGCCCTTTTTTTTCGTTGCGCTTTCTTTTGTTTGAATTCCTTTTCTTGAGATTACAGTTTTTCCCGGCTCTATAATCCTGTACCTTGGAGCACTTTTTATTCCTGATATCTCAGGATTCCTGTATGAAAATCTAATAAACCACAGGCCGAGCAAAATTATAGGCATTGACAAAAGAGTCCCAGCTATGCCGAAAACAACTTTTGTAGAAAAAATTTCAAAAGGCGTGAAAATTCTTGATTCCCTGATTTCCGTGTGATTTATGTACGAAGGCGACAAATGAACTATCAAATAAAACAGTCCAACTCCTGCAATTAATAACATCATGCCCGCGCCAAACCATCTAACTGGCTTTCCTGCAAAATGATACCACCTGCGCGAAACAGATTTTTCTTCCTTCAGCCATTCCTCATGCTTTAGCCTGGCGTATGCTACCAAAAGATAAATAATGAAAGGTATTGGCAGGAACTGCAGATATCCTCCAGTGAAAGCCACAATGATCATCAATCCAATCACAAAAATCGAAAGCTTGGGCTTGGACTTTGTGACCATTACCACGCTACCAGAAAACATATCAAGCAATTTTCTTTCTTTGATATGCGTATTCTTGTTGAGGCGTATGACAATGTAGCCAGCTGCTATCAACGGAATCCCTATAAATAATCCCACTGCCGGAATAAACATTACAGCAATGCCTACTAAAATCATCGACAATCCTATCATCCAAATTATGCCTTTTATCAAACCCATTTTACGCGTGCTTTTTTTCTCTGTAATATCTTTCAGCCACTTTGTATAAAACATAAAAAACCAACATCAAAAGGAACACGTCGAATGCCAAGTTAAGCTCGCTGTTATCGCTTACATTAATCATTGCTGAGGTTGTTGCCTCATCTTCAAAAAGGTTGCCTGAAATTGAAGCCACTATCACCGAAGCGCCAAGCTCCGGCGTTAAGTTTACAGTTGCCTGTCCTTGAACGAATAAACTTATTTTTTGATTCCCGTATTCGATATCTACATTGTTATAATTTGATTTCACAGTCAGCATGATTGTTTCGTTGGTTCCATAAAACCACTGGTCGGTTTCAAGCTTCAATGCAGTTTCATTCAACCTTTCTACTGCGCATTCCTTGACTGTGGTGTTGAAATATGTTTGAATGGTCACAGTACATTCCTCTGCGCCTTCTTTGCTTGTTTCAAATGTTACTGTTTCCATTTCATTCTGATTATCAACGCTGAGTATTTTTGCATTATCGGTGAACCATCCCTTTTGTTGACGTGCAACAACATACAGCACATTTTGCGGCGGCAAAGTATAATTGACTGAGTAGACATTAAATTCCTTCTTCAGCGTTTGATATTTGAGCTTGATTACGTACGATTTCACATTTCTTGTCGGCACAGTCATTGAAGCAAGCTGCGGATCTGCGGAATAGGATAACAATAATCGCGGCTGAAAGTCTGGGAAAGTGTGCTCTCTTTCCGCAGTTAAATCATCTTTCAATTGCATAGTATCAACTCTTTTGTCATTTCCGGAAAAGACGCAATTGTAATCCCAAGCAATGCAAGTGCATACTCTTTTCCCTTTGACAATTTTACATCCTTCTCTGCAGCAGCTTCCCTGCTGCCATTTGTAATGCTCCATGTCTATCTCGTTCGTTATGGTTAATATTGATTCAATGTAGTTATTTTGACTTGTATTAAATAACGTGAATCCTTTATCACCCACGACTTGGCCATTGTTGTAAATTTGTAATGTTGTTGCATCCCTGTTTGATGTGTAGATTGTCCTGCAATCGCTGTATCGTCCGCCTGTTGCCGGTTCCCTGTCGCTGCATGAGTAACTGAATCCGACATCGTAATTTGGTGGCATGTCTAATCTGTAGCCGTATATTGTCATCACGGTAGCCTTGTCAAAAACAAAAATGCTGTCCGAATAAACTGATGGAAACGCTGTCGCCGTTTCAAGCCATGCATCAGATATCGTTTCAGCACTCGTTGCAACAATACCATCGGGTGGAGATGCAAATCTTAAGTCTCTATTCCACGATTCGACAAAATCGTGATATGGCGTAGCATACTCATTCATCAACAGGTCCAACACTAACATTTTCTGTTCCTCTATGCTAAAGTTCTGAGCTTGCTGCTGCAGATATGTGCACGAAACCGGCAAGTTAGGACAATTGTCTATTGAAAGGGTATCAACAGCACGCACAGGCTGCATTGCCACAATCAAAGCAAGGAAAATCAATTCCCTTGCTAAGATACGAGGCCTACGAACCATGTTATCATAGCTGGCGCTCCCCAGACTACCAATAAACCAACTGCAATCCCGATGAAGATTTTATTGGCCTTTTGGCTAATCTCAGCATCGTTTTTACCCGGAAACATTTTCAGATATCCGGCGTAAATTGCGGCTAATATGGCAATTGTCGTCGATACTCCCTGCAGCCACGGTATCACTTTCGTGGTGAGGGTTTGGCTGAACGGATCGCTTGCCTGCGCAGCGACAGAAACTGCTGCCGTTGCAGCTGCTGTCGAAATGACAGCCAAACCCTTTCTTATTTTGGTTCTTATCTCATCTAATCTTTTTTTCATTTTTTCACCTCCTTAATATAAGGAATCTTTTTTTCTATTGATCATTTGTCTATTTGATCTGCAAACATCCTTCACTACATCCAACCAATACAATCTCTCTCCTATAGTGAATGTCCGTTTTTCTTCCACTTTTTTCATTATGGCCCTGATTGTCACTTCTTGCTGTTTATTAGTGAGCTCTTGGATTGCACACTTGATTTCACTCTCAATTTTCTCCTTGTCTATGTGAGGCAAATCCTGAGCAATCTGCTTTCTTATGCTCTCAAGTTCCTTTTCCTTCTCTCGTTTTATTGAATGAAAGTGCGATTTGTCCTTGGAGTAACGGCTTCTCTCGCTGATTTTGTGCAGCAAATTTGACATTCCGAACAGTCCTTTCATCGTATACACTGCAGTTTCTGGCTTCCTTATAATCCAATAAACCAAGTAAATGACGATTATTGCTATTGCAACAAAATACCATCTGCTTTTCACCATCAGGAGAAAACCATCGACATTCGACATTTCAGCCGCAGGATCAAACAATCTTACGATGGCGAGGATAAACTGCCTGAACGGCATGTATCCTTTCGACGCCATGACTGTGGCAAAAAGCCCTATTGCCGTGATGGCAATAATGAGCGTCAATGCGATTTCTCCTGGTATTTTCTCCTTTTCCATCATTTTGTCTAATTTAAGTATTTAAACTTTACGTATCGTCTAGTTTTTTGTTTAAACAAACTTGTAATATGGCACTTTGTTCTTTTCACCCACCTTTTGGCAGTACTCCCCATTTACCAAATTCTTGATATCATCGTATATGTCTACGCGGTCCTTGCTGGACAATTGGTCTCCATACAGAATATCGATTTTTTTCATTACATCAGCCACGCAGAATTGGTCATTTAAAAATTCCAATTGACGAGCAATTGCAACTTCCAGCTTGTACCGCTCCTTAGTTTCTTTAGGAAGCCTTTTGAATTGCTGCTTAACCTTCTCGAATGCTGCTTTATTGTCTATTGCCTCCTTTTGGGCCTCTGGCTCTGGTTTTTCCGATTTAGAAAATATTGCGCCCAAATTCTTCAGCAAATTTGGCTTCTTAACATCCTTGGTTTGTTGTTCTTTCTTTAATTCTGATTTCCTTTGCAATGCTTTTTGCCTGGCTTCTTTGTCTTTTCTAGCCAGTTCCTCCTGCCTTTTCTTTTCTGCTTCTCGTTTCTTTTCCTCAAGAATTGCTTTTCTTTCTTGTTCTTCTTTTTCAAGCTTGAATTGCTTTTCTTCCCGCTGCTGTCTCTTTAATTCCCTCTTTCTCTGAAGTTTTAATTTGAATTCTTCCGCTTCTCTTTGCTTTTCTTGTTCACCTATGCGTTTGAGTTTTTCCCGGCGCTCTCTTTCTTTTTGCAATTGAATTCGCCTTCTTTCTTCAGGCGTTTTATACAACCCAAGACCGTGCAATGCGCTAAACAAATTATTTCTGATGGCTTCAACTTCTAGGACTCTTTTCTTGCCAAGCTTTTCTTCTTCCCTCTTCCTTTTCTTTGCCTCTTCTCCTTTTTTCTCTCTCAGAATTTGACTTTCTCTGTCTGCTGCAGTTTTTCTTGCGCTTTCGAGTTCCTGCAATCCCTGCCTCTCCAAGTCCCTTGAATTCTTCTTTTCCTGCTCGTAAACCTCCAACAACTGTACTTTCGTTTGTTTCAACCTGTGAAGCTTTTTTTCCATTTTTTCTTGCTTCCATTTATCAAACGCTGATGAAACCCTTTCCAACGCCTCGGCAATAATTCCAACCAAATTGTACTTTATATTGAATTCGCGCAATTTAAGAGATCTAAATATAGCAAAAGCAGCGCTTGCTGAAACTAATATTGCAACAACTATCGAAAGCCAACTTCCATAGAGGAATTCTTCTATCCCAGATGTTTGTGCATAAGCGGTTTGAACGAAAATGCACAATATTGCAAAAATCCAAATTATGCCTTTCTTTTTCATTTACTCCGACGCTATTTTTTTCCTTATCTTGAATTTTTCATTTTTGTCGAATTGGAATGTGTATACCTTCAAACTGTGATCAACGCTTCGCATCTTGACTATGTGGAGCTCGCGTACTACATCCAATTCTCGTCTGCGCTGCGATAACTGAATAACGCCGTCCACTAAATATGATTCAATCCCGTATTGGCTGTATCTGTCATCGCCTGCCGGGATCTCATTGATAATCAAAGAAGTCACCTTGAGGTCCCTTAAGTAATCAATAACGTAAAACAAGTCTCTTCTTTTATCCGCAAATTTATCCTTGTCTAAATGGTACAATATGTTTAACGAATCTAAAACAATGATTTCAGGTTTCACTGTCTTTTTCATCTGTTCCAGTTTTTGCTCTAACGCATCAAGCCAGGAAAATTTCATTCTTGACTTTGTCGTCGTAAGTTTCTTTCTTTCAAATCCGATGTCAATTAACTGTAT
>ERZ1292645.437-Hain-H14-02um-R2-437-length-15328-cov-6_pt1 | contig 15328 bp, 15 predicted proteins | sample MGYA00564401_ERZ1292645 | MGnify/ENA primary metagenome ERZ1292645 (study PRJEB36523, sample SAMEA6512644) | groundwater metagenome | collected 2019-01-09 | study: AquaDiva: Metagenomics assemblies of 32 groundwater samples | reverse complement strand
ATTGCCACGATCGTCTTACCACTACCAACATCTCCCTGGAGTAATCGATTCATCGCTTTGTCCTTTTCCAGATCTTTAAGAATATCATCAACTGCTGCTTGTTGTGCCTGTGTCAGCGTAAAGGGTAATTGTCCAATAAAGTGTTTAATTTTTGCTGCTGCTTGTTTATTGGTGAATGGGATGCTTTTTTGTTGCTGTTTCCAGCTTTCACGTCGTCTGCGCGCTGCTAGCTGTAGGAGAAAAAGCTCGTCAAAAGCAAGTCGTTCTCGAGCTTTGGCAGCTGTTTCATGAGACACAGGAAAATGAATTTCCTTGATGGCTTCTGTTAATGATAGAAAACTATTTCGGGTAATAAGTTCCTCAGGTAAGTAGTCTTCTATGTTCTCCAGTTCTTGTAATAAGGTATAAATTTGTCTGCGAAGCCATTTGGAAGTAACCCCCTGTGTCTCAGGATACACAGGAATTAACCTTCCTGTATGGATAGCCTTTGTTTGTCCGTTAAAGAGGATTTCATAGGTTGGTGCCGTCATTTTGAGTGTTCTTCCTGATACTTCAACCTTTCCAGAAGCAGAAATAGTGGCATTTGCTTGAATGGCTCTGGTGAGATATGTTTGATTAAACCAAGCTAGTTGGATAGTCCCCGTCTCATCCATAACCGTTGCCTTTTGGATTGATTTGATCCTTCTGCCGCGAAGATAGGTACTTTTCATTTCAATGACATTGCCTTGGATAGTTACCGTTTCTCCCGGTTGTATCTCTGCTATCTTGGAAGCTTGAGAAAAATCTTCATAACGAGATGGAATATGAAAAAGAAAGTCTTCAAAAGTAGTAATGCCAAGTTTCTCAAGTCTGCTGGCATACATTTTGTAGGAACGGCTACCCTTGGTAATGTTATCAGAAAGATTCATGAATTAATTATATACTATCCCCTTTTTATCTACTCCAGTCTTTCTCAGGAGGAAATGTCCCAACTCCATGAGTTGTCTTTACTCCCGCTCTTAAAAGTGCATTTATTGTATAGCCTACACATCCTTGAAAAGAGTTCCTTTCATAAATTCCTGGCATACCTGGCGTAAAGGAAAAATGATCTATCTTTGGACCATTAACCCAAAGATAGCTTCCAGATACGACTGCTCTTGCTAATCCAATATTCTGAAGATTTCTTGCAAGAGCTGTTAAATTTCCTTGAATCGGTTCAGGGGTAGAATCATGAGTTGGCACAACAAAAACATCTCCGCTATCCACTCCAATTCGGGACAGGTTAGTAGGTAGTTTATTTAGAACAATATCTTCTTCAAGAATAATCAATGGCAGTCCATTTTCTCTATGTCTTCGAGTTGATCTAGCCAATAAATCTATATAGTTTTCATAAGATGCTTTATATATTCTATCTGCAAATCTTGAAGGATTCCAATCAGGAAAGAATGGATGCACAACAATTGCGGCAGTTCCATTAGTCTGTGCTATCCTGCTCCCAAAAGTCTCTAATCCAGCTGGTGTCTGTAATTCAATCATCGTTACAGGTGGTTTTTCTTTGGGTGGCGGTACATCCTTTGAGCGTAATCCAGAAATTTTGTTGCGAAAAAACTCTCTCATTGGAGGAGTATACAATAGATATCTCTCTAAGTCAAACTATAGGACTTGAATTGAACTACATCAAGAAGAAGTATGGGAGGAATGATGTCGCGATCAGTGAAATAGCTGCAATAATCATGACGATTTTCCAAAAAAGTTTATGTTTGTCAAAAATGTTCATAGATCTATTATAAGAAAAGCTTGCCGTAAGAATCAAGATATGTTTTTCGGTCATCCCGGACTTTATCCGGGATCTACTTCTTGGATTCCTGCCTTCGCAGGAATGACAAGCTATTTTTCTATCTCTATTTTAACAATTCGTCTCTTCCCTACTTGTATAACTGTTCCTGAATCGCTAACAAATGCTTCAAATGGAGCATAGGGATCGGTTACTTGTTGATTATCAACGACTGTTCCTCCTTGAGTAATAACTCTTTTTGCTTCAGATTTGCTTTCGACAAGACCAGAATGTACAAGAGCATCACTCAGTGTGTTTGGTTCTTCAGTTAATCTGATACTTGGGATATCCGCTGGAAGTTCTTTCTTCTGTACTCTGTGCAGAAATGCTTCAGCGGCTTTTTCTGCTTCTTTTTTGTCATAAAGCTCAGAAACGATCGCAAAAGCGAGTCTTTTTTTCAGCTGCATTGGGTGTTCTCCACTCTTGAGTGCTTCTTCAATAGTATCGATTTCTTCAAGTGGGAGATTGGTTCCAAGAGTGAAGTACTGTACGATAAGTTCATCTTTGATTGCCAGCACCTTGGCATACATATCTTCAGGAGTATCAGAAAGCCAGATGGCATTCCCCCACGATTTACTCATTTTACGACCATCAGTACCATCCAGGAACGGATTGGTCATGACAAATGATTCTTTATTTCGTAGTACACGTTGGAGGGTGCGACCTGCTTGTAAATTAAATGTCTGATCTGTCCCTCCCAGTTGTACGTCCGTATCAAGGTGATAACTGTCATAGCCTTGCATGATTGGGTACAGTACTTCGTCAAGTCTGATATGCTTGCCTGCTTTAAGGCGTTTGGCGATAAGCTCACGGGTAATAAAGTCATTAACTGAGAAATGTTGGGTAAGTTTGATGATGTCTTTAAAGGTAAGCTTTGATAACCAGTCACCATTGTGTACTACTTTTATTTTCGAGAAATCAAGGATCTTGCTTGCTTGTTCTTTGTATGTCTGGAAATTCTGTTCGATTTCTTCCTCAGTCAGTATTGGTCGTTCTGACTCTTTATCTGAAGTATCCCCGATAAGTGTCGTGAAGTTTCCGATGAGAAGTGTTACGTTGTGTCCAAGTCCTGCCAGGAGTTGGAGCTTTCTGAGTGGTACCGCGTGTCCCAAGTGAATTCTTGGAGCTGTTGGATCGATACCAAGATAAATATTGAGTTTTTTTCCTGAACGAAGGGCTTTTGCTAATTCGTCTTTACCTGGGATGACGTTGGCTACGCCACGGGTGAGTACTTCATCGATCTTATCCATAGGCTGAGTATAGCATAATTGCTTTGAGACGTCAGGATCCTGCAGCGTTCACAGAGAGGTGTTGAATATGTAGAGTAAGTTCAGCGCTCAGCACCTTTTTGAGGACCACGTTCCCTTCCTTGGGCTGAATGCCTAGCGTATGGAACGGTGTCTTTATTTCTATCAAATACGCTATCTTTCTGATGGGAGGAATCTGTTCCTCTCACATTACTTACAAGAGCATTTCTTTCTGCTGCATGCATACTAGCTGTTGCAACATTTTCATCTTGTTTATGTCCTGACGATGCAGCTACTTGATCTGTTCTGTCCGCTTCACCATTTCCCATCAAAGCCGCTGCAACTCCGATTCCAAAAGCAACTACAGCAGTTGTTCTCGATAAACTAGTCGGCGGTGATTGTTTTGTTGATGTCGGAGGAAGTGTATCTAAATTTACTAAAATACTAGCTGAATCGGTTGGTCTTGGTCTACGAAGAATGGAGGGTTTATTCGTTGGATCAACAACTTTTAACCCATTTAAACGACGGGGAATTATTTCAGTTCTTCCAGTTAATTCACTCATATACTGTATATAGTAACTAGTATTTGGCTTATTGTCAATTTTTTTTGCTCATGGATACCTCCTCGTGGTATAATACAAGGTAATCCTATGGACTACTCTGCTAGCAAAAGAAGGCGAAGGCGTGGAGGATTTAGACTCAACGCGTCAAAGATGTTTACCTTCAGCAAACTGCTTAAAATCGGATTTTTTGTGCTTCTTGCTCTTCTTATCTCTGTACCCTTAGTGTTTTTTTGGTTTAGTCGAGATTTACCAGCTCCAGGTACGCTTGTTACGCTTAAGCAAGATGAAGCAACCCGTATTTATGACCGAAATAATACGCTGCTTTACTCTGTTTTTCAGGATGAAAATAGAACCTATGTAAAACTTTCAGAGATTCCCAAGCAACTTCAACGGGCAACCATTGCTATTGAGGATAAAGATTTTTATACCAACCAGGGCTTTTCACCTATGGCGTATTTGCGTGTCGCTCGTGATGCTCTGACGGGACAAGGAATAACTGGTGGATCGACTATTAGTCAACAGCTCGTTAAGAATGTGTTGCTGCAGGATAGTAGTCGTAGTCTTCCACGTAAAATTAAGGAGCTGATCCTGGCTATTCAGGTAAATCAAAAATACAGTAAAGATCAAATTCTTGAAATGTATCTCAATAATATCCCCTATGGTGGAACTGCTGTTGGAGTCGAATCTGCATCACAAATGTACTTTGGAAAAGAAGCAAAAGAACTGACCCTTGCTCAGTCAGCCTTCCTTGCAGGTCTTCCGCAGAGTCCAAGTCTCTACTCACCTTTTAGTGGTGAGAAATATTATCTCGATCGTGCCAAGTCCGTTCTCCGTCAGATGGTGGAAAATGATTATATTACCCAATCTGAAGCTGATAAAGCGTACAAGCAAGTCGAGAAGTTCAAATTTGTCCAGAAAGAAGATCATGCAATTAAAGCTCCACATTTTGTGATGTATGTCAAAGATAAATTGACCGAGCAGTTTGGTCAGCAAAGGGTAACAACAGGTGGATTGCAAGTAACCACCACGCTTGATTATGACCTCCAGAAAGATGCAGAAAAGATCGTCAAAGATGAAATCGAGAGTCTAGAAAAATACGATGTGACCAACGGTGCAGCTATTATTGCTGACCCAAAGACTGGAGAAATTCTTTCGATGGTTGGAAGTAAAGATTACTTTGATGAAGCAAACGATGGCAATTTTAACGTCGCTATTTCCAATACCCGTCAGCCTGGTTCCTCCATGAAACCAATTGTCTATGCGACTGCTCTTGAAAAAGGATACACAGCTGCCACGATGCTTATGGATGTGAAGACTGAATTCCCAACAGATGATCCAACAGAACCTCTATACAATCCGGTAAACTATGATGGCAAGTTCAGGGGGCCAGTACAAATGCGGTACTCATTGGCTAATTCATATAACATCCCGGCTGTAAAGATGCTGGCCAAAGTCGGTATTGAACCGGTGATGAAGCAAGCCTATGATATGGGAATTAATAATTGGGAGCCTACCGCTGCCAATCGGGCAAGTGTCGGGCTTTCGTTGGTGCTTGGAGGACGCGAGACGTCACTTATGGATGAAGTAACCGCGTATAGTGTTTTTGCCAACGGCGGGATAAAGCATAATCCTATCACTATCTTAAAAATTACTGATAGCAAAGGGAAAGTACTCTTTGAACGAGATGAACCAGATAAGAAACGAGTACTTTCAGAAGAAGTATCCTTTATTATTTCACATATGCTGCTTGATAACGCTGCCCGTACGGAAGCCTTTGGAGCAAGCTCTGCACTTGTTATTCCTGGTCATGAAGTCTCAGTAAAGACAGGTACAACTGATCAAAAGCGTGACAACTGGACAGTTGGCTATACTCCTTCCTATGTCGTTGGTGTATGGGTAGGAAACAATGACAACTCACCTATGAATCCGGCCATTGCTTCGGGTGTTACTGGAGCTTCTCCTATATGGCATGACCTAATGGTACTTTCTCTCAAAGGAAAACCAAGTGAAGAGATCAAAAAGCCTGAAAAAGTAGTTGCTCTTCAAATTGACGCTCTCGCTGGCGGACTTCCCCACGGTGGACAAGGACAACGTTCAGAGTATTTTGTCAAAGGTACAGAGCCCACAGCTGAAGCTTCTATTTACAAAAACAAAGATGGGCAAGATTATCTGATCTTCAAAGAAGATGACCCAGTCTCAAAAGATGGACAGAACCGTTGGCAAAAAGGCATCGAAGAGTGGATTGAGCAGGCGCATAAAGATGACAAGATGTATCATCCACCAGATGAATTGAAGAATGAAGGTGGGAATCCTGAGCAGTCGCCTACTCCTACACTACAACCATAGCGTCATCCTGGTAAGCGAACCCCGATTAGCGCATCCAGGATCTGATTCTGGGAAAGTCGGTGCTTTCCAGAATGACGGTACTTTACTGAATAAGTTCGAGTTTCTTATTAATAGCTTTTGCGTTAAGTGCAAGAATTTCTTCCTCAAACGGGTTACCCTTTTCGATTTGATTCCACAAGTAGATTTGTTTCTTTAGGTAATAGGCAATGGTTATTTCCATCAGTACATTGCCTCCAATATAGCCTTTGATCCCCTTTTTTTCATTGTTAATGACCAGGATCGCGTCTCCTGTTGCAATTTTTTTGAAATGGTTATTGATAAGTCTACGTTTAATCTTATAATCCTCGGGGTTAGTAAACCAAGTCTTGTGATAGTCAGGATCAAAATTACCTGTTCGTTGCATGATTCGAAGGCTGTCTGGAAGTAATACTCGAAAACCTTTTTGACGAAGCTCTTTGGCAACTTCAGGAATTTCTTTGTAAAAGGAGACACTTGCGCAGATGGCTATGGTTTTTTTCACTTTTTTATCCATGATAGAGGTATTTCTGCCACAGATTCTTCAAAAAAGGAAGCGTCAAAGTAGATAGAAAAAACCCTAATGTAGGAATAATAGCATTAATCCATGGATCAGGATTACCAAGACTCATAAAAGTAATTCCCATCAGAATATAGGTGACAAGAATAATAATAATCTTTCTCGAGAGGCTTGTTTCCCAGGCTTTATTGGTTTCAACTCGTTTGTTACGCTCTTTAAGTTTCTCGATTTCTTGTTGAAGGCTCAGAATATCAGACATATTATTCCTTCAATCGTGCATTGTATTTTTCATGCAGTATTTTAAGCATGTTTTTTCGTATCTCCCCTACTTCCTCATCTGTCAGATTCTTTTCATAGCTTTGATAAATAATATGAAAGGTTCGGGTATCCTGATATTTGTCCAAAAGCGTAACAGACGCAATCAGTGGATTTTGCTTTGTAATTGTTTCAATAATAGTTCCTGTCAGTACGTCAGATGGAGCAATTAGTGCAAGATCTTCCACAATCGGTGGGAATTTACTGGTCGGTTTATAGATTTTTTTCAATGTGGCATGCTCAAGTAATCGACGAAAGTCTAGTTCAAAGCTAATAAGATTCGAGTTTTCGATAGTGATCGTTCCAACAGACGTCATTCTGGCAAGTGAAGCGCGTCCAGAATCGATTCTGGAGTCCTCACGTTGTTTGTCCCCAGAATGACGAAGAGAAATTTCCGCACCATCGTTAGTTGCTGTATAGACTGCTTCATTGATACCAAGCTCGCGGAAAAGCTGCTCTATAATTCCTTTTACTTCATAAAAAGAGACCTTATCTTTTTTGACCACGCCGGCAAGCGTAAGTTTTTCTTCCGGCAGCGCATGTGCTTTTTTGACGTAGACATTTGCGATTTCAAAAATATGGACGGTATCATATTTTTTATTTTCTTTTATTACTTTGAGCAAGCTTGGGGTAAGGGTTCTTCGCATCACGACAAATTCTTCAGAAAGTGGGTTTTCAATCGTAACCGCATCTTCAATCTTGCCGTCATACAGTTCTTTGGGAACCATTGGGTAGGTATAGACTTCGGTGAAGCCCCAGTATTTGAGCATATCTTTGACCCTATCTTCCCAGAAGAATTCATTCTTTCCATAGGCTGTTGGTGCTGCTTGTTCTACTGCTGGAAGCTTATCCGGGATGTTTTGATAGCCATAAATACGGGCTATTTCTTCAATAACGTCTTCTGGAATGGTAATATCTTTTGCCCGAAAAGATGGAGGAGTAACGGTCAAAATGTTTTTTGTCATGCTGGCTTGTCCAGCATCTTTTTTAGATTCTGGACGCGTTCTTTTATCGCTTGCCAGAATGACGTGAGATGAAATTTTTGTCGCAAATCCCAGACTTTGCATAATATGTGCAGATTCATTCACCGTAACCGGTACTCCCATAACGGATGCAATTTGTTCCTCCGTTACTGAGACGGTTTGGATCTGAGGCTTGTTTGAATATGTATCAATAATCTCTGAAATGATCTTTCCGTCAGCTACTTCTTCAAAAAGTTTGACACCATAGGCAAATGCATCGGTTGCAAGTTCTGGATCAACTCCCTTTTCGTTAAGTACTGCGGCTTCTGAACGAATTCCCAGACCCATAGAAGTCTTTCTAATTTGCTGTGCATCATTATTGTCAATAAAGAAAAGAATCCGTTTGGTTTCGTTGGTTACCACACTGTTTTCAAGTCCCATGATAGCAAGTAAATCAATGATTCTTCCCGAATCATCTACTGCGATAATATCTCCATCTCGGAGGGTATGTATTTTCTTATCGAGGGTTTCTATTTTTTCTCCTTTTTTGGCTCCTCGTATCGTCAGGCTTTTGGTTGCAAGCCGATCGTAGTCAAAGACGTGTGTTGGATGACCGATCACCCGCATGACATAATTGGTAACATCGATAAGGTTGCTGAGACTTCTGATATCCGTTGCTTCCAAACGGTTTTTAATTAGCTCAGGAGAAGGCTTCACCGTTACTTCCATTACCACTGCCATAACTCGGTTAGTTAGTTTTTCGTTGGTATGAATCGTTAGCTTCACGTTGTCATCCCCGACTCCGATCGGGGATCCAGTTCTCTTCTGGATTCCTGCCTTCGCAGGAATGACAGATAATGCTGGTGGAGTAAAGGTTGCCGAGATACCATTTTGGTTGAGTACTGCGGCTGTCTCCCGTGCCAGACCAAGGATGGACATCAGATCAGGTCTATTGGTCGTAATTTCAATATCATAGACATAGTCTTCGTTATACTTCTCAAGGCGTTCGACCGAGACACTTGCGAGTGACAAAAGCTCCGCAATTTTTTGCGGTTTTGCGGTTGTTTTGACGTATTCTTTGAGCCAAGAGTCTAAAATTTTGATATTCATAGTATTATCTTAATAATCGTAAATTACCTGTTAGGCTGGTCACTAGTTTTGTTGGTCCTGCAAAAGCAATTCCTAAGAATGTTAACTCATCCAGCGTTTTGTCTTTGAGCTTTTCTTTATAATCAGCATACTCTTTTGATTTTTGAGCAACATCAGTAACGTCCACTGTGAATAAATCATCTTTATATTGCAAACTTTTCTTTTTTAATTCTCTGAGTCCATCCGTATTTTTTTTCAAGATGGGTACAGGTTGGCCAGTAAGTCCTGCGTGAACAATACCCTCTTTGTCTGTCAGGTCTTCACCAATAAAATCTTTGACCTCTTTTCCCAAGCTTAACGCAAGCACGGCCGCTGTATTTGCTATCAGACCAAGCGGAAGTGCTTCATCAATAACCATAACGATTTTAAAATCTTTTGTTGTTTGCATAATAATTATTAGAACTGTTTGAGAAAATCTAAATCATTCCCATACAGTGTTCGTAAATCGTCAATTTGAATACCCTCTTTCATCATGAGTACCCGTTCTACTCCCCAACCGGAGGCAAAACCTGAGTATTTTGTGGGATCAATGCCTCCTGCACGAAGGACATTTGGATGGATCATTCCCGCTCCTCCAAGCTCAAGCCATCCTTCTTTACACAAACGGCACTTTTCGTTGTTTGTAAGCCATCCTGTGCCATTACAGACCGCACATGAGACGTCTGTCTCAAAGGATGGTTCAGTAAATCGGAAATCGTACGGACGGATACGTGATTTTCTGTTGGGGCCAAAGTACGACTTTACAAAGTATTCAAGCGTTCCTTTGAGATGGGCAATGGAGATATTCTTATCAATAACCATCGTTTCGAACTGGTGAAAGACTGGGGTGTGTGAGACATCCATCTGACGGCGGTAAACTTTGGCAATATTGAGCATTCTAATTGGAAGTTCAGATTGCTCCATATGCTGGACTTGACCGGTTGAGGTATGGACATTGAGCATCATGCGGCCCTTTGCTTTGTTTGGTGTGGCGTCGATATAAAACGTTTCCAGATCATCGCGTGCTGGATGGTTCTCTGGGAAGTTAAGCGCAGTGAAGTTATACCAATCCCAGCTGATCTCTGGATAGCGTACTCTCTGTAGGCCAATCCGACTAAAAATCTCAGTAATTTCCCTGATTGCTTGCGTAGTCAGATGGAGACTGCCGAGTGGAGGTTTGAGACCAGGTTCAGTAACATCAATTTTTTGACGATTTTGTTTGCTTTTCGAGTTTAATTCTTTTTTCCTCTGTGCAACAGTATCTTCGATGATCATCTTTACTTCATTTGCCAGTCTTCCGACAGATGGCTTTTCTTCCTTACTCAGTGTGGGAAGCTGTCTCAGGAGTGTCGTGAGTGACCCACTTCTTCCCATAAGCTGCAAGGATAATTCTTCCAGTTCCTTAAGAGAACCAGCCTGTGAGATGAGATAGATAGCGTTATTTTTGAGTGAAAGAAGTTCTTCTTGCATATTACATTATATTTGCGCATTCCTGCGTCATTCTGGCTTGTCCAGAATCAGATGATTAGATCCTGGATGCGTTTCACTTACCAGGATGACGTTAATAAGTACATTATAATACAAATCGTTTGATTCTTGTTACTGCTTCACGTAAATCTGCCTCTGATGCAGCAAAGCTCATACGTACATATCCCGGAGCAAGAAATGCTTCACCAGGTACGACAGCTACTTTTTCTTGTTCAAGGAGGGCTTCACACCATGCAATAGAGGTGGGATACTTTTTGTTTAAGACTTTTTCGATAGAAATGAAGGCGTAGAACGCTCCCTCTGCTGGTGTCACACCCAGTCCTGGGATTGCCTGTAACAGTGGGAACAACATATTTCTTCTTTTGGTAAATTCCTCAACATATCTCTGTGGCTCATCTTGGTTGCCGTTGAGTGCTTCAATGCCTGCCATTTGTGCAATAGACGAGGTGCAGCTTACCATTTGGCTTTGTAAGGCTTTCATGCCATTCATTATTTCTTGTGGCCCTGCCGCATAGCCAATCCTCCATCCTGTCATCGAGTACGTTTTCGAAAATCCGTTGGATGTAATCGTCCGTGCTTTGATATCCCCCCCCAGTGAAGCTATTGATGTATGTGGAGCAGTATGAACAATCTTTTCATAAATTTCATCGCTCAGTATCCAAAAGTCATGCTTTACGGCTAATTCTGCAATTTTTTCTAGCTCATCTCTGTCAATCATTGCACCAGTTGGATTAGATGGGGTATTGAGAAGGAGAGCTTTTGTTCTTTTGGTTATTGCTTGTGCCACGTCAGCTGCCGTGAGTTTAAATGGAGGACGCAAGGAAATAAAGACTGGTATTCCTCCAGCGAGTTTTACCTGTTCAGAAAACGTTGTCCAGGTAGGCGTTGCGATAAGTACTTCGTCACCTGGGTTAATCAACACTTGAAAGGCATTATACAGTACTTCTTTACTACTTGGTCCGACAACAATTTGTGAAGGTGTATAGTCAATATGATTATCTGTAGCAAGCTTCTTGGCAATTACTTCTCGAAGTGGAAGAATTCCTTCAGGAGCAGTATAGTAGGTGAAATTATCGTTAATTGCTTTAATTGCTGCATCTTTGATATTTTGTGGTGTTGGAAAATCCGGTTCTCCGACTCCTGCATTAATGATTGGGATGCCCTTTTGCTTTAATGCCTTTGCTCTGACATCAACTGCTACGGTCGCAGAAGGTTCTAATTGTAGTATTCGTTTTGCTAGCATATTTTGTGATTATATCCTCTTTACCAGGAGAAAACTAGTATAATTCTCCGTGAGATCTTGCAAGTTTTCTTCAATTTTTTGTAAATCATAGATATCCGCAAGAATTTTACTCCCCAACGTTGCGATATGTTTGGGTAACTTCCCTTCGGCAATATGTTTGGCGACAAGGGCTGTATCAATAAGCTCTCCTTCCCCTGACGTTAATTCTAAATGAGGATATTTTTTCGCAAGGGTTTCTTTGCATTGTGCTAGTACCTGTGGATGGCACATGATCGTTGTAACTTCCTCAAAAGGGATATCTTTTCGAGTCATTAACGTATGGGAGATAATGATCGCAAATTCCTCGATAATTGCAAATTTATGCCTGGCCATTGCCTCAACACTTTCCATAACGATGCCTCCTGTAGCATTGTGCATTGCAAATACTCCTTGGTCGATATTCCCTTCATGAAGTTCCCGTAGGACATTTTCTGTTGTGTAAAGATAGGTAATTTCTGCATTGACGATGTTATGTTGCTTAAGATAGTCTTCGATAGCTTCTTCATTAAAACTTCCTATGCCACCTTGGATACCTATGGTGAGTTTAGCTTTGTCGATACGTTCTGGAATCAGTTTATTAAAGAGTCCATCATAAATCTCTCCAAACTTTACCCGCATTTGCTTGGTGTAGGGATTATAATGCTGCATATCGGTAAAGAGTTCCCAGGTGTCATTGCATACCTGTTCTTTGACTTGCAGTAATCGTTTGGTACCCAGTGAGTCAATTGGTGTTTCTTTTAGCTTATACTCTCCGAGCATTCTTCCAATAAAGTGTGTCAGCCCAAGTGAATTTGCGGAAAGATGATCATGTTCTTCTGCTGACATTTCGATTACTTGGAGCTGTTTTGCCACAAAGTATTCTTTCCAAAAAGCATAGGTTCTCTCATTTGTACGGAATTGCTCGATGATGATCGGAAGCTCCTCAAATCCATCTTTGCTACTATCTGGACCAAACATTGGATGGGTGAGGAGTGCCTGTGTTTTTTTATTTTTTAGTATGTGAGTAAACACTTTTTTGGGATGGCACTTTACCGTAAGGACATCAATCAGTACATGATGATCAGTAATGTATGTCTCATGTTCTTTGAGGACTTCTTCGAAAGCAGACATAGGGACAGCATAAAAGATAGTATCATTTTGATAGGCAGCGGTGAGACTATCGGTGAAGTTTATTTTAGATATGTCATGCTGAACTTGTTTCAGCATCTTTTCTTTTGATGCTTGAGTTCCCGAAACAAGTTCGGGATGACGAGTATAAATGGTAATCTCAAAATCATCTTGCAACAGACGAACCAACGTCTGTCCAAATCTTCCATAACCGATGATTGTTATCTTTTTCATACTTTTTCTTCGTGAAGGAGTGCATGGTGGTGAATTGTTTCATAAATATCACGAATCATGTCTTCTGAAAGCTTATGTTTCTTTGCCATTGCCAAACGCTTTTCCATAACTTGTTTCCAGCGTTTGGGATCGAGTGGTTGGATGTTTCGTTCCTTTTTGTATTTACCGATGTGTGCAATGGAGACCATACGCGCAGCAAGCAGATCAATGATTTGATCATCAATCTTGTCAAGTTGCTTTCGCCAGCCATCAATGTCTTCTGATTTTACTTTTTTAGTATTCATAATAATAAATGCGTCATTCTGGCTTGTCCACTCCGATTTAATCGGAGTCCAGAATCTATAATAAGATCCTGGATGCGCTTCGCTTACCAGGATGACGTATACGTTAGGCCGCTTCTTTTGGTTTCCGTAACGTTCTGAAACCACTTAGTTCCTTAACGAGATGCTTTAACTCAGCAATACTGAGATGTTCACCAAAGTCTACTGGTGAGGAACTTCCTGCTTCCATCATGATGCCGTCGTACAGGAACTCATCCCCCACCTTCATTTTGGCAGACGCAATAACTTCATTAACAATCGTATGTCGCATGACTGGTCCGATACAATGTGTAGCATCAAAGAAGAGTTTTGCGTTTTTTGGAAGCTTCCGTTTTAAACGTCGCATAATTTCATGCACCAACGCATTGCGATAGTCTCCTCTTCCCGGGACATCAACCCCACGATGAATAACGACAAGCTCGCCAGGTATCTCCTGGACATACGTTGTGAGCCCGAGGAGTACTTTCTCCAGTGACGTTTCTCCCTTATAGTCAGGATGGTTTGCCACTTCGAGTGGATCTTTGCCGAGGAATTTGCCATGCTTAATGCCTACGTCCCAGCCATTTTTTCGTGCAAACTCAGCAAGCTCCAAGACATTCCATCCCAACTGCTCTACAGCAGGATTCCAAATCATGACATTGCCAGCAAGAGCCTTTTTCTTTTCCCAATACGGAAGTTGTAGATGTGGAATCATAATTTCTGTTGAGATAAGAAGCCCGGTAGCTTTTGCAATCTTTTCAGCAAGTTCGACACTTGGCATCTTTACATTCATCCTGTCAGATGCAGGGAGATTCATCGCTTGTTGCATAGCTTGGGAATCCAACCCCATGCCATCTCCCGTGAAATCAAGCGCTGTTCGTGATTTGAGTCCGACAACCCGTGTGCCATAAATAGCTCGTTTGCCATCAGGTGTGGTAATGTTTGCCGTTTCGTTTATTACTTCCTGCGCATTCTCGGGTGTAATCGAACATGGTCCAGCAATGATTGTTAGGTCGTATTTTTTGTGTTGTTTATTATTCATAAGCTTGTTCAAGATATTCAGTTATCTTCTCCATTTTTTGATCACGCAGCTGTTTTTGATATGCCATAATTGATTCTTTTGTCGGTAATGCTGATGCATTTCCAAGCTTCGTACAATGCAGTCCTGCGACCATATTGGCAAAGGCTACTGCTTTTGGTATGTTCCATTGGTGTACGATACCATAAGCAAAGGCTCCTCGATAGACATCTCCTGCTCCTTGTACGTCGATCGCTTGTACTGGGATTGCTGGAATAACTTCAGGTACACCCTTTTCTAGAATGATACTGCCGAGTGCTCCAGCTGTAATGATGATTGGCTTACTAGTATATGTTTGCAGTTGCCTCAATGCTTGTACCAGATCTTTTTGCTTACTTAATTTGAGTACTGATTCGATTGGAATAATCGGATAGTCTGCATATTTTATCATATCCAGTGTGAAAGCAGAGATCTCGGTTGACGGATCAATAAGGATCTTGGCTGTTGGATTCTTCTTCTTAAGCACTTCATAGAATGCCTCATGTTCGTGTCTATCGATAATAATAAGATCAAATGTCTGTATGAAGGATTCTTCAAGATTACTGATTGGGGCATGTTTTATATTGCCACGAACTTTCTTTCGTGATCCATTCTGAGGATTAATATGGTAGGTGTTTACCTTTGTCTTTTTTGCAGGTGAAACGATAATGCGTACCCCTTCTTTGATAAGTGTTTGTTTGATCTGTTGACCTTCAGGATCGTTGCCTAGGGTTGTCATCATTGTTGTCTCTATTCCGAGTCTTGCCAAAAGCATCAATGCTATTGGGGAAGGTCCTCCAACATGGTTGGTTACCTTATCGCTTGTGGCAATGTATGCTGTGTCTATGACTGATTCCCCGATTCCTAAGATTTTCATAATATATTGCTGTCATCCTGACCGAAGTGGAAGGATCTCTTTTCTGTCATTCCCGCGAAGGCGGGAATCTAATTA